>Ga0256914_1003249_pt1 | contig 12927 bp, 8 predicted proteins | sample HulkmetaG_FD_191571 | JGI IMG/M metagenome (GOLD analysis project Ga0256914, IMG submission 191571) | Hydrothermal chimney microbial communities from Main Endeavour vent field at the Juan de Fuca Ridge, Pacific Ocean - Hulk | ecosystem: Environmental > Aquatic > Marine > Hydrothermal vents ... | reverse complement strand
ATACTCCACCAGGGAAAAGAGGTGGACCCCCTGTTCCCAGAGAATGTTTCCTTCCCCCCGGAACATGAAGTGGGAGAAGTCCCCCGCCGCCAGTTGTCTCAAGGGCGCGTTGTGGACCAAAAGGAGCCTCTCCACCCGCCCAAGCCGGCCCCGGCCGGCCTCCCGGCGGAGAAGGGGGACGCCCGGGAAGAAGGTCATGTTGTGGTTCACCCCCAGGAGGACGCCCTTGGAGTCGGCCAGGGCCTTCAGTTCCCGGGCCTCCTCCGAGGCCAGGGCAAGGGGTTTCTCCACGAAGCACGGAATGCCCGCCTCCAGGCAGGTCCGGGCCAGGGAGGCGTGTTGGGCCGGCGGGGCCAGGACGTGGACGGCACCGACCTCCCCGTCACGAAGCATCTCCTCCAGGCCCGGGTAGACTTCGGAAACCCCGAAGCGGGCGGCCAGGTCCCGGGCCCGGTCCAAGGCCGGGTCGCAGAGGGCCCGGGCCTCGGCGAAGGGGCACCATTTCAGGGCCTCCAGGTGGGAGCGGGCGATGAAACCCGCGCCGGCCAGCCCGACGGGAATCAGTTTCTTCTTCTTGGACACGGTTCCGGAAGCCCCGGGAAGGAAAGCAGGGAAGAGTCGAAATTCAAGGAACCGGGAATTCTAGGCCCCCTTCCGCCGGTCTCCAAGCCTTCCTTCCATTTTGCCCCCCCCGGAAGGAGAATCTCCCTCAAAGGGCCGGGTAGGCCCCCAAACCGGCTGGAGTCTTCCATGGCGCGGCTCTTCCTGATCTGTCTCCCTCTCTTCCTGGCCCTTCCCGTTTCCGGTCAGAAGTCATCCAAGGAAAAGAGAGGTTCCCCGGGATGTCTCTCCTGCCACGAAGGGATCGAAGAGATCCGGAGCCCCTCCTCGAAGATGATGCAGGCCCTCTACCGGAGGGGGAGGTCCGAGGGGGATCCCAGGGGATGCGTAGTGTGCCACGGGGGAGACCCGGCCGCCCGTGAGAAGGAGGAGGCTCACCGGGGCCCGGCCTTCTATCCCGACCCGGGAAGCCCCTGGATCAACGAGAAGACCTGCGGCCTCTGCCATCCCTCCCACGTGAAGGTCCAGTGGCGGAGCCTGATGACCACCGAAGCGGGGAAGATCCAGGGCGTGGCCTGGTCCCTGGGAGCCCTGACGGGACGGCGGGCGAAGTGGGGGAATTACGCCGTCGAAAACCCCCGGGACCGGGCCGGGAGGCTGGGCACGCCGGCCTACCGGTCGATCCTGGAGGAGCTCTCCCGCCGGGAGCCCCAGGTCTACCCCGGCCGCCTGGAGGCCCTTCCTCCCGCACCGGACGACCCGGCCCGGGTGAAGGACCACCCCGAGGAGGCGGGCTTCACCTACCTCCGCAGCGAGTGCCAGCGTTGCCACCTCGCCGTCAGGGGGCGCCGGACCCGGGGTGACTACAGGGGCATGGGGTGTTCGGCCTGCCACGTACCCTACGGGAACGAAGGAGTCTACGAAGGCGGAGACCCCTCCATCCCCAGGGGGGAAAAGGGCCACATGCTGATCCACCGGATCCAGGGCACACGGAAGGCCCGCCTCGCCCTCCACGGGAAGACCTGGTCGGGAATCCCCGTGGAGACCTGCACCACCTGCCACGACAGGGGAAAACGGATCGGCGTCTCCTACCAGGGGCTCATGGAGTCGGCCTACCACTCCCCATGGAGCGCCTCCGGCGGGGACCAGCCTCCCCTCCATACCAAGCACTACCTGGCCATGAAGGAGGACGTCCACTTCAGGAAGGGGAAGATGGTCTGCATGGACTGCCACACCACCCTGGACGTCCACGGCGACGGGTTCCTGGCCTGCAGCACCCTGGCCGCCGTGGAGATCGAATGCGCCGACTGCCACGGAACCCCCCGGGCCTACCCCTGGGAACTCCCTCTGGGCTACGGCGACGAATTCGGCAGGAACCTGGAAGGGAGGAAGGCCAGGGGCACGACCCGGCACCTCCTTCCCCTCTCCCGGCAGGGCACGGTCTATCCTCCCGAGGACGGCTACCTGGTCACGGCCCGGGGCAACCCTTTCCCCAACGTGGTCCGCCGGGGAAACCGGGTCGTGGTCCACACTGCGGGAGGAAGGGACCTGGTTCTAGAGCCCCTGAAACTCCTGGAGGAGAAGAAGAAGCTCTCCCTCTCCGGCAGGGTGGCCATGAGTTCCGTGAAGATGCATACCGAGCGGATGGAGTGCTACGCCTGCCACGCCTCCTGGGCGCCCCAGTGTTACGGGTGCCACGTGAAGGTGGACTACTCCCGGGGGAAGAAGAGCTTCGACTGGATCTCCGCCGCCGCCGACAGGCTGAAACCCGGGATGAGGGCGGCGAACCGGGAGGACCGGGGCGGGCACGAGATTCCCGGCAAGGTATACGAGCAGAGATCCTACCTCAGGTGGGAGGAGCCGGCCCTGGGGGTGAACGGTGAGGACCGGATCACCCCCGTCGTGCCGGGGTGCCAGGTGGTCTACACCGTGATCGGCCCGGGAGGAAAACCGGTCCTCCTGAACCGGGCCTTCCATGTCCCGCCGGGACTGGAGGGGAGGGGGAAGGAGCCTCCCCTCTGCCTGGACATGAGCCCCACCAACCCCCACACCAGCGGGCACCCCAGGAACTGCGGGTCCTGCCACGACTCACCCAAGGCCTGCGGCTACGGAATCGGCGGCGGTGCCTGGAACCGCCCCTGGAAGGAGAAGACCTGGGTGGACCTGGCCACTCCGGGAGGAGAGGTGATCCCCGCCTCGGCCCGCCCCCAGATCGAAGGGATCCCGGGCCTGGAAGGGGACTGGTCCGCCTTCGTCACCCCCCGGGGCAGGCAACTCCAGACGGTGGGGCACCACCTCTCCCTCTCCCGTCCCCTGAACCAGCAGGAGAGATCCCGCCTGGACCGCTCCGGGGCCTGCCTGGCCTGTCACCGGGAGATCCCTTCCGGCTCCCTTGCCGTGGGTTTCCTCCACCACGTGGCCCGGGCCGCAGGAATGCTCCCCGACACGGCGGAAGAACACGCCTCCCTTCTCAACAAGATCCTCCTCTTCTCTGCCTGGGGGCAGGCCCTTCCCCTCTTCCTCTCCCCCCTGGGAATCCTCCTCCTCCTTTGGTGGAGGCGAAGGAGAAGGAAGGCCGCCGCCGGAAGCTGACTCCCTTTTTCCAGGGGCTTTGCCCGGCCGGCAGGAAGCAAGCTAAGATGCCTCCTACCCAGGACCCCGGGAGGAGCGACCTTGACCCTTTCCCCGACGACGCCCCCAAGGAGGGACCTCCTCGTCCTCGTCCCCGCCAGGGACGAGGAGGCCTCCATCCTCCAGGTTCTCCAGGGGTGCGCCCGGGCCCTCCCGGGAGCGCCCATCCTGGTGGTGGACGACGGTTCCCGGGACGCCACGGCCCGCCTGGCCCGCCAGGCCGGAGCCCGGGTCCTCTCCCACACCTTCGGGATGGGCTACGGCGCCGCCCTCCAGACGGGATACCTCTACGCCCTGCGCAAGGGATTCTCCCTGGTGGTCCAGCTCGACGCCGACGGCCAGCACGACCCGGCGGACCTTCCCCGCCTGGTGGAACCCATCCTGGAGGGACGGGCCGACGTGACCCTGGGGTCCCGGTTCCTGGGAAAGGAGAGCCCCCGGATCTCCTTCCCCAGGAAGATGGGGATCCTCTTCTTCCGGACCCTGGCCTCCCTGGGGCTGGGGGGAAAGGGCTTCACCGACCCCACCAGCGGGTACCAGGCCCTGGGGAGGAAGGCCCTGGAACTCCTGGCCCGAGGCCACTTCCCCGAGGACTACCCCGACGCCGACGTCCTCCTCTTCCTGGCCCGTTCGGGTTGCAGGATCCTGGAGGTGCCCGTCACCATGCACCCCAGGACGTCGGGGGCCTCCATGCACGGCGGAATCCGGTCCCTCTATTATGTCTACAAGATGAGCCTCTCCCTGGCCTTGACTCCCATCCGGCCGAAGAAAAGGAGGAGAACGGGATGATGGGCCTCCTCGCACAGGCCGCCCTCCCGCCGGCCGCCCTTCCCGCCAGGCAGAAGACCGTGGCGGTGGTCATCGCCCTGGTCATCCTCGTGGTCATCCTGGACCTTGTGAGGCGGCGTAAGCTCAGGGAGGAATACGCCGTCCTCTGGCTGGTCACGGGGATCCTCCTGCTGGTGGTGGCCCTCAACTACGGCCTCCTCCTCTGGTTCACCCGCCTGGTGGGAGCGGTCATGCCCGTTTCCACCCTTCTCTTCTTCGGGATCCTCTTCCTGCTCCTGGTCTCCCTCCAGTTCTCGGTCCGCCTCTCCACCACCACCCGCCGGGTCAAGGAGCTGAACCAGAGGCTCGCCCTCCTGGAGGAGGAGCTCCGGGTCCATCTCGAAGAGAGAGGGCCCCGCCCCGAGGGGGACCTGGAAGGGGAAGAAGGGCCGAAAGGACCCGCCGGGCCATGAAGGTCCTCACCGTCCTTCCCCAGGGCGGACTCTGGGGGGGGCCCCTGGCGGGGTTCCGAATGGCCCGGGCCCTGGCCGCAAGGGGAGTGAAACAGGAACTCTGCCTGGGCACGGAGGGCCCCATCCTGGAAGAAGCCCGGGCGGCAGGTTTTCCGGTTCACCGAATCGAAGCGGAGAAGAAGGCCCCTTCCCGGGTCGTCTCGGCCCTCCTCCTCCTCTACAAGAGGAAGCCTCACCTGGTCCACGCCCACAGCCTCCTGGGGCTCTCCCGGGATTTCGCCGTGGCGGCCCGGATCCTCGGGATCCCCCTGGTCTGGCACCTCCACGAGGACCTGACCTTTCCCCGTTACAAAAGGCGCCTCTCCTCGGTCCGCCTCCTCTCCACCCTGGCCGTGGCGGTCTCCAAGGTCCAACTCCCCCACCTGGGAGGAACCAAGGCCATCCACCTGCCCAACGGGGTGGATCCCCAGGCCTTCCCTCCCCCCTCGGAGGAGGACCGCGCCCTGGCCAGGAAGGCCCTGGGCCTGGAGGGGAATCCTTTCCTCGTCCTGGCCTTGGGGAGGATCTCACCCGACAAGGGGAGCGACCTCCTCTGCCGTGCCCTGGAGAGGGCCCGGGAACGGGAGGAGAGGATCTTCGGTCTCTTCGCCGGCCGCGGGAAGGAGGAGGACCTGGCGGACCTGAGGAGGGTCCTGGAGCGGGGCGATCCCCCCCTGGGAAGGATCCTTCCCCCCTCCAGGCAGGTCCTTCCCCTCCTCCACGCCGCGGACCTCCTGGTCCTTCCCTCCCTCCGGGAGAATTGCCCCCTCGTGGTCCTGGAGGCTCTCTCCACGGAACTCCCCGTACTGGCCACCCCCGAAGGGGACGTCCCCCGGATCCTCTCGGGAGGAAGAGGGGGAAGATTCCTTCCCCCCAGAAAGGGCCTGGACCGGGAGACCCTGGCCTCCTTCCTGGTCCGGGCCTGCCGCGGGGGGGGGCCCTCCCGGGAGAAGGAGGGCAAGAAGGGAAGGGAACTGATCTTGCGTCATTATGCGCTTTCCGACCGGGCGGCCCGCCTGCACCATATCTTCCGGAACCTGGCTGGAGACACGATGGAGGAACCAAGCCGATGACCTTGCCCCGAGACAAGGAAAGACTTTGCGCCATGACGGTCCGCTTCCTCTCGGCCGACGCCGTGGAGAAGGCCCGGTCGGGCCACCCCGGCATGCCCATGGGCATGGCCGAGGCGGCGGTGACCCTCTGGTCCCGTTTCCTGAAATTCGATCCCCAGGACCCGGGCTGGCCCGACAGGGACCGGTTCGTCCTCTCGGCGGGCCACGGTTCCACCCTGCTCTATTCCCTCCTCCACCTGAGCGGATACGACCTCTCCCTGGAAGACTTGAAGCAGTTCCGCCAGTGGGGAAGCAAGACCCCGGGCCACCCCGAAGCGGGCCGGCCCCCGGGAGTGGAGACCACGACGGGCCCCTTGGGACAGGGCTTCGCCACGGCCGTGGGCATGGCCCTGGCGGAGCGGATGCTGGCGGCCCGGTTCAACGACGATGCCCGCAAGGTAGTGGACCACAGGACCTTCGTGATCGCCGGCGACGGGGACCTCATGGAAGGAATCTCCCAGGAGGCGGCCTCCCTGGCGGGCCACCTGGGCCTGGGAAAACTGGTGGTCCTCTACGATTCCAACGGCATCACCATCGAGGGAAGCACTTCCCTGGCCTTCTCCGAGGACGTGCCGGCCCGCTTCGAAGCCCTGGGTTGGAAGACCGTGAAGAACGTGGACGGCCACGACCCCTCGGCCCTGGCCCGGGCCCTGGAGGAGGCCCTCTCCCAGGAGGAGAAGCCCACCCTGATCGAGGTGAAGACCCGGATCGGCTTCGGCGCCCCCAACCTGGCCGGGACGGCCAAGGTCCACGGGGCCCCCCTGGGCCCGGAGGAACTGGCGGCGGCCAAGGAGAACCTGGGGTGGCCCCCGGCCCCCCCCTTCTACGTGCCCGAAGGGGCGGCCGATCCCTTGAGGGAGGCCGCCGCCCGGGGAAAGGCCCTCAGACTTCGATGGGAAGAGGGGATCGCCGCCTGGGCCGGAAAGGATCCGGATGGATACGCCGCATGGAAATCGGCCCTCTCCCGCGAAGTGCCGGAGAACCTGGAGGAAATCCTCCCCGACTTCCCGGCCGACCCCAAGGGCACGGCCACCAGGGCCGCCTCGGGCAAGGTCCTGGCCGCCCTCTCCCGGGCCGTCCCCCACCTGGCGGGAGGTTCGGCCGACCTGGCCCCCTCCAACAAGACCCACCTGCCCGATGCCGGGGATGTGGGGCCCGGGGACTTCTCCGGCCGGAACCTCCACTTCGGCGTGAGGGAGCACGCCATGGCGGCCATCCTGAACGGCCTTGCCCTCCACGGGGGATTCCTCCCCTTCGGGGCCACCTTCCTGGTCTTCTCCGACTACCTGAGGGGAGCCTTGCGCCTCTCGGCCATGATGGAGCTCCCCCTGGTCTACGTCTTCACCCACGACAGCATCGGCGTGGGCGAGGACGGCCCCACCCACCAGCCGGTAGAGCACCTGGCCTCACTCAGGGCCCTTCCGGGCCTCCACGTGGTCCGTCCCGCCGACGCCGTGGAGACCGCCCTGGCCTGGGCCTATGCTCTCCGCCGCAAAAAGGGTCCCACGGCCCTGGTCCTCACCAGGCAGGCCGTGCCCACCATGGACCTTCCCGCAGGGGAGCGCCGGGCGGGCTTCCACCGGGGGGCCTACCCGGTCCGCCGGGCCTCCTCTCCGGAGGTGGTCCTCCTGGCCTCGGGCTCGGAGGTTCCCCTGGCCCTGGAGACGGCGGACCTCCTGGAAGAGGAGGGCCTCTCCGTCCAGGTCGTCTCCGTCCCCTGCATGGAGGCCTTCCGGGAACAGGACCGGGAGTGGCAGGACGAGGTGATCCCCCCGGGGGCGAAGGTGGTCTTCGCCATGGAAGCGGGGGTCTCCCAGGGCTGGGAGGCCTGGACCAGGCCCGCCGGCGCCGGGCTCTTCATGAACCGTTTCGGCGCATCCGCCCCGGCGGGAGTCCTCTTCGAGAAATTCGGCTTCACCGCCGGGAATGCGGCCCGCCTCGTGAAGGAGCTCCTCTCCTGACTCCCCCGCCCCGGAGCCCCAGGGCTCCGGCCGCCGCCCTGCGGACCTCCCGGGAGGGATCCTCCCGCGAGGCCTCGGCCAGGGCCTTGCGGACCTCCGGATCGTCCGTGAAGGCCGCCAGGGCGCGGGCGGCCTCCGCCCTGAGGGCGGGATCCCTCCTGTCGGCCAGGCAGGCGAGGAGGAGGGGGCGGGCCGCCCGGCCCGCGGAGCGGAGGGCCCGGACCGCCAGGTGCCGGTCGGGCCACTCCTCCGGGGGGTAGGCGGCCAGGGCCTTCCCGATCCAGGGCAGGGCCTCCTCCCGGAACCTCCCCGCCAGGACGGCGGCCACCCTCGCCCGTTGCGTGGAGGTGAGCCTGGAGTCCATGAGGAGGGAGGGAGCCTCTCCGGACGGAATACGTCTGGCCGCATCCAGTGGATCCCCGGGAAAGGGCCCCCTGGAGCAGGAGAGAGGGGGAAGGAGGGCGAAAAGAAGGAGGAGCGGCCGCATCACAGGTCCCCGAAGAGGGTCTGTTGCCTGGGCCCTCTCTTCCGTGGCGGTGCGGGGCTCCGGATCTCGACGAGGCCCGCGGGAAGCCGGGAGAGGAAGGGGGAAGGCTTCCCTTCCCGGGTCCTCCCCCGGACGGTCCTGCGGCGGGCCCAGGAAAGGAAGAGGCGCCGCTCCGCCCTGGTGATGCCCACGTAGAAGAGGCGCTTCTCCTCCTCCGGCGCGGCCCGGGTCTCTCGGTCCCGGAAGGGGAGGATCCCCTCTTCCAGGCCCACGAGGAAGACTACGGGAAACTCGAGGCCCTTGGCCCCGTGGAGGGTGGAGAGGAAGACCCGGTCCAGCGGTTTCTCCGCCAGGTCGGGCAGGCGCTCCCTGGAGAGGAGGTCCGCCGCACCCCGGAGGCCCTCCCTCCCGGCCAGGTCCTCCAGGACCTCGATCCAGCCGGGCCCCGGATGGAGCCCCCTCTCCCCGGCCCAGAGGGCCGCTTCCCGGACCAGGCCCGCCGGATCCCTGCCTGCCAGGCGCTCCCAGGCGGGCAGGAGGGGGGCCAGGCCCACGGCCCACTTCCGGGCCTTGGGAGGAAGCCCGCCCAGGAGCCCCGGGGAGGAGAGGACCTCCATGAGAGGAGCCCCACGTTTCCGGGAGGCCGAAACCACGACACCCGCCGCCTTCCAGCCCCAGGCCCCTCCCGCACCGCCGAAGAGGTCGGAGAGGTCCAGGTCGTCGGCCTCCCCGAGAAGGAGCCGGAAGAGGGATGCGAGGAAGGAAAGGGCGGGAAGGGCCTTTCCGTCGGAGGCGCCTCCCTTCCAGAAGGGGACTCCCAGGCGGGAGAGGGCCTCCTCCAGGGGAGGTTCCAGGCTCCTGGCCCTGTAGAGCACGGCGATATCCCCGAAGGAGAATTCCTCTCCCCCGCCGCCGGTCCGGCCCGAGTCCAGGGAGAAGAGGCTCACCCCCCCGACGAGTTTCTCGATCTCGTGGGCCACGAATTCCGCCTCAGCCGAGGCCGTGGGAGCTTCGTAGAGAAGGGCCCGGCCCCGTTCCGCCCGGTTTCCCGCCTCCACCTCCAGGGAGGAGAAGGGCCGGGCCAGTTGCACCAGTTCCGGGGCGGACCTGTAGTTGACCCCCAGGCGCAGGACCGGAGCCCCGGGATGGCGTTCGGGGAAGGAGAAAAAGAGGGAAGGATCGCCCCCGCGGAAGGAGTAGATCGCCTGGTCCGGGTCCCCGATGGCCGTGAAGTCCCCCTCCGGGCCGGCGAGGCGGTCCAGCAAGGCCGCCTGGGCGGGATCCACGTCCTGGTACTCGTCCACGGCCAAGAAGGAGATCCCCCTCCGGATCCTCCGGGCCGCCCCGGGGGAGGACAGGAGGTCCAAGGTCTCCAGGATCAGCCCGTCCTGGTCGATCCGCCCCCTCTCCTCCAGGGCCGCGGCGTAGGTCCGCCCCAGTTCTTCCATCTCCCCGGGAAGCTCGCCAGCCAGCCTTCCGAGGAAGAAGGCCCGGGCCGAATCCCTTTCCCAGGGAAACCCGCACTCCTCGGCGGAGAGCCGAAGGAGCCTCTCCGCCTCGGACCGGCCGGTGATCCTCCTTCCTGCCAGGAGGCCCTCCTCCTCCAGGAGGTTCCGGCAAAGGGAGTGGATCGTTCCGGCCCGGACCCGGGCGGCTTCCCCCCCCAGCCCGGGAAGGGCGGCGAGCCTCTCCCGGATCTCCCCGGCGGCCTTCCTCGTGAAGGTGACCACCACGATCCGCTCGGGCGGAATGCCGGACTCAAGCCTGGCTGCGATCCGGGCCACCAGGGTGCGGGTCTTCCCCGATCCCGGCGGGGCCTGGACCAGGAGGGGACCGGGAGGAGCCTCCACGACGGCCCTCTGGCGGGGATCCAGGATCCCGGGAAGGGCCTTTCCGGGGCCCTTCCCCCCCGGCGGCGGGGGAGGGAGGGGGAATTCCCCTTCGGCCGCCAAGGAGACGCCCCTCGGAAGGAGCCTCGCCTCCTCCTTCCCGGAAGGGAATTCGAAGAGGGCCTTCTCGCCGGTGAAGCGCTCCCTCTCGCCGGGAGCGAAGAGAATAGGTTTTCCGTATTCCCCGTCGAATCCGGCCTCCCAGGCGATCTCCCCCAGCCTGGCCCGCCGGATTCCTTCCGCCGCGAGGGGGCCCGCCGAGGAGGCGATCTCCTGGAGCGGGACCTCGGTGAGGACCTGGAACTCGGGCCCCAGGTCTTCCAGCATCTTCCTGTAGAGCCTCTGCACCCCCTTCGTGGAAGGTCCCTTCCGGAGAACCGAGCCGAGAAGGGAAGGGAGGGGCAGGAGGGAGAGGAAGGGCCTCCGCCCCCTGCCGACCTCTTCCCTGTCCCGGTCGGCCAGCTCCACCACCCGGGAGAGGACTCCCACGGTGACGGCCTTTCCGCAGACCGGGCAGACCCCCCCCAGCCTCCGGGTCTCCTCGGGTGTGAGCCGGACGCCGCACTTCCTGTGGCCGTCCAGGTGGTATTTCCCCTCCTCCGGAAAGAACTCCAAGGTTCCCTTGTAACGTTCCGGGTCCCCCTTCTCCAGGGCATCCCGGAGATCGGGAAGGGAGAGGGGACAATCGAAGAGGGTGGCCTCCCGCATCAGGTTGGGCGCGGAGTGGGCGTCCGAGCAGGAGATGAGGCGGTAGCCGTCCAGGGCGGAGAGGCAGTCGTTCATGGGGGGATCCGAGGAAAGCCCCGTCTCCAGGGCGAAGATCCGGTCCGACAGGTCTCCGTAACACTCCTCCAGGGCGTCGAAACCCGACTTGGAGCCCAGGACGGAGAACCAGGGGGTCCAGATGTGGGCGGGAACGAGCCACCCCTCGGGATCGGCCTCGAGGAGCACTTCCAGGAGATCCCGCGAATCCAGCCCCAGGATGGGCCGGCCGTCGGAATGGAGGTTTCCCAACCGGCCCAGGCGGTCCCGGAACCGCTCCAGGGCCTCCAGGCCCGAGAGGAAGACCAGGTTGTGGACCTTCCGGACCCGGCCGCCCCTCTTGTAGATGTTGCTGATCTCCCCGGTGAGGCAGAAGCGGACCGGTCCCTCCCCGCCGGCGGGAAGCCACTCCCCCTTCAGCCGGAAGGCGTCCTTCAACCGGAAGAGCCCCGGCTCGGCTTCCTCCAGCATCTCCCCGATCCTCTCGGCCTGGCCCGGATGGGTCACGTCCCCCGTTCCCACCACGTGGAGGCCCTTCCGCCTGGCCCAGAGCTCCAGGTGGGACAGGTCCAGGTCCTTGCTGGTGGCCCGGGAGAAGGAAGAATGGATGTGGAAGTCCGCCAGGAGCATGGTTCCTCCGAAGTCGGATTATGCTCCCTCCTTCCCTCCCCCAGGAAGAGGTTCTTTCCAGGATCCTCAAGGAAGGCCCCCTTCCTGTGCGAAGGGAAGAGAAGAAATCCTGTTTCTTTCCAGGTGGGGTGGCTAGTTTCTTCTCAGCCCTGCCCAGAAGGACGACGGAAACCATGGCCCCGAATCCCCCCCACAGCCCGGCCTCCCCAGGAAAGATCCTGGTCGTGACCCCCTCGAAGAACGAGGAGGCCTACCTTCCCAAGACCATCGCCTGCATGGAGGCCCAGACCCGGAAGCCCGACCTGTGGATCCTCGTGGACGACGGCTCCACCGACGATACGGGGAAGATCGCCGACGAGGCGGCGGCCAGGCACCCCGATTGGATCCGGGTCCTCCACAGGCCCGGGGGAGTGGCCCGCCGGGTGGGACCCGGCGTGGTGGAGGCCTTCTACGCCGGCCTGGACCTGGTGGACCTGGAGGAATTCGAGTTCCTCTGCAAGCTCGACGGGGACTTGGAATTCGGCCCGGGTCTCTTCGAAGGGCTCCTGAGAAAGGGGCGGGAAGACCCCCGTCTCGGAACCTGGTCGGGCAAGTTCTGGGAACGGGACGACTCGGGGACGCTCCGCCTCTACCGGACGGGCTCGGAGTTCACCGTCGGAGCCTGCAAGTTCTACCGCAGGAAGGCCTTCCAGGAGATCGGCGGGTTCGTCCGGGAAGTCATGTGGGACGGGATCGACTGCCACCGTTGCAGGATGAGGGGTTGGAAGGCGAAGAGCTTCCCCGACCCGGAACTGAAGATCGTCCACATGCGCCCCATGGGGTCCTCTTCGAAGAGCATCTTCCACGGAAGGAGGCGCTGGGGCTGGGGCCAATACTTCATGGGCACCCACCCCCTCTACCTCCTGGGGATCGCCTTCTACAGGCTGTGGGAGAGACCCTACATCCTCGGAGGACTGAATATCTTTCTGGGTTATTTCTACGCCTGGATCACCGGGGCTCCCCGGTACGAGGACGAAGAATTCCGGCGCTTCCTGAGAAGCTGGCAGTTGAAGCGCCTGGGGCTGGGATTCCTTTCGGGAAGAGGTGGAGGAAAGGTCCATGGCACTGGAAGTGAAGAACCCGCCTGAGGAGGAGACCGCCGGCAGCGAGGTCCTTCCCCCCCGGGACCTGGTCCGGATCCTGGAGATCGACGTGGACCGGGTCGACATGGAGGAAGCCCTGCAGAGGGTGGACGCAATGGTCCGGGCCGGCGGACCTTTCCAGGTCCTCACTCCCAACGTGGACCACGTGATGCGGGCCTTGAAGGACGAAGACTTCCGCCGGCTCTACCGGCGAGGCGACCTGGTCGTGGCCGACGGCGCCCCCCTGGTTTGGGCCTCCCGCTACCTGGGGGACCCCTTGCCGGAGAGAGTCGCCGGGTCCGACCTCACCCCCAGGCTCTGCGGACTCGCCGCCGGGCGTGGATATTCGGTTTTCCTGATGGGTGGCCGTCCCGGTTCGGCCGAGGAGGCCGCCCGGGTCCTGGTGGAGCGGAACCCCGGCCTGCGGATCGCCGGATGGGACCCGGCGCCCATGGGATTCGACAAGGATCCCGCCGCCTCCCGGGCCTTGATA
>Ga0256914_1003248_pt1 | contig 12931 bp, 14 predicted proteins | sample HulkmetaG_FD_191571 | JGI IMG/M metagenome (GOLD analysis project Ga0256914, IMG submission 191571) | Hydrothermal chimney microbial communities from Main Endeavour vent field at the Juan de Fuca Ridge, Pacific Ocean - Hulk | ecosystem: Environmental > Aquatic > Marine > Hydrothermal vents ... | reverse complement strand
CACTGACCCCCCGGAAACCAAGGGCCCGCAGACCGATGATGGCCGCCTTAAGGTCGGTTACCGGCAGGGGAACGTACACCTTGTTGAGTCCCAGAGATCTGAACCCGGCATTGTGGATCGCCGGACTGAGGGAATGGGCCACCGGATGGCCGACTATGCCGTAAAGCTCGGTTTTACCGTTAATCATCCCTGCTCCGCGTCCCGGTATTCGTCATATGGATGTTTCTCCGCTTAAGCGCCGGGGCCTGGGTTCAGGACAGCCTGGGCAGGAGATCCCTGATTTCGGCAACGGTCAGCTGTCCGGGGGCGGTTGCCTGTTCCCGGTCTAAAGCCGCATAGGTCATATATCCTCCCAGCAGCAGCGTTATCACCCGGCTGATCCTGCCGATTTCACCCATGCAGAAGGCGCTGAGGGGAAAACCGAGCTCAGCGGCCTCGCATTGCAGGTTAAGAACCCGCAGAACATCGAGATGATCATGGGCCATGGTGACGATCTTACCGATGTGGGCGCCGCTTTCCCACTGCCAGTTGAGGATCTCGGAAAGCCTGGCGGCAGAGGGAGTCTGCTGAAAATCATGGTAGGAGATGATCATCCGGGTGGTGGAATTCTCCATCTCTTCCAGCAGCCGGTCCCTCAGCGCCGCATTGGCGTCGAGTTCGATATCGACGTAGGCCACCTGCAGCCGAATGGCCTCAAGCAGCACCTCCATGCGCTTTGCCTCCGGTCCCCTGAAAGCGCCCCCTTCCCAGTCGGGGCGATGGGTGAACAGCAACGGAGCGGACAAACGCGACAGGAGCGGAGCGACCTGGGGATCCTGCATGGCATCAAGGCGGATCTCGACGATATCCACCTCGCCAAGTACAGGCCTGACCGCCCGCAGCACCCCGTCCACATCAGGGGCAGCAACGGAAACACAGATTTTTCCCTGATCCGGCCGTTTCTTTCCCGTCATCTCCTGATCGATCATTTCAGTAAACCATGCCGACGTTTCACATCATCCGGAACCAGACGCAGGGCCAGAGTCGTTACCAGGACAGCCACCCCAAGATCATCCATCACGCCCAGCACCGGTATCCACTCGGGAAGGAAATCGACGGGGACAAGGACATAGAACGCCGCACCAATGAGAAGGGCCTTGGCCGTCTTCGGGGTCCGGGGATCCCGGAAGAGCCGGAAAAGCCTCTTTGCCAGGGTGATCAATCTGAAGAAGTGGATGGTTTTTCCACCGGAAGCGGGGATGTTCACATTTGCAGTCCACCGATGATATTCTCAACGGAATCTTCCTTCTCCTCCTCCAGGTAGTCGATGATACCATCTATGATATCTTCCGAGGCGGCCGGATTGGTGAAGTTGGCCGTTCCCACCTGGATGGCCCTTGCCCCGGCAAGCAAAAACTCGATGGCGTCTTCGGCTGTGGAGATCCCACCGATACCGATAACCGGGATGGATATGGCGGCGGCCACCTGCCAGACCATACGCAGGGCCACCGGCTTGATCGCCGGACCGGAAAGCCCTCCCACCACATTGGCCAGCCGCGGTTTCCGCGTGGCAATATCAATTCCCATACCCAACAGTGTATTGATGAGGGAGACGGCATCCGCTCCCGCCTCTTCAACTGCACGGGCAATTTCGGTGACATCGGTGACATTGGGGGTGAGCTTGACGATCACCGGCAGATCCGTACTGTTGGTCACCGCAGCGGTTACCGCAGCGGCCGATTCGGGGATGATACCGAAGGCCACACCGCCGTTTTTCACATTGGGGCAGGAGATATTCACCTCCAGCGCGTCGATACCCCGATGTCCGCTCAACCGCTCGGCCAGTTCCGCATATTCCTCCACGCTGTCACCCAGGATATTGACAATGACCCGGGTATCGAGCTCCCGCAGAAAGGGGAGCTTGCCCTTCAAAAACCGTTCAACACCGACGTTCTGCAGGCCGATTGAATTCAGCATGCCGCTGGGGGTTTCGGCGATCCTTGGGGGCGGATTTCCGGCTCGGGGTTCCAGGGAAATGCCCTTGACAATAACGCCTCCCAATCGCTTGAGATCGACATACTGGGCAAACTCCGTGGCGTATCCAAAGGTCCCGGAAGCGGTCAGTACCGGATTGGCGAATCGCAACTCACCGATCTTTACCTGTAAATTCATTATACAGCACTAATTTTATGTCTGATGAATCCGCTTCCGGTGAACCCGCAGACAACGCATTATACGGTCCAGGCAAGTTTATCCGTCGTAAAGACAGGGCCGTCCTTGCATACTTGCGCATATGAACCGTCGGATTTGAGGATGGTGCAGCCGAGACAGGCCCCGACACCACAGGCCATGATCGTCTCGACCGAAACTTCGCAGGTGATATTTTTTTGGCGGCACTTCTCGGCAACAACTCCCATCATCGGATAGGGACCACAGGAGTAGACACGGACGATACCGGGCCCAATCCCATCGAAAAGATCGGTGACCAGTCCGTGGTGTCCCATGCTGCCGTCGTCGGTTGCCGTTTCTACCCTGTAGCCGAGCCGGATAAAATCATCGGCAATCGGTTTCACTTCACTCTGATCGCGAGCTCCCAGCAGGACAATATCCCGATCGGGACGGCGTCCGTTAAGTCGCAGATATTTGGCCAGAAAAAAAAGGGGCGCTCCCCCCATACCGCCGGCCACGAAACAGACAGGTCCGTCATCGGAAACCGTAAACCCCCTTCCCAGGGGACCGAACACCCGTATCCGGTCACCGACTTCAAGGTCGGCCAGGATGGATGTTCCCCGCCCCACAATTTTGAACAACAGTTGAAAAGTGGTGGCGGATTCCGTGTTGTGAACGGAAAACGGCCGCGGCAGCAGCGGGTCGTTGCCCTGTTCCACCCGGACCATGACAAACTGTCCCGGTCTGGCGGCGGCGGCAATCGCCGGTGAATGTACCGTGAACCGAAAGACCTCGGGGGTAAGGGTTTCGACGCGGATGATTTCCGCTTTTTTCTGGAAGTCGTTCATGGAAGCCTATACAATAGATGAAGACGAATTTTAAAGCATCAAAGTCAACCTGTAAACAATTAAATGCTCCTTTCAGGGCCGGCGCCAATTCTCCTCTATGTTCTCGCATTCTCCCTAGGGGCTTGCATCGGCAGCTTTTTGAACGTGGTCATCCTGCGGCTGCCCAACGACAACGAGTCCATCATTTTTCCGCCCTCAAACTGTCCTGCCTGCCGGCAGCCGATCCGCTGGTATGACAATATTCCCCTGCTTAGCTATCTCGTCTGGTTGCGTGGCCGTTGTCGTTCCTGCGGCAATTCCATCTCCATCCAGTATCCCATCGTTGAACTCTGTATGGGCCTGCTGAGCCTGGCCCTGCTGAACAAATTCGGCCCATCTCCTGAATTCTGTTACTATTTCATCTTCACCGCAGCCCTCCTGGTCATCATCTTCATCGACATCCATCACCAGATCATCCCCGATCTCATCAGCCTGCCGGGAATCGTGTTGGGTTTTCTCGGCTCGTTTATCACCGCAATCCCCACCTGGCAGCAATCGGGCCTCGGAATCCTTCTGGGAGGAGGCATACTCTACGGCATAGCCCTGGGATATTTCTTGCTGACCAGGCGGGAGGGAATGGGCGGAGGGGATATCAAACTGCTGGCGATGATCGGCGCCTTTCTCGGCTGGCAGAGCCTGCTCTTTGTCCTCTTCGCCAGCTCGGTGATCGGGAGTATCGTCGGAATCGGGGCGATGATCAGACAGAAAAAAGGCGGAAAAACAAAAATACCCTACGGCCCCTTCCTCTCCCTCGCCGCCCTGCTGTTTCTCTTCTTCCGGGAGCGTATCCTTGCCCTCTGGCAGCTGTATCTGACCGGCACCATCTGAAGACGGGCGGGGATGGTCGACCGTTACCGGGAGGCGGCGGGTATTTGCACTTCTCCGTTGCCGTCCTGCCGCAGGCCGACGACAACGATTCCTGCCTCGTCGGCGGCCTGGACCATGGCATGTCTGTCAAAGACGAGCGACTGACCGGCCTCCACAGCCAGGAGTACGCCGCCGGATTCAGCCAGGGTGGATATGGTGCCCTCCCCGGTGGCCGGCAGATCGAAACGGAAATCCTGCTGGGGTTTTCTGACCTTGACCACCACGGCGCCGCCGCCTGCCAGTTGCCCCCCCCGGCGGATAGCGGCATCAGTGCCCTCTATCGCCTCAACCGCCAGAACGCTGCGATCACGCACCACTACGCATTGACCTATATCCAGCCTGCCGATTTCCTTGGCGATTTTCCAGCCGAAACGAATGTCGTCCCATTGGGACGGGGAGGGATGTTTTCTGGTAAGCACTCCTTCGGGGAAGAGCAGGTGTCGAAGAAATTCCGTTGATTCAAGTACGTGGATACCCTCCTGCTCCAGAACCCCGGCCACGGCCCGCAAAATGGCATCATCCTGGTGAATGTCGATCTTGTTCCACAGGCTCAGTCCCTTGAAATCGGGCAGCACATCGCGAAAAATCCGGGTCTTGGTGATGGTGCCCAGAAAAACCGTTTCCCGCACCTTTTCCCGGCGAAAATATTTGATAATTTTCCCAAGCTGGCCAAGTCTCACCCAGTACAGCACATCAACATGATGCGCCAGTTCCGGAGCGGTCTCGCCCCTGGTGGCGATGGCCACCACCCGCCGTCCCTGTTTCCGGGCGGCCCCGGCAAAGAGGATCGGAAACTGACCGCCGCCGGCAACGATACCAACAGGCCTGGGTGCCATGAATCCAGCTATTCCTCCGCCGTACGTTTGACCACGCCCCGTTTGCTCTTGCGGAAAAACTCCACCAGGTACGCAACCTCCGGACAATCTGGAATCTCCCGCATGGTTTTGGCCAGGGCATCCTTGAGCAACAGGTTCGGCGATCTAAAGATGATCTTGAAGGCCCGATCCAACTTGGCGAGGGTTTCACGGTCAACGCCGGTGCGGCGCAGGCCGATCTTGTTGATGCCGGCGATCCGCATCCGGTTACGGGTGCCGGTGAGAATAACGTAAGGGGGAATATCCAGATTGATTCCCGATAATCCGCCAACATAGGAATGGCGGCCGACCCGGCAGAACTGGTGAACCGCCACCAGCCCCCCCAGGGTGGCATGCCTGCCCACCTGCACATGTCCGGCCAGGGTTGCCGCATTGGCGAGGATGACATTGTCTTCCAGGACGCAGTCATGGGCAATATGGGCATAGGCCATGAGCAGGTTGTTGTTGCCGATAACCGTCCGATAATTGCCGTTGGCCGTGCCGCGGTTGATGGAGACATACTCGCGAATGGTATTGTTATCGCCGATAATCAGTTCGGTGGGTTCCCCCCGGTAGTGAATGTCCTGGGGAGGTGAACCGATGGTGCAGAATGAGCCGATATCATTACCGCATCCGATTGTTGTCGGCCCGGAAATACAGGTATGGGGAGCAACACGACTATCGGCGCCCAGGGTGACGTTTGCCTCAATAACCGCATACGGACCGATTTCCACCGATTCATGAATATCAGCCCCGGGATCGACAACAGCGGTTGCGTGAATTGTCATGGTTACATTTCCTTGAAGATGGCGGCGGGCAGCCGGGTAGCGGCACCGCGCAGGTTTGGATGAAATTCCACCCGGAGGAAGAAACTTCATCGTTTGCCGGCAGCCGCGACCAAGGCTCCGGCCAAGGTGCTCAGCCGAAGGTGGCCAGCAGCTCCGCCTCGGCCGCCAGCGTCTTGCCCACATGGGCTCTGGCCGCCATTTTAATGAGTTTGCTCTTTTGTTTCAGTAATTCCAGCTCAAAGATAAGCTGATCGCCGGGCACCACCATGCGCCTGAACCTGGCCTTGTCGATACCGGCGAAATAGGCGAGTTTTCCCTCGGCCAGATCCGGTCTGCTTTTACAGGCCAGAACGATACCGGCCTGGGCCATGCCCTCGAGAATCAGAACGCCGGGCATCACCGGCTCACCGGGAAAGTGCCCCTGGAAAAAGGGCTCGTTGATGGTGACGTTTTTCAGCGCCCTGATATTTCTGCCCGGAACAAAGTCCAGAATGCGATCAATGAGAATAAACGGATAACGATGCGGCAGCAGCCGTAAAACCTCTTTGATGAAAATGAGGGACTCCTTTGTTTCCATGTCACCGCTCATGGTATCAACACCTCCACTTCATAAATAGTTGCCCGGCCGGCGCCCACTGCGAACAAAACGCCGTTAACTCTCTTTCTCCCCGAGACGACCGGCCAGCATCTCCACTTTTTTCTTCAGTTGCCGCAAATCCTTCAGCATCTGCGGCAACCGTGAAAAGACCGCCGAGGCCCGCCCCCATACCTTGATGTCCACGGCCGGAATGCCACCGACCACGGCTCCTTTCTTGAGATTGGTGTGCACGCCGCTTTTGCCGGCGGCCATGGAGCCGTCACCCAGATGCAGATGACCGGTGACCCCGGTCTGGGCCCCGAGGACAACATTTCTACCCAGCGTCGTGCTGCCGGCGATTCCGGCCATTGCCACCAGCAGTGAATTCTCCCCCACCACCACATTGTGAGCTATCTGGACAAGATTATCTATCTTGACGCCCCTCTTGATCCGGGTTTCGCCAAAGGCAGCCCGGTCAATGCAAACATTGGCGCCGATCTCCACATCATCGTCGATGCGGACAATCCCCACCTGGGGGCGTTTAATGTGGTTACCCTCGCCATCGGCGGCATAGCCGTAGCCGTCACTGCCGATAACGGTTCCGCTGTGCACGATTACCCGCCTGCCCAGCAGGCAGCCATCGGCCAGCGTCACATTGGCATGGAGAAAACAATCATCGCCGATGACCACATCATCGCCGATGACCACGCCGGGTTTCAGGGTTACGCGCTTGCCGATCACCACCCTATCACCCACGGCCACCAGCGGGCCGATGGTAACCTCATCGGCAATCCTGCACTCCCGGCCGATATGAGCCGCAGGATGTATTCCCGCAGCCTCAAAGGGTTTTTCCAGAAAAAAAAGATGGATGATCGCCGAGGCCAGGTAGGGATCCCCCACCCTGATACAGGGCCTGTCATCACTCTCAAAGCCGGCGGGGACGATAAAGGCTCCGGCCCGGCACCCGGCCATGCGCAGTGCGGATTTTTTGTCGGTGACAAAGGTGATCTCTTCTTCACCGGCCAGATCCATACCGTTTAATCCGGAGATGATGCGACCGTCATCGCCGATGACCTCGCCGTTGACCAGGCGGGCGAGCTCCTGCAGGGATACAGCTTTCATATTTCTCTTCTTTGGTGACGGACAAAGTTTCCGGCGAGGGTGGACCGCGGCCCCGAAACCATGTACTTTTTTTGGAAATCCGTTTACTTTAGCCCATCCGGCATCAGTCGTAAAGAAAAACAGAGCGGCGCATCTCGGTAAACTCCTCAAGGCCCTGCTGCCAGGAGCGTTCCAACTCCATAATCGGCTCACCGGCTGCAAGCCGGCGGCGCAGGTCCCCATCACCAATGATCAGATCCAGCGGCAGGCGCTCATATTCATATTCATAGGGTGGCGATTTGTAGGCGAAATCATCGGGATAGAGAGAGAGGACTGCCTGCAGCAGAGTCAGGGTGGTACGATACGGCATAAAGTGGAGCGGCTCTTCCACGTGCAGCTGAAATCCGTTGCAGAGTCGTCCCGCCCATTTGCCGGCCGTGGGTTCAAAGACAAGGGGACGCAGGGCGCAGCCGGGAAGGTTTGTCATGTCCACGGCTTCACGCAATTGCCGACAATGGAGAAACGGCGCGCCGAAGAGTTCGAAGGGCATGGTCGTTCCCCTGCCTTCGGAAATATTGGTCCCCTCCCAGATCACCTGACCGGGATAGACAAGGGCTGTTACCGGCGTGACCATGTTGGGGGAGGGAAAGACCCAGGGAAAACCGGTATCGGCAAAGAGCATGCGGCGTTTCCAGCCAACGAGCGGAACCACTTCGAGATCCACATCAATGCCGAAGTGGTTCTTCAGCAGCAGGGCGAGCTCGCCGATGGTCAGCCCGTGACGCATGGGCAGAGGATAGAGCCCCACAAAGGAAAAACAGGACGGGCGGAGGATATTGCCCTCCGTTATCAGACCACCGAGGGGATTGGGCCGGTCAAGGACGATGACTTTTTTCCCGGCAGCGGCTGCAGCTTCCAGACAGTAGGCAAGGGTATAGAGGAAGGTGTAGACCCGGGTTCCCACATCAGAAAGATCGACGATGAGAACGTCGAAGAGCTCGAACATCTCCGGGTCAGGCCGTCGTTTTTCAGCATAGAGGGAAAAAATGGGCAGGCCGCTGAACGGATCGCGCATGTGATCCGATTCCACCATGTTATCCTGCTTTTCACTGAAAAAACCATGCTGGGGTGAAAAAAGACAGGTGAGCCCGCCGGGGAAAACCCCTTCGATGAGATCGCGGCTGTGGTGAAAACGGCGGTTGGTGGAGGCCTGATTGCACAGCAGGGCCAGTTTGGCGCCTTTAAGCGCGGCAGGGGGCTCCGCAACAAAATTTTCAATACCGACTGAGATCACCTCGATAGCCTACGGCCGTCTCCCGGAAACGAGACCCAGGTCCCGGGATTCCAATGTAAACCGGACGAATCCCTATTCCACGGTGACGCTTTTGGCAAGGTTACGCGGCTGATCCACATCGCATCCCCGCCGTACGGCAATCTCGTAGGCCAGGAGCTGGGCCGGGATCGTATAGAGAATGGGGTTGAGTTCCTCAAACACCTCAGGCAGCAGCAGAACATCGTCTGAGAGGTTGCCCAGGCGTTCATCGCCCTCGGTTCCGATCAGCACCAGCCGACCCTGTCGGGCCCTGATTTCCTCGACATTGGAAACGGTTTTCAGGTAAACGGAATCCTTGGGCACCAGAGCCATGATGGGCATGTCCTTGTCGATGAGGGCGATGGGGCCATGTTTCAGTTCACCGGCGGCATAGCCTTCGGCATGGATATAGGAAATTTCCTTCAACTTCAAGGCGCCTTCCAGGGCGATGGGATAGTTGAGTCCACGGCCGACAAAGAGAAAATCCCGGCTGTCGTAATACTCCTCAATGAGGTTTCTGATCTTGTCCTGCAGAAAGGGAAGCTGAGTCTCTATCACCCCGGCAATATCGATCAGGGCCTGGCCCATGGTTCCCAGCTGTTTGTTGTCAAGGGTGCCGCGCTGCTTGCCCAGGTAGAGGGTCATCAAAAAAAGCGCGGTGAGCTGACTGATAAAGGCCTTGGTGGAGGCAACGCCGATCTCCGGACCGGCGTGGGTATAGATGGTTCCATCCGCCTCCCGGGTCATGGTGGAGCCCACGACGTTACAGATGGTGAGTACCCGTGAACCCATCTTGGCGGCCCGTCTGATGCCGGCCAGGGTATCGGCGGTCTCCCCTGACTGGGAAATGGATACGGTGAGTACCCGATCGTTGAGCAGGAGGTTGCGGTACCGGAATTCCGAGGCTATATCCACCTCCACCGGAATACCAACCCATTTTTCCAACCAGTATTTGGCCACCAGGGCGGCATGCCAGGAGGTCCCGCAGGCAACCAGGGCAATCCGCTCGATTTCGTTGATCTGTTTCCCGGTGAGATTAATCTCCGGCAATTCGATCTCGCCGGTGTCCGGGATGATGCGGCCGCTGATGGTATTGGTGACGGCCTGGGGCTGTTCGAAGATCTCCTTGAGCATGAAGTGCTTGTACCCCGCCTTTTCAGCCATGGCGGCGTTCCAGTTGATCGTGCAGATCTTTTTCTCGATTTCCGTATCATCCTCAAGACAGATGAGCCGATGGCTGCCCGGACGGAGCACGGCCATTTCCCTGTCGTCGAGAAAGATGACATCGCGGGTGTAGGAGAGCAGGGCAGGGATATCCGAGGCAATGAAAGAGGCGTCGCTGCCGATACCCAGTACCAGCGGACTCTGATTACGGGCAGCCACGAGGGTCCGGGGATCCTTTGCCCATAAAACCCCGATGGCGTAGGAGCCCTCCACCCGGCTCAGTGCTTTTTTCACGGCTGCAACCAGGTCATCCTCCAGATACTCCTCAATGAGATGGGCCAGCACCTCGGTATCGGTTTCCGACTTGAAAATATGATTTTTCCCCTGCAGTTCTTCCTTGAGGGCACCGTAATTTTCAATGATACCGTTATGCACCACCACCAGTTCGCCGCTGCAGTCGGAATGCGGATGGGCGTTGGCCTCGGTGGGGGCCCCGTGCGTTGCCCAGCGCGTATGTCCGATCCCGCAGTTGCTGTTGACCCCGATTTCGGCATCCACCATTTCCTCCAGATTGCTGAGCTTCCCCTCGCAACGATGCTTGACGAGTTTGCCGTCAAACTGGTAGACGATTCCTGCCGAGTCATATCCCCGGTACTCCAGCCGTTTCAATCCCTCAAGAATAATAGGCACCACCCGACGATTTCCTGTATAGCCGACAATTCCGCACATGAAATAATCTCCTCCGGTATAAGGTAAGAAGGCCCCTGGACCTTACTGTAAGCAGCTGATAACTCGAATTTTTCGTTTCCTGTTCTTTTTTATCCTATCATAACGCCATATGAAACTGAAATTGAAAATGGTCCTGCCGATGACGGGCGCCTCTCTTTAAATTGATATATTGCTGGTGTCCGGCAGAAAAGTATGATTGAATCATCCCTGGATCCCGGACAAACCGGAAACCCTCTTTTATTCCGTTGACCCTCCCGGGACCGTACGCGCAAAGGGGATGACGAACCTGACCACAATATGCAACAGAGAAAGTAATGGACGAACGAACACGACTCAAAGAACTGCTGCTGGAAAAATCATATCGCCGGGGCTCCTTTACCCTCACCTCCGGCAAGACCTCCGACTTTTATGTGGACGGCAAACAGACGACCCTGTCGGCGGAAGGTGCCTACCTCTGCGGTCGCCTGCTCCTCCGGCTCATAGAAGAAGAGGCGGAGCCGATTCTTGCGGTGGGCGGCATGACCCTTGGTGCGGATCCCCTGGTTACCGCCGTTTCCCTGGTCAGCTATCTCGAAAACAGGCCGATCCCCGCCTTTATCGTTCGCAAGGAGGCAAAGGGCCACGGCACCGGCAACTTCATCGAAGGCAAAAACAATATCCCCACAGGTGCCCGTGTTGCCCTGGTGGAAGACGTGGTGACCACCGGCGGCACGCTTCTCAAGGTCATCGAGCGGGTGGAAGGGGAGGGTTTTTCCGTGGGTCTGGTGGCAACTGTTGTCGACCGCCAGGAGGGTGGCGCCGACCTTCTTGCCGAGCACGGTTATCCCTTACAGGCAATCTTTACCCGGGCGCAACTGCTCGCCTAAGGGATCCGCTGCGCCATGAAATGCGAAGAGTGTGGAAAGAAGCTCAAGGTTGTCCGCCGATGTCGGCAGGTGCGGATGCGATGCGAGGGGTGTAAACGGGAATTCCGGATCCATGAAATCGCCCACCGGCTTGACGAGACCACCGAAGAACTGCTGGCAAGGTATACCACCATTATATATGACTGACCGCTGCGGCCATTGCATTTCCGTTTACAGGGTCCGTTGCCGCCGGCTGCCCCATGCTTCAAAACACCATTGGCCAACACTGATTTGACTCCGCCTCCGGCTGATACTATTATATACAATAGATAACAGCGGCAGCGCCGGGTCACACACGATATCGCAGCCCAAGGGCCGGACCTGCATGATCTGCTCCGGGCCCGGCGACAATTCACCTGATTCCAACGGTCTCGCAGACGATATGGCTACAGTACGATCCTTTGTCAATTCCAACCAGATGGCGACCATCACCTGTCCAACCTGTGGCCGAACCGGTACCAAGCTCGTTGACAGATATCGCAACAAAAAGCATATCCACAAGATCCGATGCCGTCGCTGCAGCAATATTTTCACCGTCTCCCTGGACTTCCGCCGCCACTACCGAAAGTCGGTGGATCTGATGGGCTACTACGTCATGATTCCCCCTGAGTCGGAAGGCGGAGTTACCCACATCAAGAACATCTCCCAAAGCGGCGTGGGCTTCACGGTCTCCGGCATTCACTCCATCCGGGAAAACCAGAACCTCAAAATTCATCTGCAACTCGACGATAAAAAACGAACCAAACTGCAGAAACAGGTTGAGGTGAAACGGGTGGATTCAAACTTTATCGGCTGCGAGTTTCTCAATCCGGCTGGTATGGACAAATCGCTCGGCTTTTTTCTGATGCGCTGAGACAAACCCTGCCTCTCAGCATTACCTCTTTCCCAGCTCCACCACCACACCCGGCCCGTCCTGACGGGCAAGGGAAATTTCCGGAAGCCGCCGCTGCGGATCAAGCCCGTTTCGCACGGCCCTGAAAGCCAGCTCCGGCGCGTTGTTGGTATCGCTTAAATGCGCCAGCACCACATGGGCCAGCCGGTCTCCCTGCAGGTCACGGATCAACCGGGCCGTATCCGGATTGGCCAGGTGACCCTGGCCGGATCCCACCCTCTGCTTGAGCGGCAAGGGATAGGGGCCGTCCCGCAGCATCTGCGGGTCATGATTGGCTTCAAGCACCAGGCCGTGGCAGCGACCGAGATGGTGACGCATGAGCTGCGTCACCTTGCCGGTATCCGTGCAGTAGCCGAAAACCGAACTGCCGTCGCTGATGGTAAATCCCACCGGATCGGCGGTATCATGGGAAATGGCAAAGGGGTGAATGGCAAGTTTGCCGACGGCAAATCCCTCTCCCGTGGTGAACTCGCGGTATGCAGCCAGTTTTCTCACCCGGGAAGAAGCAGCCTCATGGGTGGCACCGTTGGCATAGACGGGCAGTCCACAGCGACGGGACATGATACCGACCCCGCTGACATGATCATTATGCTCGTGGGTGACCAGTATTGCGCTCAACTGCTCGGGTCGACGGCCGATCTTATTGAGGCGTCGGGTAATTTCCACCCCTGAAAAACCGGCATCTATGAGCAGAGTCGTTCCGCCGC
>Ga0256914_1003247_pt1 | contig 12932 bp, 9 predicted proteins | sample HulkmetaG_FD_191571 | JGI IMG/M metagenome (GOLD analysis project Ga0256914, IMG submission 191571) | Hydrothermal chimney microbial communities from Main Endeavour vent field at the Juan de Fuca Ridge, Pacific Ocean - Hulk | ecosystem: Environmental > Aquatic > Marine > Hydrothermal vents ... | reverse complement strand
CTACTTACCTTTATTACACCTCTAACATTCTGTATCTTTGCCATAATACTGTACAAATGTTCTAAATCTCTTATCCACACCTCTAATTCTATGGTTGCCAGCCCCCCTCTACCGCTCCTTCCCGTTACACCGCTGACATCTGCTCGGCTTTGAGAGATCTGGGTCATCACGTTTACTAAGAGGTTTGGCCTATCCACTGCTTCTACCTCTATGTGGACAGGATAGGTAGTTTTCTTGGATTCTTTCCAGTAAACTTTTATTAGTCTGTCTTTGGGTGCCCTTCTTATGTTGGGGCAGTCTGCCCTGTGGATTGTTATGCCTTTGCCTCTAGTAATGTATCCTATGATGTCATCTCCGGGGATTGGAGTGCAGCACTTCGCAAATCTCGTGAGTACCCCTTTCACCCCCTCCACTTCCACTCCAATGCCCTCTTTTTCTGTTTCTTGTGGTTTCTCCTGTTTTTGAGGTATTTCGCTCTCTAATTTTTCTTCTTTTGGTATCAATTGAGAGATACTTATCTTTCCAGCACCGATATTTACAAGGAGTTCTTCTGGTTTTAGGAATCCTATGGACCGTGCAAGTTCAGATAGGTTTTTTTCTGATAAGAATTCTTTTATGCTTAGACCTCTCTTTCTCAGTTCTTTTTCCAATATTTCCCTTCCAAGTGGTAGAAGGCTTTCCCTCTCCTTTTGTCTAAACCAGTGCTTTATCTTATCTCGTGCACTCGGGCTCTTTACTATTCTTAGCCAGTCTCGGCTTGGTGATGACTTTGAGGAAGTTATTATTTTTACTATGTCACCATCTTTAAGATGATAGTCAAGGGGGACGATTTTTTGGTTTACGATGGCTCCAACACATCTATGCCCTACCTCTGTGTGTATTGCATACGCAAAGTCTATAGGAGTGCTACCTCTTGGTAACCTTTTTATATCTCCCTTTGGTGTGAATACGAACACTTCTGAGCTTCTTAGGTCTATACTCAATGATTCCATGAACTCTTTTGGGTCATGCATGTCCTTTTGCCATTCCAGTATTCGTCTAAGCCAGGACAGTTTTTCGTCTATCTCATCTGTGTGGACTTTTCCCTCCTTGTATTTCCAGTGAGCTGCTATACCGTATTCGGCTGTGTTGTGCATCTTCCATGTCCTTATCTGTACTTCGAGGGTTTTTGCCTCTGGACCTACTACTGTTGTGTGTAGCGACTGATACATGTTTAGTTTTGGATTTGCTATGTAGTCCTTGAACCTATTTGGCAGTGGTTTCCACAGGTTGTGCACTATGCCAAGTACTGCATAGCAGTCCTTTATGGAGTCTACTATGATTCTTATAGCTCTAAGGTCGTATATCTTGTCCAAGGGCTGTTTTTTAACCAGCATCTTTTGGTATATGCTATATATGTGTTTTGGCCTGCCTTCTATATGTCCCCTTATGCCAAATTCCAGTAGCTTCGTTTGTAGCGCTACCTTTACCTTTTCAATGAACTTTTCACTCTCTTGGTGCTGTTCAGCGATATAGCTTGCTATTCTGTTGTATATATCCGGTTTGAGCACTTTGAAGGAGAGGTCCTCAAGTTCTGATTTCATCTTATACATGCCAAGTCGGTGAGCTATTGGTGCATATATGTCTATGGTTTCTTTGGCAATCCTTTTCTGCTTCTCAGGACTCAGGTAACTTATGGTCCTTATGTTATGCAGTCTATCTGCGAGTTTTATTAGTATAACCCTTATGTCTTTTGCCATCACGATAAACATCTTTCTTAAATTTTCTACCTGATAGTCGGTAGAGGTTCTAAACGGTAGTTTACTCAGCTTTGTGACACCTTCTACGAGTAGTGCTATGTCTTCTCCGAAGGCTTCCTTCAGTTGTTCTCTGGATATACTGGTATCCTCTATTACATCGTGTAAGATAGATGCAGCGATAGTGTCTCTGTCCATTCCCATGTTTGATAGTATAAGTGCTACGCTAAGTGGATGTAAAATGTATGGTTCCCCTGATGCCCGTTTCTGGCCACTGTGGGCATCTGCAGCAAATTTATAGGCTCTTTCTATTATTTCAAGGCTATCCTTAGATTCGAAATGGCTTTTAATCTCACCTAATAATCTTTCTGCAGATTCTTCCATAAAGTTCCCTTCTTTTAGTATTGGACTATGGAGAATACATCATATCCTTTGAGTAATTCTCTTCCCTTTAGATCAAGAAGTTCTATTACGAAACCAAATCCTGCGATTTCTCCACCTAACTCTTCTACTAAACTTTTGGCTGCCTTTACCGTTCCACCAGTTGCAAGCAAGTCATCTATTATGAGAACTTTCTCTCCCTTCTCTATACTGTCTGTGTGCACCTCTACAGAGGCAGTTCCATACTCCAATGAGTACTCCTTTTCTATCTTCTTCCATGGTAGCTTTCCCTTTTTCCTTATTGGTACAAAACCAACTCCCATTTTGTATGCGATGGCTCCTCCGAATATGAATCCTCTTGCATCTATTCCTACCACTTTGTCCACCTTTTTGTCCTTAAAATGATTGTAGATTTTGTCCACTGCTTCCCTGAATGCTTCTGCATCTTTCAGCAGCGTTGTTATGTCCCTGAATATTATGCCTTTTTTGGGAAAATCTGGTATAGACCTAATGCTACTTTTTAAATTCATGGATACTCCCTCCTACTGAAGTTTATATGTAACCCTCTACCCTGATGGTAGGGGACTCTTCTCCCTTCCATCTATCTACTTGCAGAGTGTATATTATTTGCCGATCTTTCCCCATCAGCACCACATTTGACAGATTTTTGGGTACGAGTATAGAGCAGCTATTATATGTAGACTTATGATAACCGTTTATTGGTAAATATTCAAGACCCCATGGCAAGTAGGATGCAAAAATTGGTTCAGGATTTGCTTCACCATAAGGTTCTAATAGTTCTATTTCTTTTGCTAACTCCAGTGTTATGTCGTCTATTGGTAGGTAGAGCTCTGCTTTTGAGGTAGTTTTCTCCCTGTAGGGTAGTATTTCTTTTAGAGTTTGGGTCCACCTTTCTTCAAATCTTGACAAGTTGTCCATTGAAACCTTTACGCCTGCTGCTCCCCTGTGTCCGCCAAAGCTGGTTAGCTCGTCAGACACCTTGAGTAGGGAATCGAATAAGTCAATTTCCTCTATACTTCTTGCAGATCCCTTTATAATGTCTTTGTTTCTCGTAAGGACAATAGCTGGCATGTTGTATTTTTCTGCCAGTTTTGATGCCACTATTCCAAGTATTCCAACATGCCAATCCTCTTTGTAGACCACGAGCCCACATTTTCTATAAAGGTTCTTGCTTTGTATTATGTTTGTTGCCTCTCTTAGGGTTTTTTCCACTAATTTCTGTCTCTTCCTGTTGAGTTCATCTAACTTATCTGCCAGCCTTTTTGCTCTATACCTTTCGCTGCTTAAAAGGAGCTTTACTGCAAGTTTTGCACTTTCTATTCTTCCTGCTGCGTTAAGCCTTGGAGCTAATATGAAGCCTATGGAATGAGAATTTATCTTTCTTCCACTGAGACCACTTACATTTATGAGAGCTTCCAACCCTAAGTTCTTTGTATTATATAGTACTTCTATCCCCTTAGATGCTAGTATTCTGTTATCTTTTACAAGTGGGACCCTGTCTGCTATTATCCCGAGGGATACAAGGTCAAGGTAATCGTTAAGGAATGTGTCTTTGCCAGTGAGTCTTTTTATTAAAGCCCGAGCAAAATGCCATGCTACTACGACTCCTGCCATCTCTTTGAACGGAAATCTGTTCTCTTCTCTGTGTGAGTTTACCACTGCTACCGCGCCTGGCAGTTCTGTATCGGGTATGTGATGGTCCGTTACGATGATGTCAAGTCCTTTGTTCATTGCGTAGTTTACGAGCTCCCTGTCTCTTATCCCGCAGTCAACGGTTACTGCAAGTTTCATGTCATTCTGTATGGCATAGTCTAAAGAGTGTTTATTCAATCCGTAACCGTCCTCTATCCTGTCCGGTATGTAAAAGTATAGGTTTTCTGTAAAGAAGCGCAGTACTTTGAGCAAAAGTGCTGTTGATGTTATACCATCTACATCGTAGTCTCCTATGATGAGGATATTCTCTTTTCTCTTTATAGCTGCTGCAACCCTCTCTACTGCATATTCCATGTCTGCAAATTTCATTGAATCGGTAACAGCGGAGAGTTTTGGATGAAGAAACTCCTCTGCCTCGACGGCAGAGGAGATACCTCTGTTTACTAAAAGCTGGGATAATATACGAGATATACCTATTTTTTCAGATAGTTGCTCCACTATTGTTGAATGCTTATCGCCTCTTTTTTCTGCTTTCGTGCACACTTTTATGTTTCTTCCTCAACCTCTCTGATTGGTTGTTGAAAATCCTCCGTAGTAGTTGGACTGATCTCTGTGTGGTCTTCCACCGAATACTCACTGGAAGGCCTTTCCTTTTCTTCTGTTACATTTTCCCTTGTTTTTTCCTCTATTTCTGAGAGTTTCATGTTTATCCTCTGTATTTCAGACTTCAGGTTCACTATTTCACCTTGAATAACTTCCAGTTTTCTCTCATATGCGCTAAATGTTTCCTTTGTCTCTTCTTCTTTGTTTTTGTTAGCTTGTGCTACTTCTTTCTTTTTGCCTCTTCTGGTTAGCCTGATAAGTATGTCTACTATCCCCATTAGAAGGGCACCCAAAAATACACTTACAATAGCTACCCACGCTATAGATGTTTGGTATGTATGGGTGAGGATGTGGATAGTTACGGTTGCATTGTTTTGCACTGTAAACCCTACGGCTAATATGGCAAATGCTAATGCAATTATTATGTATACCTGCATTTTGAAAACCTCCTTCTGGATTATTAGCTCATTTCATTATAGCACAAAAGAGGTACTCTTTATACTGGTGAAATGCCTTAGAAATAAAATGGTGGCGGTGCAAGGACTCGAACCTTGGACACTGCGGGTATGAACCGCATGCTCTAGCCACCTGAGCTACACCGCCACTCTATTTTTATGGGGATCAAATTGGCTAATGGTTGCGGGGGCTGGATTTGAACCAGCGACCTTCGGGTTATGAGCCCGACGAGCTACCTGACTGCTCCACCCCGCGTCTATCCTCTCACGTGGTGCCGGGAGCCGGAATCGAACCGGCACGGGCCCACAGGCCCACGGGATTTTAAGTCCAGTGCGTCTACCAGTTCCGCCATCCCGGCGTTGGCATGTAGTATTATATTACAAGAGCGATAACTTGTCAATACTTCTAAGGAAAGTTCATTATGCTTTACTGAGATTGGGCACAAAAGCTGCTTATTCTTGACATAAATATGTGTATGATGTACACTTTCTTTAGTTTGTAATACTTTAAACTAAAAAAGGGGGTATGGATGATGAGAAGAGGGACTTTGAGTGTTGTGTTGGTAATGGTGCTGGTGTTTTCCCTGTTTGGATCTACGTACGCAGCGTCTCCTAAGAAGGTGGCTTATGTGATTAACGGTTCTTTAGGAGATCATGCGTTTTACGATTCGGGGTATCGAGGATTAATGCAAATAAAGAAGGACTTTGGTGCAAAGGTGAGGGTTTTAGAATGTAAGTTTGACCCGTCTTTGTACTATCCAAGCCTGCTTACAGCAGCCCGGTGGGCAGATGTAATATTTGTAATATCTTATGGTTTTGAGAAGGAACTTAAGCAGATAGCGGACAGATTCCCGTCTAAGATTTTTGTAAATGTAGACACGAATGTTATGGATCCAAAACATCTCCTTTCTAGTATAGTTTACAGACAAGAGGAAGGCGCATTCCTTGCAGGTGTGACTGCAGCGATTACAACTACACTGACAAAGTTACCAGGCATAAATCCTCAGAAGATAATAGGCGCTGTGGGTGGTGATGATGATATAGTAATTAGAGCTTTCATGTATGGGTATAAGAGAGGTGCTCACTATGTCGACCCGCAAACCCAAGTTAAGATTGTCTATATAGGCAACTGGGATGATCCTGCTAAGGGGAAGGCAGCTGCACTACAGCTTTACTCTGAGGGTGCTGATGTTGTATTTCAGGTTGCTGCACTTGCTGGTATAGGCGTACTCAAGGCAGCAAAGCAAGTGGGCAAATATGCGATAGGCGTTGATAGCAACGAAAATGGTATTGCGCCGGGACACGTAATAACCAGTGATTTGAAAGAAGTTGGTAAATCTATGTATAAGGTGTACAAGATGATAGTAGATGGTACCTACAAAAGGGGAAAAGTGTATAGTTTCGGTGTAAAGGAGGGAATGGTTGGACTTGCTATAGATAAATACACGAGACAGATATTGCCCGAAGATGTTATTGACAGGATAGTAAAGATTCAAAATGATATAGCTACAGGTAAGCTAGTAGTTCCTCCCTATAAACCAGAAAAGAAGTAGTCATGGAATATGTTGAGATGAGGGGGATATACAAGGTATATCCCCCTGAAGTAGTTGCTCTGGAAGATGTTATTTGGGAGCTTCGAAAAGGTGAAATTCACTCAATAGTCGGTGAGAATGGGGCTGGTAAGTCCACCTTGATGAAGATACTTGCTGGGCTCATAAAACCCTCTGCAGGTAGCATGTATGTAAAGGGAGAAGAAGTGTCTTTTTCTGCACCTCATCAAGCGATAAGAAAGGGCATTGGGATGGTACACCAGGAGTTTATGCTGATCCCTTCGTTCAGAATTTATGAAAATGTAATCCTTGGTAGTGAAAAGGCTGTAACAAACAATGTGGGATTCATAAATTCTGTCAAAGCGAGAAACATGGTAAAGGAAGTAGCTGAAAGATATGGTTTCCAGATAGATGTGGATGCTGTAACTTCTGAGGTCTCTGTGGCCATGCAGCAGAAAGTTGAGATATTGAAACAGCTTTACAGAGATGTGGATATTCTTATAATGGATGAGCCAACAGCAGTACTTACACCGCAAGAAACAGAGGAACTGTTTGAACGGTTGAGAGAGTTGAACAGAAGAGGTAAAACTATAGTTTTCATTAGCCATAAACTGGATGAGGTTTTGCAGATTTCTGATCGTATCACAGTCCTTAGGAAAGGGAGAAAGATAGGTACTGTAGATAACGATGGTATAACAAAGAGAGAACTTGCAAATATGATGGTGGGTAGAGATGTTGTGTTTACCGTGTCTAAGAGCAGTAGCAGTGCCGGAAAAAGAGTTTTAAGCGTTAGAGAGTTAACGGTTCGGAGAGATAACAGTATTGAATTAGGGCCTCTGTCTTTTGATGTTCGTGAAGGTGAGGTTGTAGGTGTAGCTGGTATTGAAGGCAATGGCCAGTTTGAGCTTGTTGAAGCACTTATAGGAACATTGCCGGTTTGCGGAGGTAAGATCTACATAGATGAGGTAGAAATTACACATATGTCAACAAGGCAACGCAGGAGATACATGGGGTTTGTCAGTCAGGATAGAAAGTACACCGGTCTTGCTTTGCAGTCTACTATTATGAAAAACATGATTATGACGCATCATATAAGCCGAGCTTTTGCAAAAATGGGGTTTGCCATAAATTGGGGTAAGGTTGGTGAGTTTTCACGTACACTAATTAACTCTTATGCAGTTATTTGTAGAGGCACAAATGAACCAGTATCCACACTTTCTGGAGGTAATCAACAAAAGGTTGTTGTTGCAAGAGAGTTTTCATTAGATGTTCCATTTCTGCTCTTAGATCAGCCAACGAGAGGTTTAGATGTTGGTACTATAGAGTTTATTCACCGGAAAATACTTCAGATGAGAGCCAATGGAATGGCAATTTTACTTATATCGGCTGAGTTAGATGAACTGTTCACCTTGAGCGACAGGCTTCTTGTCATGAGAAGCGGAAAGATTGTAGCTGAGCTTTTGCCCAACCTGACTACCAAGGAAGATGTTGGGGCCTATATGCTGGGTGTCGGTGGTCATGAGTAGATTTAACAAATTTTTTGTTGGTGGTATAGGTATAGCAGTTGGATTGCTGGTGAGCGTGTTCGTGATAAAAATACAGGGTAATTCTCCTGCAGAGGTTTACAGAGTATTATTTGACTATAGCATTGCTTCTTCCTTCTCTTGGATATCCACACTTGATAATACCACCCCCTTGATACTTACGGGTTTGTCTGCTGCAATAGCGTGGAGAGCAGGTGCAATAAACCTTGGGCAGCCAGGACAGTTTCTTATGGGAGCGATAGTAGCTGCATTGTTAGGTATATACCTCCCCTTTCCTGGGTGGATTTCTATACCCGTTATACTGACCGCTTCGGCCCTGGGTGGAGCACTGTGGAGTGGCTTTGCAGCTCTAATGCGTCAGAGGTATGGGATGGACGAATTTGTCAGTACGCTGATGCTGAACTTTATTGCGGAATATTCGACGACATACCTTGTCACATATCCGTTTTTGGACCCAAAGGCTTATGTTGCATCTACAGTCGCCATAAAGAAGGCCTTTACTCTTTCAACGGTAAATCAATTCAACGAAGGATTTTATGTTGCAGTAGCCGTTGCTGTTGTTTCATGGTGGGTTGTTGAGAAGTGGAGAATAGGCTATGAGTGGGAAATGATGGGGTTGAACTTAAGATTTGCAAGGGTTGGGGGATGCAAGGTAAGTGATAACTATATGTGGGTAATGCTCTACAGTGGAGCTCTTTCGGGTCTTGCTGGTGGGTTGCTGATACTTGGTGGAACTCAGCACAGATTTATGAAGGGCATTGGTGGCAACTTTGGATGGGATGGTGTTATGCTTGCAATGATAGGTAATAATGATGTTTCTATGACTGCTTTGTTTGCGTTGTTCTTTGGTGCTCTAAAGTCTGGTGGCATAGGTATGGAATTCGAAACTGGCGTACCCTCAGAATTCATTATGGTTATGGAAGCAGTAATTGTCGTTTCAGTGGTAGCTACCCGATCTGTTATAGAGTTCTATGGGGGTAGGGTAAAGGCATTTCTGAAAGCAAGGAAGGTGGTTAAAAGGTAATGGATTTTGTAGTAGCCCTCCTGAGAGCATCTATAAATAGTGCAACACCTATATTACTGGCGGCACTTGGAGGTGCTTTTACATACTACGCTAATGTGTTTAATATTGCAATGGAAGGCATGATGCTGACTGGTGCTTACTTTGGTGTAATTGGTAGTTACTTTTTTGGAAGCTGGGAGGTTGGTATTCTATTTGCTTTGGTCTCAAGCTTGCTACTTTCTTTGCTTTTCTCCCTATTTGCGATATACTTGAGAAGTGACGAGTTTGTTACAGGTATAGCTATAAATATGCTTGCCTTGGGTGGCACTACTTATCTCTTAAGAAGCACATTTCATGTGAAAGGAGCATTTATATCACCTAAGATTATAGGTATACCATCCTGGAACTTTGGATTTTTGCATGATGTGCCCATTTTAGGAAGTATATTGGGTGGATACCCTTTTTTGGTATATGTTAGCTTCCTTTTAGCTGTAGTTGTAGATATAGTGGTGTTCAGATCACGATTTGGGTTGAGATTGCGTGCCGCTGGAGAAGAGCCCACTGCTACGCGATCACTTGGTATCAATCCCACAACGGTGAGGCTTGTCTCTGCTCTTCTATCAGGCGTGTTCTGTGGATTGGCAGGTGCTTTTTTGTCCCTTGGGTATGTAAACCTCTTTAGCGAGAATATGTCCAATGGTAGGGGATGGATAGCGCTGGCAATAATAATACTTGTAAGAGCAAGGCCTTTGGGTATATTGATATTATCTTTGCTGTTTGGTTTTTTTGAGGCACTTGGTATAGTTTTGCAGAACTCTCCTATACCACCACAATTTACCTCAATGGTGCCTTATGTTGCAACACTTTTTGCCCTCTATGTATATGCCAGAAGGAAGCGGAAAGTAAGCATAACTGCAGAGGTGGGAGATGATTGAATTGAAAGCTTGGGAGATGGAACGTAGTTTGAGAGACTCTGCTTTGCCCGACATAAACTACGTAAGTGATTGGGGAAATGTAAGGGTATTGCAGGATGCATATGATATGGTGATAAAGTCTTTTTGGAGTAGTCGTGTGCCTGGTTCTGGTGCACCAGAACACCTCATTGTAGGAGCTGTACAGGCTGTTGAAAATATGGGAAGAGATGTTTCTGCTGCTGAGATGCTTCTAACTATAGGCATGGATGCACTTCAGAGCAACGATATAAGCCTTCTAAGGGAAATAACTTCACGCATATTTTACGAGCTTGAGCTTGCTCCAGTCCTAATGAAGCACCCTTACCACGATTTTGCTCATCCCATGCTTTGGAAGGAGATCTCTGCAGATTTTCCCAGAAAACGGTACGAGTTTGATAGAAAGGTACTTGAAGATAAGGTATATGGAGGATGGATAGGCCAGATTAGTGGTGCTTCTATGGGTACAGCTATAGAGGGGTACATGCATGAAAATCTCGTCAAGGTATTTGGAGATAGACTTGGTAAATTTATTAAGGAACCAGACACCCACAACGATGATATTACCTATGAGATAGCGTTTTTGCTTGCTTTAGAGGAAAACGGGAGATCGGTATCTTCTGACGCTGTGGCAATGAAATGGATATCCTATATTCCATTTGGTTGGTCTGCAGAGTACATAGCTATGGAGAATATAAAAAGGGGAGTATTTCCCCCGCTTTCGGGTAGTTTTTTTAATCCTTTTAGAGAGTGGATAGGTGCTCAAATGAGATGTATGGTTGAGGGATTTGTTGCACCTGCAGATCCATATGAGGCCGCAAGAGTTGCATACCTTGACGCTATAATATCTCACTCTTCAAATGGTGTGTATGGTGGTATACATAGTGCAGTCCTCACTAGTCTGGCTTTTGCGTTAGATGATCCTCGTGAGATTGTCCTTGAGTCATTGAAGTATATTCCTCGAAAAACGGAGTTTAGGTGTGTAGTTGAAGATGTAGTAAAGTGGTGCAAGAACAGTAACAGCTGGTTGGATGTCTATGAGCAGGTTCGAGAGAGGTTTTTGAGGTATAATTGGATACATCTGTATCCCAATACTGCTTCTGTTATAACTTCTTTGTGGTTTGGGGATGGCGATTTTGATAGAACGATGGAGATAGTGGCTTCATTTGGTTATGATGTTGACTGCAATGCTGGTGAGGTTGGAAGCGTGCTCGGGGCTATGCTTGGCCTTGGAGGGATAGATATTGGTTGGTATGAACACTTTGGTGACATCCTTAACACTTATATGGATGGTATGGAATCGATCAGTATATACGAATTTCTGGTAAAGAAGACACTGAGATGTATAGAGTTGCTTGAAAGTTGACGCTTAACTATCTCGTTATGGTATAATTTTATTAGGTGGTGAGGTATGAAGTGTCCCTACTGTGGGTATGAGAACGAGGAGCATCGCCTTTACTGTAAACAGTGTGGTAGGTTTATGGGGGAGAGAAATGTTGTACCAATAAGGAGAGAAGTTGTAGATATTATATATAAAAAAGCATCTCGTTTGCGTGATATAGGGTTATCTGATGAAGCGGAAGATGCTTATAAAGAACTTTTAATGGTAGACCCTTACTATATTCCAGCTATACATGATCTTGCCTTTATATACTCTGGTAAGGGCAGGGTTAAAGAGGCTGAGGCGTTGTACGAAGAGATACTGAAGATCTCTCCAAATGCAGCTGATTTTCACAACAATGCAGGTGTAATTTTTGACAAATCTGGTAATTCCCAAAAGGCGCTGAAGTCATACAAGGATGCCTTAAAGTTGAAGCCCGTTCATCCGGAAAGTCTTCTTAATATGGGTTCTTACTATTACCAGAGGGGGATGTACGATGCGGCCATTTACTACTATAAGAAGTTTCTAAGGGTCAGGCCAGATTCTAAATATGTATTAAACAACATGGGAGTTGCATATGCAGCTATGGGGGATTGGATGAATGCAGAAAACTGCTATAGAAAGGCAATAGCAATAGATAAGAACTACTTAGAGGCACGCAATAATCTTGGTTTGCTGTACATGAGCAAGGGAGAATATCATAGAGCTATCTCAATATACAATGGGATAATATCAACAGATCCCTCTTATGTTAACGCAATATACAACCTTGCACTTGTGTATCAAGAGATGGGTTCGCTTGACAAGGCATTGTCGTTGTATAAGCAAATAGTTGAAACATCTCCAGAGTACTATAAGGCTTACCATAATATGGGATTTATATGGTATAAGATGGGAAAGTGGCGCAAGGCTTTGGAATGCTATAAAAGGATAGTGAAGAAAGGTAAAGGAACAGCTGAAATATGGTACAATGTAGGGCTCGTCTATGCGAAAATGGGGTGTTTTAAGAGGGCGCTTGATAGTTATAGAAAAGCAGTAGAAAAAGACCCTTCTTATAAACAGGCATGGAATAACATGGGTTTTCTTTACTTTGACAATGGATTTTATAGCGATGCAGAGTACTGCTACAACATGGCAATAAAGATAGACCCAATGTATGACAAGGCTTTAAACAATCTTGAACTCCTGAAAAGTATGGATAAAGAGACTATCAAGGGAAAGAGAAAGGGACTTATTGAGAAACTTATCTCTACTTTAAGATGTATCTGGTGTAGGTAGGTGTTTGATGAGTAAAGAAGACAAGTGGATTTCTATTACTGTTTCAGATGACAAGACAGAAGTCCGTGCCTCTTTTTTTCCTTCCAAAGATGTGAACCCCTCCGTAGAAGATGTGCTGTCTATACTCGGTGAAAAAGGGATAACATTTGGCATCGATACTCAACGCATAAGAGAGGTTATCGAAACGCTAAGCATGTCTAAAAGTGCTGTATTAGATGTGACAATTGCGAAAGGTATGCCTCCAAGAGCGGGAAGGAGGGCACTCTTATGTATATATTTTCCTACTGCTTACAGGCAGGCTTCTGTTACGGAAGAAGAATCTGTAAATTTTAAGGAACTTGGCGGTGTGACGGTAGTTAGGAGTGGTGAGACCATCG
>Ga0256914_1003246_pt1 | contig 12934 bp, 11 predicted proteins | sample HulkmetaG_FD_191571 | JGI IMG/M metagenome (GOLD analysis project Ga0256914, IMG submission 191571) | Hydrothermal chimney microbial communities from Main Endeavour vent field at the Juan de Fuca Ridge, Pacific Ocean - Hulk | ecosystem: Environmental > Aquatic > Marine > Hydrothermal vents ... | reverse complement strand
CTGCTCAGCGAGAAGCCGCTGCCGGCCGGGTTGCCGGCGGGCTGGCGGGAGCGCTGGCAGGCGCGGCTGGGCAGCGAGCTGAGCGCCGGGCTTTGCGACGCCGCCAGCCCGCCGCCGGTAGAGCGTCAGGCCGAGATCGAGCGCTACGACCTCGGCGGCGTCGAGCGCCTCTTGCAGACGGTGGCCAAGTACCTCAGCGGCTGAGGGTCCGGCGTTCGAACTCGAGCAACCACTTCTTGACGTCGCTGAAGCCGGCGAAGCCGCCAACGCGGCCGTCGGCGTGGATTACCCGGTGCGCGGGGATTACCAGAAGCACGGGAGCGGCTCGCATGCCGGCGCCGACGCTGCGCGGGTGCATCTGCAAGCGGCGGCCCAGCTCGGCGTAACTGACCGTTTCGCCGTAGGGGATCTCCATCACCTCGTGCCAGAGGGCGAGCTGGCGGGGCGTGTGGCCGGCCAGGTCGAGCCGCCCCCGCCAGCGCGGGCGGCGGCCGCGGAAGTAGGCCTCGGCGAAGTCGAAGAACGCCAGCACGTGCTCCCAGCCGGGGCCGGCCTCCTCGTGGCTGGGGGCGCCGGCCAGGCGGGCCTCCAGCAGCCCGTCGGGGCTGGCGGCGGCGCGAATCAGGCCGATGGGGCTGGCAAAGTAACCCCAGGAGGTCATCTAGCGTTTGAGGGCGCCCTCGAGGATGATCCTCAGGAACTTGTGGAGCTCGTCGGCCAGGCTGCGCTCGGGGGTGTGCCCGGCCCAGCGCAGCACCGCCAGCAGGAAGGTGTCGGCTATCGAGTTGGAAATCCGGTCGAGCGAGAGGTCGGAGCGCAGCTCGCCGCCGCGCTTCAGGGGCTGGAGGATTTCGGCGACGTACTGGGCGAGCGGCAGGGCCTCGTAAGCGGCGTGCGCCCTTTCCGGGTCGGGGTTGACCAGCTCGTAGGCCAGGTGCGAGAGCAGCTCGCAACCCAGCTCGCGCTCGCTCAGCTCGGCCAGGCGGTCCCAGAACGAGTAGAGCACCTCCAGCGGCGGCCGGCCGGCCTGCAGCTCCTCGCGCGCTTCCTGCCAGGCCTGGCGCAGTAGCTCGGCTCCGTAGTCGAGCAGGACCGCCTCCTTGTACGGGTAGTAGTTGAAAAAGGTTCCCCGCGAGACGTGGCTGGCCCTGGCGATGTCGACCGCCGTCGTCTGCTGGAAGCCGCGTTCCTTGAAGAGGTCGATGGCGGTGCGCAGGATTCGCTCGCGGCGCCGCTGTTTCTGTCGTTCCCGAAGGCCCTGCATGAACGTATTATACTCGCTTCAAGTTTTTTATCTCACGGCGATGCTCAAGCTCCCAGAGCAGGTCGCGCAGCAGCCAGCCGCGGCCGCTGAAGACCAGCTCGCCGTTCATGATGCCGTTGATCAGGTAGCGGCGCAGGCGGTCGGGGCTTATGCCGGCGGCGACCAGCTGGCCCAGGTTGTGTTCGCCGTCCATCATCTTGACCAGGTCCTCGTCGGCCTCGCCCTTGCGACGGGCGCGCGGGTGGCGGATGCGCAGCTTGTACCAGACGTAGCGGTTGAGCGGCGTCAGCTCACCCTGTTGCAGGCCGGTCCAGACGCGCTCCATGGCGATTACCAGCGGTACCTCCCACATCCGCGCGGCGGTGCGGACGCTGCGACCACCCACGAAAATCTCGTAAAGGCCGGAGCCGCCCAGGCTCTCGAAGACCCGCGACGGCGAGTCTATCAGGCCGAAGAAGCGGTGGCACTCGTCGTTGATGCGAGCCCACTCGCCGAGCAGGGTGCGCATGGGCATGATGACCCGCCCCGACTGCAGGCCGGGCTCGAAGACGAACTCGCCCTCGGGGGTGTGGATGTCGTAAGAGGCAATCGCCTCCATCCCCTTCCAGTCGAGGATCCCGCCGTCCACCACCTCGCCGACCTGCAGGCGGATGGTCAGCGGCGGCGCGGTCTTGATTTGCAGGACGCCCGACTTACGCTCGTCGTGGAGCAGCTCGAGCAGGTTGACGAGAGGCATCGTGTTCAGGTTGCCTTCCAACTGGCTCCCTCCCCGACAGACAGAGTGAAGACCTTTCCTTTTTCTCCGGCGTAATCGCTAAGGGCGGCTACCAGCTCGCGCGGGTCGCCGCGGGTGATGGCGGCCACGGTTGGCCCGGCGCCGGCGACGAATGCCGGCGCTCCCAGGGCGGCGGCCGCTTCCAGGGCGGCCCTGGCTCCGGGCATCAGCTTCAGGCGGTAGGGCTGGTGCAGGCGGTCGCGGGCGGCCTCGCGCATCAGCTCCAGGTCGCCAGCCGCCAGCGCCAGCGGCCAGAGGGCGGCGCGGGCCAGGTTGAAGACCGCGTCCGCCAGCGGCGCCTGGTCCGGCAGGGCCTCGCGGGCGGCGCTGGTGGAAAGTTCGAATCCGGGTACGGCGAGGACGAAGAGCAGGTCGTCCGGGTGGGCAACGGCGACGGCGCGCGGCGGGTCTTGCAGGGCCAGTTGAAACCCGCCGTAGACCGCCGGGGCGACGTTGTCGGGGTGGCCCTCGAGGCGGGTGGCGACTTCGAAAACCCCCTCCCTGCCAAGGCTGCCGCCTAGAAGCCGGTCGGCGATCATCGCGCCGGCCACCCGGGCGGCGGCGCTGGAGCCCATGCCCCGGGCCAGGGGGATGGGGTTGAAAACGCGGATTGCCAGCGGCACCCCCTCCCTGCCGGCGGTGGCGAAGGCGGCGCGCGCCGCCTGGTGGACTGCGTTTTCCGGGCCGGCCTCGAGCCGCCCCTCGCCCTCGTATAAAAACGAGTCTTCGCCGGCTTCCCGGAACTCCACCTCCAGATACAGCCCCAGCGCTGCCCCCAAAGAATCGAACCCGCTCCCCAGGTTGGCGATGGTAGCGGGTACGTAAAGGCGCGGCATGTCAGCTACATATTAACGCAATATTAAGACAGGCCAAGGGGTCCGGCCATGAAACCAAGCACGCCGTCGGCGACATACTGAACGGCCAGCGCCGAGAGGAGCACGCCCAGCACCCTGGTGACCACGTTGACGCCGGTCTGGCCCAGCAGCCGCGCCAGGCGTCGCGAGGCCGCCAGCGCCGCGTAGGCCAGCAGCAGGACCAGGGCGACCGCCGCCAGGACTATTAACAGCCCGCCGCTGACCGACCTGGCCTCGGCGGTCAGAATCATCACGCTGGTGATGGCGCCGGGGCCGGCCAGCAGGGGGATGGCCAGCGGAAAGACGCTGATGTCGTGGCGCAGGCTCGCTTCTGCCTTTTCTTCCTCTGTTTCCCGTTCGCGCTGGGCGAAGACCATGTCTACGGCAATCTTGAAAAGCAGCAGGCCGCCGGCGATCCGGAAGGCGTCGAGGCTGATGCCCAGGTAACCCAGCAGCGCCGGCCCCAGCAGGGCGAAGGCCAGGAGAACGCCGCCGGCCACCTTGACGGCGCGGCGGGCCATCGTCTTCTGCTCGTCGGGGCTCCGGTCGCCGGCCAGGGCGATGAAAACCGGCCCCAGACCGACCGGGTCCATGACCACGAAGAGGGTCAGGAACGCCTTGGCGGCCAGGGGAATCACGCCAGGAACGAGGAAAAGTCGTCGCTCAGGCGCTCGGCGTCGCTGACGGTGCGGGCGATGACCAGGATGGTGTCCTCACCGGCCAGGGTGCCGACCACGTCGTCGCGGCGCAGCTTGTCGATCAGCAGGGCGATGCCGGAGGCGTGGCCGTCTTCGGTGCGAATTACCAGGATGTTCTCGCCGCGGTCGATGTCGTGGACGAACTCGCGGAAGCGGTGGGATATCTCGCGGGCTACGTCTTCCTCGAGCTGAATCGGGGCCAGCGCGTACTTGTGCTTGCCCTTGCCCAGCGGCACCCGCACCAGCCGCAGCTCGTTGATGTCGCGCGAGACCGTCGCCTGGGTGACGTTGAACCCCTCCTGGCGCAACCGCTCGACCAGCTCGGCCTGGGTCGAAATCTCCTCTTTGGATACTATTTCCTGAATCTTCTTGTGTCGTTTTTCCTTGTTAGGCATCTTGCGCACCCTCCTCGTTCCTTTCCCGCAGCAGGTCGCGGACGCGGTCCCAGATAGCCTCCGCCACCTCCCGCTTGCTGACCCGGCCGGTGGCGACGACGCGGCCGTCGGGGAAGAGCATCTCTACCTCGTTATAGTCGCCGCCGAAAGCGCTGCCGGACCGGGTCGGGTAGTTGAGACAGATGAAGTCGAGGTTCTTGCGTTCCAGCTTGCTCCGCGCCCGCTCGCGGCCCGCGCCGGTCTCCATGGCGAAGCCGACCAGCACCTGCCGCTCCTTGCGCCGGCCCAGCTCGGCCAGGATGTCTGGCGTGGGAACCAGCTCGACGGTGTTGCTGCCGCTGCGCTTGGGCGTCTTTTCGCTGGCCGTCTCGGCCGGCCGCCAGTCGGCGACCGCCGCGGCCATGACCACCGCGTCGGCGTCATCGAAGCGGGAGGTTATGGCCTGGTGCATCTCCTCGGCCCGCTCGACGGCGATCAGCTCCACGCCCCAGGGGGCGGGGAGGCTGGTCGGGCCGCTGACAAGAATGACGCGGGCCCCGCGGTCGCGGGCGGCCTCGGCCAGCGCGTAGCCCATCTTGCCCGAGGAGGGGTTGGAGATGAAGCGCACCGGGTCGAAGTACTCGCGGGTGGGGCCGGCGCTGACGATTACCGTCAGCCCCGCCAGGTCCTTGGGGGTCAGGTGGTAGCGGACGTGCTCGACGATCGTCTCCGGCTCGCTCATCCTGCCCACGCCGGCGCCCTCGCCGACGGCGGCCAGCGCACCGTGTTCGGGGCCGACGAAGCCGTGCCCCCAGCCGCGCAGCCGGGAGACGTTTTCCTGGGTGGCCGGATAGTGCCACATCTCCGGGTTCATCGCCGGCGCCCAGAGGACGCGGGGCACGCCGGCGGCGATGGTGGCGGTCAGCAGGTCTTCGGCCAGGCCGCTGGCGGCGCGGGCCAGACCGGCGGCTGTCGCCGGCGCGACGACCAGCAGGTCGGCCCAGCGGGCCAGCTCGAGGTGCAGGGCCCCGCCGCTGGCGGCGAACCAGGCGGCGTCGGTGGCTACCGGCGAGCCGGCGGCCACCGCCAGCGCCGTTTCGGTGGTGAAGGCCAGCGCCCGCTCGGTGGCCAGGGCGCGGACCTGGTAGCCCGCCTCGCGCAGCCTCCGGAGCAGGAATGGGGTCTTCATGGCCGCCACGCCTCCGCCGGCGGCCACCAGCACCCGACCTTCGCGTTCGCTGCCCACGGTGGCTCCGGCCTACTCCACGGCCGCTTCGTCCTGGCGGTAGGTCTGTTCCATCGCCTGGCTCAGCTTGTCTTCGGGGACCAGGTTTTCGCCGATCACCAGGCGGCCGGTGAGCAGTTCGCGCATTGCCCAGGTGACCGGGTTGGGGTCGGGGAGTTCGCCCTCGATGGTGTGCATCTTGGGCCTCTCGCCGGGGGCGAGTACGGTGTTGCTGAAGTTGTAGCGCAGAAGCTGCTGCGCCCTCTTGGCGATGACGACGGTCAGTTTGTACTTGCTATCGGTCAGGCTGAGCAGTTTGTCGATTCCAGGTTCGGCCATCGTTACCTCCTGTTGATTCGCGCCGCTATCTCGTCGAGCTCGGCTTCCAGGTCCGGGTCGCGTTCCAGCGCGCGGGCGAGCGCCGGACGCATCCGGTTAACTATACGACGCCTCGCTAGGATTATACGTTCAAGGTCGGCCACCGCGTCTTCGAGGACGTCGTTGACCACGACGTAGTGGAAGCGGTCGGCCATGGCTATCTCCTCGCGGGCGCGCTCGAGACGCTTCTCTATCTTCTCAAGGCTGTCCTTGCCGCGCAGCAGCAGCCGCCGGCGCAGCTCGCTCAGCGAGGGGGGAATGACGAATATCAGCTGGGCCTCGGGCACCTTTTCGGCCACCTGCAGGGCGCCCTGCACCTCGATCTCGAGAAGCACGTCCTCGCCGCGGGCCAGGGCCCGCTCCACCGGCGCCGCGGGGGTGCCGTAGCTGTGGTCGACGTAGCTGGCGTACTCCAGAAAGCCGCCCTCGCGTTTGGTCTGCTCGAAGGTGGCCTCGTCGACGAACCAGTAGTCGACCCCGTGCCGCTCTCCCTCGCGGGGCTTGCGGGTGGTCATCGAAATCGAGTAGTAAAGGCGCACCCGCTCCATCAGCCGCGCCCTCAACGTGCCCTTGCCGACGCCGGAGGCGCCGGTCATGACGAATAAGTCTCCCGTTGCCATCTTTCCCCCCGTTCGCGCGGAGCGCGTACCCTTGAATATTGCATACCGCCATGCTTTATGCAACCTCAGCTTCGGGTAGCATTACAGGCGATGAGCGCGCCTGACTGGGTAAGCAAAGCCGTTTTCTACCAGATATTCCCCGACCGTTTCCGGCGCGGCGGCCGGCCCGCAAAGCCAGCTCCCGCCGGCCCCTTCGAGAGCTGGGAGAGTCCGCCGACCGTTCGCGGCTTCAAGGGCGGCGATTTGTGGGGGGTGGCCGCGAAGCTCGACTACCTGGCGCAAACCGGCTTCAACGCCATCTACTTGAACCCCATCTTCGCCTCCAGCGCCAACCACCGCTATCACACCAGCGACTACCTGCGGGTAGACCCGATTCTCGGCGGCGAGGAGGCCCTGCGCCACCTGCTCGACGAAGCTCACGCACGGGGGATGCGGGTAATCCTCGACGGCGTCTTCAACCACAGCGGCCGCGGCTTCTTCGCCTTCAACCACCTGCTGGAAAACGGCCCGGCCAGCCCCTACCGCGACTGGTACTACGTCCGCGGTTTCCCGCTGCGCGCCTACGGCGGCAGGCCCAATTACGAGGCCTGGTGGGACAACCCGGAGCTGCCCAAGCTGCGGGTCGAGACGCCGCAGGTGAGAGAGTACCTGCTCACCGTGGCCGGGTACTGGATAGAGTTCGGAGCCGACGGCTGGCGGCTGGACGTACCCGAAGAGATTAAAGACATGGAGTTCTGGGCCGAGTTTCGCCGGCGCGTCAAGGAGGCCAACCCCGAGGCTTACATAGTGGGCGAGATATGGCACGAAGCCCCCAACTGGATCGCCCCCGAAGGCCCGTTCGACGCGGTGATGAACTACCCGCTGGGGCGTGGCGTGCTCGGCTTCGTCGGCGACGGGGTGCTCGACCGCCGGCTGGCGGCCCGGAGCGGGCTCGGCGAGCTGCCGCAGCTCGACGCCGCCGGCTGGCTTGACTGGACGGAGCGGGTGCTGGCGGCCTACCCGGAGGAGGTCTGGAGCGGGCAGCTGAACACGATGACCAGCCACGATACCCCCCGCCTGCTGACCATGCTCGGTGGCGAGCCGCGGCGGGCGGCGCTGGCGCTGCAGCTGCTCTTTTTGCTGCCCGGCGCCCCCAGCGTTTACTACGGCGACGAGATAGGTCTCGAAGGCGGCCACGACCCCGACAACCGGCGCGCCTTCCCCTGGGACGAGGAGAAGTGGGAGACCGGAATTAAGCGGGCGGTCGAGCAGGTGGCGCGTTTGCGCCGGGAGCGCGCCGGGCTGAGCGAGGCCGGCTGGCGGCGGCTCCTGGCGGAGGGGGCGGGGGCGGCCTTCGCCCGCGGCGACCTGCTGATTACGGTCAACGCCGGCTCCGCGCCCTGGCGGCCGGAGCTGCCCTGCACGGATGGTCGGGAGCGGCGCGGCCTGCTGGCCGGTGGCCGCCTGGACTGCCTCGAGGGGCGTCTGGCGGGGGCGGAGATACCGCCGCTGAGCCTGGAGGTCTGGGAGGCCGGGACGGGATAGGCGTTCACAAATCACAATCGGGCAACCCCAACGAGTGGTATATTGAGGCTCGTGCACAACCAGATGTTGTGTTAAATCGGTGTTAAGACAGAGGCTTATTCGCTACGGGGGAGAGAGTTTTCATGAAAGCAGCTATTTTCGACGAGCACGCCAAAGCCATTGCCGAGCGCCAGTATATGCAGCCCGGAGACGGCGACGTTTTCGGCATATTCCGCCGCGTGGCCGACTGGGTCGCCGGCCCCGAGGACGCGGAGGTGCGCAGCCAGTGGGCCGACAGCTTCTACGAGCTGATGGCCAGCAAGCGCTTCTGCCCCGGCGGCCGGGTGCTGGCCGGGGCCGGCACCTCGCATGGCAACGTACTCAACTGCTTCGTTCAGGGCGCCACCGCCAACCCGCCGGAGAGCTTCGACGGCATCATGGAGGTCGCCAGAAAGCTGGCCCTGGTGACCAAGGTGGGCGGCGGCAACGGCGTCAACCTCGACCCCTACGTATACCGCGAAAAGCCCGTGGGGGTGGTGCGCGGCATCGCCTACATGGACGCCGCCCACCCCGACGTCGAAGACTTTATTCGCGGCCTGATGCGGCCCTCCAGCAACCCCGACGGCGAAAAGGAGCCCCACCCGGTCCGCAACTGGACCCGGGTCATCTACGGCAACCTGGGCCCCGAGCTGACCGCCCTGGCCCGCCGCCACGGCGTGCTGACCGTGCCGGTGCGCCCCGACGACGTGATAGTCGTGGCCGACGACATGGGTGGCATTATGGACGCCGCCGCCGCGGCGGCCCGGCAGGCGCTGGCCGGCGAGGAGCCGCGGGTCGACTTCAGCTCGCTGCGGCCCGAGGGGGCCGAGGTGAAGAGCTCGGGCGGCACCGCCAGCGGCCCGGTTAGCTACCTGCTGGAAATCTTCGATAACTTCATCGAGTGGGCCAATCGCGGCGGGCCCGACGCCGGACCGGTGGCCACCCTGCGCTACGTCTACGCGCCGGTGCTGCGGGTCGTGCGCCAGGGCGGCACCCGCCGCGGCGCGGGCATGGCGACCATCGACGTCGCCCACCCCGACGTCCTCGACTTCCTGACCGCCAAAGACCTCGACCGCGAGGCGGCCGAAGGCGACATCTCGACGTTCAACATCTCCATTCTGGCCTCCGACGCCTTCGTGAACGCGCTCGAGAACAACCAGCTCTGGCCGGTCGAGCTGCGGCCGGTGCCCGGCAAGTACTACCTGCAGCCCATCGAAGGCGAGTTCACCGGCGAGTGGCCCGAGCTGGAGATCGCCGCCGACGGCGCCCGGCCGGTGCCGGTCTACCAGGGCGGCGTGCCGGCGCGCTGGATCTGGCACGAGGTGGCCTGGCACGCCTGGGCGACCGGCGAGCCCGGCCTGATCTTCATCGACCGGGTCAACGAAAAATCGGCCCTCAAAGGGCTGGGTGAGCGCTGGCAGATTCGCGCCACCAACCCCTGCGGCGAGATACCCCTGACCGTCGGCGAGCCCTGCGACCTGGGCGCGCTCAACCTGGCGGCCTACGTTGAAGACGGCGAGTTCAAGTTCGACGAGTTCCGTCGCGACGTGCGCACCGCGGTCCGCTTTCTCGACAACGTGCTGGACGTCAACGTTTTTGCCCTCGAGGACAACCGCGAGGCCAGCCAGCGGCTCAGGCGGCTGGGTCTGGGAGTCATGGGTCTGGCCGACGCCCTGATCAAGATGGGCCTGCCCTACGACTCCGAGGCGGCCCGCGAACAGGTCTGGCGAATCATGGAGGCGATGCGCGAGGAGGCGCTGGCGGCTTCGGAGGCGCTGGGGGCTGAGCGCGGCGTCTTCCCGCTCTACGCCGAGGAGTCCGACTACTTCACAAAGCTGGGCGTGCGGCCGCGCCGTAACGTGGCGGTCCTGACCGTGGCTCCCACCGGCACCACCAGCATGTTGATGGGCGTTTCCAGCGGCATCGAGCCGGTCTTCAGCCCCTTCGTCTGGCGGCGCATTGGCGGCGAGTACAAGCCGCTCGTGCACCCCCTCTTCCAGGAGCTGATGGAACAGCACCGGCCCCACCCCGACTGGGAGAAGGACGGCGAGTGGGACTGGGAAAAACTGATCGCCGCCATCCAGGAAAACCACGGCTCGGTTCAGGGCCTGGAGATGGTGCCCGAGTCGATCCGCGCCGTTTTCAAGTGCGCGCACGACGTCAGCCCCCTCGACCACGTGCGCATGCAGGGCGTGGTGCAGCGGGCTTTCGACGCCGAGGGATACGTGGGCAACTCGCTTTCCAAGACCATCAACCTGCCCAACGAGGCCAGCGTTGCCGACGTCGAGGCGGCTTACACCGAGGCCTACCGCACCGGCTGCAAGGGCGTAACCGTCTACCGCGACGGCAGCCGCGACTTCCAGGTTCTCTCGGTCAAGAAAGAAGACGCCGAGAAAGAGGAGCAGACCCGGACCGCCGCAGAGGCCGAGCCGACCGGGCCCGCCAACGCGGGCAAGCCCGTCTACGAGCGCCCGGCCCGCCTGTTTGGCTTCACCGACATGGTCAAGCTGACCAGCTCCGAGGGCTCGCGTCATTCCTACCTGGTGACCGTCAACATGGCCGGCGGCCACCCGATCGAGGTGATAATCACCTCCGGCAAGGCCGGCGACGAGGCCAACGCCGACAGCGAGGCGCTGGGGCGGGTGGTCAGCATCGCCCTGCAGCACGGCGTGCCGCCCGAGGCGATAGTCAAGACCCTTCGCGGCATCAACGGCGGTCTCTACGGCAACTACCACAAGCGCTTCGTGGCCAGCAAGGCCGACCTGATTGCGGTGGCGCTCGAGTCGATCCCGCACTTTCCCGAGGGCGCCGAGGCTGGCGCCGAGCAGGCGCCGGTGGCCAGCGAAAAGCCGAAGATAAGCGTAAGCGCCGGGCCGGGCAACAGCGCCAACGCCTGCCCCGAGTGCGGCGCGCCGCTCAAGATAGAAGAAGGCTGCGCCACCTGTGAGGTTTGCGGTTATTCGAAGTGCGGTTGAGCGGGCGGTACTTGGTGCGCCGATTCCCGGAGCCGTAGTCGCGGGTTGGTGACCCGGTCAGTGCGTGGCGTCGCCGGTTCCCGGAGCCGTCAGCACGGGTTGATAACCGGCCCTGGAAGCTACCTGTGGCCCGGGGCCCGGGGCCTGTAGAGCAGTCAATCAGCAGCACCCCCATCGCGGGTCGGTGACTCGGTCTGGATCCCAGATCTCGCGGCTTACGCCGCTCGTCTTGGATGACTAATTGGGTGGGTTGTGGCTCGGATAGTAAAGAGTCTATTCATGAGGCGAGCGGTCAAAACGCCAATCCCGGAGGCTGCCGGCTGGCGGTCTGGGTCGGCAAAGCCGCGCCGGTGCCCACAGGCTTTCGTTTGCCGGTTAACATAAACCCATGTCCGCCTCGCGCATCCCCCCGGACGAAGAGCGTCTGGTGCCGCCCAATTTCATCACCGAGATAATCGACGAAGACCTGCGCTCCGGAAAGTACGACCAGATAGTGACCCGCTTTCCACCCGAGCCCAATGGTTTTCCGCACATCGGCCACGCCATCGCCAGCTTCATAGACTGCGGCATCGCTCGCGACTACCGGGGCCGCTGCCACCTGCGCATGGACGACACCAACCCGCTCACCGAGGAAATGCGCTACGTCGAGGCAATCAAGCGCGACATGGCCTGGCTGGGCTGGGACTGGGGAGAGCACTTTTACTTTGCCTCCGACTATTACGACCGCCTCTACGAGATGGCCGAGCAGCTAATCAAGGAGGGAAAGGCCTACGTAGACTCGCTTTCCGAGGAGGAGATTCGCGCCTACCGGGGCACGGTCGAGGAGCCGGGGAAGCCCAGCCCCTACCGGGAGCGTTCCGTAGAGGAGAACCTGGAGCTGTTCAGGCGCATGGCCGCCGGCGAGTTCGCCGAAGGTGAGCACGTATTGCGGGCCAAAATAGACATGAGCGCGGCCAATATGAAACTGCGCGACCCGATTCTCTACCGCATTCTCAAGGCCGAGCACTACCGCACCGGCGACCGCTGGAAGGTCTACCCGATGTACGACTTTGCCCACCCGCTCTCCGACTTCATCGAAGGTGTGACCCACTCGCTGTGTTCGTCGGAGTTCATTGACAACCGCGCGGTCTACGACTGGCTGGTGGAGAACCTGGCCGGCAAGTGCGGGCTGCCGGAGTGGCCGCGTCCGAAGCAGATCGAGTTTGGCCGCCGCAGCCTCGAGTACACCGTGGTCAGCAAGCGCAAACTGATTCGGCTGGTCGAGCGCGGTCTGGTGGACGGCTGGGACGACCCGCGCCTGCCCACCCTGGCGGGCCTGCGCCGCCGCGGGGTGCGCCCCCAGGCGCTCATCGCCTTCGCCCGCAAGGTGGGCATCAGCCGCACCGACCGAACCGTGGACATCGCCCTTTTGGAGTGGGCCATCCGCGACGACCTGAACCCCATCGCCCCGCGGGTTATGGCGGTCACCGAACCGCTCAAGCTGGTGCTGACCAACTACCCGGAAGGCCGCGTGGAAGAGCTGGAGGCCCCTTACTTCCCGCCCGACGTGGGCAGGCCGGGCAGCCGCAAGGTGCCCTTCGGGCGCGAGCTCTGGGTCGAGCGCGGCGACTTTGCCCTCGAGCCCCCCCGGGGCTGGAAACGCCTGGCCGTCGGCGAGCACACCCGCCTGCGCCACGCCTACGTCGTCCGGGTCGACGAGGCGGTGACCGACGAAGCCGGCCGGGTGATCGAGCTGCGCGCTACCTACCTGCCGGAAAGCCTGGGCAGGAACCCCGAGGGCGCCAGGGTGCGCGGGGCGGTTCACTGGGTGGCCGCGGCCGGGGCGGCGCCGGCCGAGTTTCGACTTTACGACCGCCTATTCAAGGTGCCTTTTCCCGACGCCGGCGGTGGCGACTTTCTGGACCACTACAACCCCGACTCGCTGCGGGTCTTGCAGGGCTACGTCGAGCCGAGCGTGGCCGCCGACGACCCCGGAACGCGCTACCAGTTCGAGCGGCTCGGATACTTCTGGCGCGACCCCGAGCTGGGCCGCGGTGAAAAGCCGGTTTTCAACCGGATTATCACCCTCAAGGACACCTGGAAGCGGCCCGAGAAAAGGAAGGCCGGCAAACCGGCCGCCCGCCCGCGCCAGCCCCAGGAGAACAAGCCGGCCGCTCTGGAAGGCGAGCAGAAGGTGGTTTTCGAGCGCTGCCTGCACCTGGGAGTGGGCGAGGCCGAGGCCTTGCAGAT
>Ga0256914_1003245_pt1 | contig 12935 bp, 9 predicted proteins | sample HulkmetaG_FD_191571 | JGI IMG/M metagenome (GOLD analysis project Ga0256914, IMG submission 191571) | Hydrothermal chimney microbial communities from Main Endeavour vent field at the Juan de Fuca Ridge, Pacific Ocean - Hulk | ecosystem: Environmental > Aquatic > Marine > Hydrothermal vents ... | reverse complement strand
GAGGCCAGTCCGGTAATGAGCGGTTTATTTTTCATGGATTACTTTCTTTTGATTCAACCACCGTTTGAATAAATTAGCAAGATTCCGCGAACAAATCAAAATAGAAGAAAACATTGACAGGCGGATGTAAATTACGAATTATGAGTCGCCCGGCGGGTGGCACGGTGGGGGAATGAAAAAGGAAAAATGAAAAAAGAAAAAGGATAGGGGAAAACTGCCGGTTGTCGAGTGGCTCCGCACCCGAGAGGGAATTATCCGTAGGATGCCCTGGCAAAAATTACGAATTACGAATTTGGGCCACTGATCCACACAGATTGGCACTGATTTCCTTTAACCCTTACACCCTTAACCTCCCTCCCGAGCACACCATTCAACGATTCAACCAATTGCTCTCACGCAGATTCCGCAGATATTCGCAGAAAAAAATCTGCGCCAATCCGCGTGATCTGCGCGCAAAATGAAGCTGCACCCTGAACCATTCAACGATTCAACCAATCAACAATTCAACTTTCCCCGACCACTGATCGGCACGGAGGAATGATAAAGGAAAAATGAAAAAAGAAAAAGGAGGGGGAAAAGGCCGCCGGTGCCTCGATACATCTCCGCTGGCGCGGAGCCACTCGGCAACCGGCTTCTCCTCGCAGGGCCGCAAACTACCACACACCCAAAAGCCCCCCTTTGAGGGGGGCAACGGGGGGTAAACACCGCAACAAACCACCAAAAAATCCCGATTATTGGCCTCTCGCAGATTCCGCAGATATTCGCAGAAAAAAATCTGCGCCAATCCGCGTGATCTGCGCGCAAAATGAAGCTGCACCCTGAACCATTCAACGATTCAACCATTCAACAATTCAACCAATCAACAATTCAACTTTCCCCGGCCACTGATCTGCACGGAGAAATGAAAAAGGAAAAAGGAAAAATGAAAAAGGAGAGGGGTGAAAGGCCGCCGGTGCCTCGATACATGCCGATGAATCGGGATTACTCGGCAACCGGCTTCTCCCCGCAGAGCCTCAAACGGCAATACGGCAAAGAGCCCCCCTTTGAGGGGGGCAACGGGGGGTAAAAACGGCAGCAAACTGGCAAAATTTACTCGGCGCTGGTTGTCGGGTGGCTCCGCGCCAGCGGAGCCGTATCGAGGTTCCGCAAAACCCACCCGCCCTTCGGGCACCCTCCCTCAAAAGGGAGGGCCTTTCTTACCCAGTGCACCGAATCACGAATAACCATTCAACAATTCAACCAATCAACTACTCAAATTTCCCCGGCCACTGATCTGCACGGAGAAATGAAAAAGGAAAAATGAAAAAAGAAAAAGAATAGGAAAAAAGAGCACCGGTGCCTCGATACATGCCGATGAATCGGGATTACTCGGCAACCGGCTTCTCCCCGCAGGGCCGCAAATCGCCACACACCAAAAAGCCCCCCTTTGAGGGGGGCTACGGGGGGTAAACACCGCAACAAACTGGCAAAAAATCCCGATTATTGGCCTCTCGCAGATTCCGCAGATATTCGCAGAAAAAAATCTGCGCCAATCCGCGTGATCTGCGCGCAAAATGAAGCTGCACCCTGAACCATTCAACAATTCAACCATTCAACAATTCAACCAATCAACTACTCAACTTTTTCTGCCACTGATCCACACAAATTGGCACTGATTTCCCTTAACCCTTTAATCTTAACCCTTGCTTCCTTCTTTACAGTACAAAAAATACTACAGGTTAATCGCTAAGGTTCGATAACTCAAAAAACGGAAAAGAGAATATTTAACAAATAAAATTCTCAAAAATAAACAAAAATCAAGTAAGAGTATCTGTGTGCAAAAACCATTAATAACACATAAATCGAATTTCGAAGTCGTCATTATCGGTGCAGGAATTGCCGGATCGGTAGCAGCTCGGTTGCTCGCCTCCAAGGGGATTTCCGTTTTATTGGTAGAAAAAGATTCTTTTTCGGGTAAAACAACAGCTTGCGGGGGCCTTTTCGATCGCCCGTATTTTGATCGTTACGTTAACGACCCAAATATTATGGAACAGGAAATCCGCAAGAACATATTTCATTTGCCGTGGGGTGATGTAGTCTATGAGTGCAATCAGGTAACAGTAAAGCGCCGCATTTACGATCGTTATTTGGCGGAAAAAGCAAAGAAAGCAGGTGCGGAATTGGTGAATTCGGTAAAAGCCATAAATTTTTCGCTTGAAGCTCCAGGAAAAGTAACCATTAAACTAAAACATATTCTTTCCGGAAAAGAACAAAAGGTAAGGGCAAAATGCGTTATTTTTGCCGATGGTCCCAATACATTGGCCCAAAAAAATCCCAAATTTGCCAAACAGGTAAAAAAGAAATATTGGGCCTATGCCTACGCTTATGAGGTGGAAGGAATCCCTGTTCCAAAAGACGAAGTACATATTTATTTTGCACCGCAGCTCTTCTCTTGGGGCTATGGTTGGATTTTTCCCGATAAACAGGAGAGCAATGTAGGGGTAGGGACCCTTCTTTCCCAATCTGAAGGCAAAAAGATCAAGAAGAAACTCTTTTACTTTTTAAACGCATTTCCGCCGAGCGCCCGATTATTAAAAGATCGCAGCATCAAAGATAAAAAAGGCGGACACATTCCCATGTGGATGTTCAGAAAATTGACGGATGATTCGCAACTATTGCTTGGAGATGCGGGAGGAATGGTCAGTCCGCTTTTCGGGGCTGGTATTGATTACGCGATTGATGCGGCCGAAGCAGCAGCCCAAGTCGTGTCAGACGCCTTGACCGTCAACAATTTTTCGGCTGAATTTCTAAAGCGATACGAACAAATAATCGAACAGCGTTTTGGCCGCGATTTACGCAAACAAATGTTGCTGACACGTATTATTTTGTTGGCAAAAAAATTCGGCAAATTATGGCCGATAAAAATTTTGTCGGTTATTGCCTTCGGAAACAAATATTCGCGTTGGCAGAAAATAAAAATTTTAGTCTACCCTTTTCTGGGAAAGCCACGAGCCTTGAGGGAAACGGACAAGGTTTTAAATCATAAATAATGCAAATAACGAAAACGGAATTGAATAATGAAAAGTCGCATTCAATTATTGTCGCGTCTGCCCGAATTTAAAGCATATTACCATTTTGCTGCAGGTAAACCGCCGTTACCGGCCAATTTTACATTGAGCCTTCTTTATTCCTGCAATTCCCGTTGTGCAACGTGCAATGTGTATAAAAAGAAGGCAAGGAACTTAACCGTTGATGAATATGATAAAATTTTTACCCGAATTGGCAAAGCACCCTTTTGGTTTACCTTAAGCGGTGGCGAGCCGTTCTTACGCAAGGATATTGTAGAGATAGTCAAAGTGCTCTACAAGCGATCGCAGCCGGCTATTATTAACATTCCCACCAACGGTAGCCTTTTTCGTGTTATTCCGCAACGCGTGGAAGAAATGCTCAAAGCTTGCCCGAACACTGAAATTATTATTAATCTTTCGTTAGACGAAATTAACGATAAACATGACAAAATACGTGGTTTTCCTGGTAACTGGCAACGGGCCATGGAAACCTATCGGCAATTAAAAGAGCTGAAACGTTATCGCAATTTTACCTTAGGAATTCACACCGTCATTTCCGTTTTTAATGTTAAGCGCTTTCCCGAAATATACCGGAGCTTAATCAAGCTGCAGCCCGATTCGTACATTACCGAAATTGCCGAAGAGCGCGTTGAATTGGGAACTATAGGTGAAAAAATTACTCCGGATAAAGACGATTACGAGAAAGCCATTGATTTCCTGATTAACGAAATGCGCGGACATCATTTGAAGGGTGTAGCCGATATCGCCCGCTCGTTTCGTATCGAATATTATCAGTTGGTAAAAAAATATCTGCGAAAACGTACCCAAATTATTCCCTGTTACGCCGGAATTTTATCTTGCCAAATTGCTCCGGACGGCGATGTGTGGCCCTGCTGTATTCGTGCCGATTCCATGGGCAATTTGCGCGAAGAGAATTATGATTTTAAGAAAGTGTGGAACAGTGAAAATGCAACCCAAATTCGTCGCAGCATTAAAAACAAAGATTGCGCCTGCCCCCTGGCCAATGCCGCATATACCAATTTGTTGTTGCATGGCACTTCGTTGCTAAAAATTTTGGCCCGCCTGATATTCTAAACAGGTATGCATCGGATTAAGATCGATATTTTTACATAAAAATACATATTCGTAACTAAATCCGACGCGCTGATTAAGCGCAGTGTTTTGCAAATGAAAATCACCGTTCCTTGCATCTTTTTACCAGCAGGAGACCGCCCCAAGTGAATCCCTGTAAATCTCAGCGAAAAAATAAGACGGTAAAAACCCACGGAAAAGACCCAACCATTTGTTCTTAAACACAGACGGATTTGAAATATTTTGTAAAATACCGAATTGCCAAACGATCGCGTTTTAACCGATTGCTGAAAATTGGGTTGTAAAAAAATTATACACGGCAATCAAAAAGTAAAAAAGCGATGCGGTTATCGGGATGAGACCGTTGGTACCAGTGAATGGGCATAGGTAAAATATCAAGGAGGATATTAGGTGCTAATTCTTTATTATTATTGAGCTTGAAAAATAAATTGACTCCGGCGAAACAAGGCCGTAAGTTTTCCGGCACCGATATTGGTCAGTTGGAAAAGTCTTTGCGGAGAATGGCACGACTATTGTATTAGCTTATTCTCTGAAAAACGGAAATATGGAAATGAAGTACAGATTTTTTTCTCTTATAATCGGGATGATTTTTTTGGGGAACGTGTGGGCCGGTGACCATTTTGCAGGATTGTCCAGCAATCTTTTTCTCAGGGCCGAACTAAGTCCGCGGGCCGCCGCGCTTGGCGGAGCTTACGCTGCCATCGGCAATGACGTGTATGCCATGTTTTACAACCCCGCAGGTTTGGCTAATATGAAAAAAAGCCAGATCGGGTTTAACCACGTACAGTGGTTTCAGGATATTCGCATGCAAAATGTTAGTGCCGGATTTAAAATAGATCCACGTTTTTATGCGGCTGCGGCTTTCTCATACCTCGGAATGCCTTCCGTTCAAGGGAAAGACCGTTATGGTCAGGAAACGGAAGCGCTTAATGTAAATAGTTCCGTTCTTCAGCTTTCCATGGCATATAAGCTACACCCCAGTTTTTTTATCGGGTTCGGCGTTAAATATTTTCGTGATAATTTGGCGGGCTATGTGGCTTCGGGCTTTGCGTTCGACTTCGGTTTTTACATGGAAACCATTATTCCCCGTCTTAGTTTGGCTGCTACTGTTCGCAATTTAGGAAATCAAATTCGATACGACGAAATGAGCGAATCCATACCATTCAGCTACAGGCTGGGGCTTGGTTATCATATTCCTGAATTACACATGCGAGTGGGAATTGACGGCGTTCATTCGGAAGACCTTGGTTGGACATTGAAAACAGGTGTGGAATTTGATTTTTTGAATCGCGCGTTTTTACGTGTAGGCGGCGGTTGGTTGTCCGCCGATGGTATGCAGCCCTCGGTTGGCATTGGCGCCCGACCGATAAAAAATTTGGCGATCGATTACACATTGTTTAATCATCGCAATTTAGGCTTAACCCATCGGATCGGTTTGACGTTTGCTTTTTCATTGGGCGGGGGCAAGGAGCATTCTTTTTCGCAATCGATTCGCCTTTTGCAGCCACCGGAAAGATTGTACGGTTTTATTCAGGGCAATAAAATCAAGCTGGAATGGAGCGACGTACCCGGAGCCGCTTACAATGTGTATGTTCGCAAAAGCACGGATAGTCAGTGGAAAAAAGCCAATATTCGTTTGTTATGGGCTCATGAAACGCTTATTCCCAAGCCCAAAGTACCGGTATCAATCGATTTTGCGGTTACCAGTGTTATCAATGGTAAAGAAAGTACGTTTTCCAGAATTGTGACGGTGAAAATAAAATGAAAATAGAGATCAAATATATCTTCGTAAATGTTGTGCTTTTGATACTCGCTTCGGGTGTGAGCAGTATACGGGCGCAAACCGATCGCATTGCATTGGAATGGGATGCCAATAGTGAATCGGATATGTACATGTACCGTATTTTCAGAGGTAATACCCCTGGGGATCTCAAACAAATAGATAGTGTGTACCATCCAGAAACCTCGTTTGACGATTACCGCATCGAAAAGGGCGTTCAATATTATTACGGAATCAAGGCCGTCGATTTTTCCTTAAATGCGAGCCCCATGTCCGATTTGCTTTCCGTGGCAATTCCCAAAATTACGGGATTGCCGGTTTCCATGGAATTACCGGGCGATACAACTGTGGTCTTGAATTTGGATGACTATGTTACGGATCCGGACAATACTTTTGACGAGCTGGAATGGCAGGTAACGGGCTTTTCACAAATACAAGTTGATTTGTCGCGGTCGCAACATACGTTAACCATCACCACACCGCATAATTGGAATAGCTCGGAGCAAGGAATTATTAAAGTGCAAGATCCCGATCGTTTATTTGATGAAACAACGATGACCATTACGGCTCCCTATAGCGGACAGCCTCCTGTTTTTAGCACGATTCCGCAAATTGAAACGCCGGAAGATACACCGGTACAAATCAATTTGGCAAAATATATTAGCGATTCCGATTCGCCGCATGATACGTTGACCTTCTCGGTGCAGCAGGTTAGCCATTTACAGTTGCAATTGCGCGATAGTTTGCTCAAAATTATTCCGGCAAAAGATTGGTACGGCCAGGCAAAGGTGCATGTAGAGGTAAAGGACGAAACCGGTTTGACCGATACCACTTCGTTTCAAGTGGTGGTTACGGCAGTAGATGATGCACCGGTTTTGGTGCGCCTACCAAGTGTCCGGATGGGTCAGGACACTACGGTTCAGCTTAATTTGGATGCCTATGTTTGGGATGTGGACAATGCCAAAAACGAATTAAAATGGAATTTCAGCAATTATTCACATGTTACGCTTAGTTTTGTACCAGCCACGCGTATGTTAACCATTCAAAGTCCGGTCGGTTGGGGCGGATTTGAATACATTAAAGTCACCGTACAAGATCCCGACGGAAAATCGGCAAGCGATACGCTGGTGGTGCGTGTAGAAAAAGAAACGTATGCACCGCAATTATCCGCCATTCCAGAAATCGTATTTAATGAAGACGCATCGTATAAAATTAACTTAAACGATTATGTAAGCGATAAAGATACACCGCTGGCAAATTTGTACTGGGAAGTTCGCGGAAACAAAAATATCCATTACCAAGTCGATTATGTACACAAAACCATTACCCTTTATGCCGACAAAAATTGGTTTGGCAGCGAGGTATTTTGGCTTAAAGTTGTAGATCCGGATCAATATGCCGATAGCACGCGCGTTACCGTAAATGTTTTACCGGTAAATGATCCTCCGCAATTTAAAGCCTTTCCGGCGATTGATCTTTCACGCGAGAATCCCAAAACAATCGATTACCGTCCCTACTTATCGGATGTAGACGATTTGGTGCAAAATTTGTTTTTACGGGTTTTAGCTTCGGGCAGTACTCAAGTTACGATTCGGGGGGATTCTATTTCCTTTAAAGTCAATGAGGCTTGGTTTGGCAGTCAAACCGTGCGGTTAATTGTACAGGATGGTGCCGGGGCTGCAGATACGGCAAATGTGATAGTTTATCGCCAGAATTTGCAAACAGCTCCGGAAATTATTGATTTGGATAGCTTGCGTCTGAAAGAAGATCAGCAACGCAGCATTTCTTTGGATGCACATGTAACCGATCCGGACAATGCCAGCGACGAAATTCGTTGGTCTGTGGATGCACCTGCTTATCTTGGTGTACGTATCGATGCGCAAAGCAATCAAATGGTCGTTCAACCGCAGGCCAATTGGAACGGCAAAGCAACAGCCGTTTTGAAAGCCACCGATCCGCAGGGGAATTTCGATTACGATACCCTTAACGTAGTGGTACAACCGGTAAACGATCCTCCGCAAATTCAGGCCATACCGGATGTCAATATGCTGGCAGGTACTTATTTTACGATGGATCTTACTCAATATTTAAACGATCCGGACGGATACGATGATTTGCAAAGCATAGAGCTATTAAATAACCCGCAGAGTTTTATCGGCTACTATTTAACCGGGTTACGAGTCACCTTTTTTGCTCCGCAGGGATTCAGAGGGCAGGAAACTTTTATGTTGCGTGTAACCGATAAAGCCGGAGCTCAAGCCGTGGCCATTTTTGTGCTGCATGTGGAAGCGGGCAGTATTGCAGGTGGTATTGTGGTGCATCCTTTTGGGAGCGGAACCGTTATTCATCTTAATTGGAATTCCCGATTGCCAACCAAAGCACATTTGGAATACAGTCTCGATTGGAGCTTTGACCAGACCACCGTTCCAGAGAAGGAATTTACAACCAGCCATCATGTGGTATTGGAAAACTTAAAACCGGACAAACTGTATCATTATCGCGTTGTTTCGGTAGATCAACAAGGTATGGTTATCACTAATCCGGATTCTGTTTTCAGAACGGGTCAAAGCATTAAAGGTATTAATGTGTTTCCCATCCCGTTCAAAGTTCATCAGGCTGAATCGGGAGACGGAATTTATTTTACCAATCTCGGTGATGAAGCGACCATTACCATTTACGATATGTTAGGAGAGCTTGTTTACCGGAAAAAAGTACAAGGGCCCATTTTCAAATGGGATGTTAGGAACGGCAATGACCAATCGATTCATTCGGGTTTGTATCTCTATTACGTAAAAACAAAAAAGAAGACATTCCAAGGCAAAATTATTATTATCCGCTGAGTATTGTTAGCGCGGATCGCAGTAAGAAAAAAACAAATTTTTCGTTGAATTAATCACAAAGACATATTCCCAATTTCAGTATACTGATCGCAGTTATTTTAATTAGATTGGGAATATGTTCAACGGAATAATAGCCATCGAAAATCGCGATTTAAAAAGCGAATGCCTGCATGTATTGCAAGCCAATGAATCCATTCGGATTCATTCGTTTCCCGTTCGTCAATGGCAGGAAGAAATTGGTTTTGCCAATATATTGTTTTTGATTACCGACCGTCTTGATTTTAACAAAGTTTTTTGGTCGGAATTAAAAGGGCGGAAAGTACCGCGGATTCCTTTTATTTATTACAGCCGTTCTTTGTTGCTGGCGAACGATTCTATCTGGAACCCAAGGGAAAATTTATATTTTGTGGTTGGCGAAGAGCGTAAACAGCATCTTGCGCGTTTAATTAAAACGTTGTTAAAAAATCATTGGCGTCGCATTCCTTATGAAAAGTTAGGACTTGATTACAACCGTCTTTCTCCGCGCATGAAAAAAGTGATGGAATATATTGAAACGACCGACCTGCAAAACTGTGATATTTTCCACATTGCCAACTATTTAAAAATTACGCCCGGATATTTTAGTCAATTGTTTAAACACGAAACGGGAGTTACGTTTCGTCGTTTTATGCAAGAGGTACTAAATTATTATGAGAACCTTCTTTTTCTGGATTGGAAGCTGGATGTAAAAAGCGTTTCGCGTTTGTTAGGTTACAGCGAACTTTCCAGCTATAGCCGATCCTTTAAAAACCGCAAAGGGCAATCGCCGCGGGCCTATGCCAAGTTGCGGATCCATCCTTGAACTTGCCGGTTTTATTTTTTAATGCAGTAATTATTCGAACACATGGCGGAGCAAAAAAATTGTTAAACGCCTTTGAAGTTTATCCATTTAAAACTGAAAATTGTAAAACAAAATTTGCAAAATGGGTACAATGTAATGACGTTAATACCATGAAAATATAAAGTAATAAAAATAGGAAATTCTCGCGGTATTCGTTCACCCAAAGTGTTTCTTCATCAAATTGGGATTAATGATGAAGTTGATTTTTAAGTGGACGGTGACCGAATCATCCTTAAACCTATCCAGAATCGTAGAAGTGGTTGGCGTGAAGCGTTTCAAAAAATGGCAGCAAATTCTGATGATCATTTATTAGATAGTGAAGATATCATTTTCCAAAGTTCGTGGGATGATGATGAATGGACGTGGAAAAGGAAATGAAACGGTTTGATGCTTATCTTATCAATTTATTAAACCCTAATTGTAAAGAAATAAAGAAAACCCGCATTTCACCCGATGAGATGAATGAATATATTTCGACCGTCATTGTTACTCCAATGACTTCACGAATCAGAAACTACTTTTCCCGCATTACTTGTATTTTTAGGGGAACAAAAGGTCAAATAGTTTTGGATCAGATTCGCACAGTTGATAAAGCCAGGTTAATAAAAAAGCTTGGCGTAATTGATGACCAATCAAAATATGAATTAATTCCAATTCTTCAAGAAATGTTTTCTTTTTAAACAATAGTACAAAATAAGCGGCGTTAACAAGCGGTTTAACACAGAGGCTAGCACGCGGGACATAATTTGAGTCCGCGTTGCTTTTGGCTGGTTAAAATTTGTGGCTGAGTGAAAGGGCGTTTGGGCTTGCGCCGGATAACCGTGACGTAGTTTGCTCAAAGTTGCCGAAAAAGTTATTTGTCCGGCAAAATATTCATTAATAAATTAAGCATCAAAAAAAGGATAACATTAAACTGGCAAACGGTAAAAAACGATTAAAACGTTTGGGAATCTTTTTTACCGTTTCACCGTTCCTTCATATTTAATCCGAAAAAGCAAGTGAGAAAATATGGAAAATATTTTAACCGTTGATGTGGAAGAATGGTTTCATCCAGAAGCTTTGCAACATCGTTTTCCTCCGGAGACGTGGGAAAATCAACCATCGCGGGTCGTACCATTGGTAGAACGCCTTTTGGATTTGTTTGAGGAACACAACGCCAAAGCTACCTTTTTTATATTGGGCTGGATTGCCGAACGCCATCCCGATTTGGTTAAACGAATTGCCGAACGCGGACACGAAGTGGCTACGCATAGTTTTAGTCATCGCATGGCTACCAAACTTGCACCCGATGTATTCAAGAGAGATTTATTGCGCTCCGTAAATATTTTGGAAGATGTTACGGGGCAACAAATATTAGGCTTTCGTGCCCCGACCTTTTCGGTTACTCGGAAAACTTTTTGGGTTTTTGATGTGCTGGCCGAGGCGGGACTAAAGTACGATTCATCGGTTTATCCCATTTGGCACGACAGGTACGGAATACCGGATGCACCGCGAACGGTTTTTGAAGTTACCACCCGCAGCGGAGCGACGGTTATTGAATTCCCCATGCCGACATTGCGCATTTTGGGTAAGAATTTTCCTTTTGGAGGCGGCGGCTATTTACGTTTGTTTCCGTTGCGTTTTACATCCGTGGCAATACGGCGCTTTAACGCCTCGGGATTTCCGGCCATTGTTTACATGCATCCTTGGGAATTTGATGTGGGACAACCGAAAGTTGCCATGGGTAAACTACAGAGTTTACGCCATTACGGGAATATTAATCGCAATTTGCAAAAGGTTGCCTATTTGCTTAAAGCTTTCGAATGGACAAATTTCAGAGATTATTTGATACGGTTAAAAGAAGGATCGCATGCTTCGATAAAAAAGCTAAACATCGAAGCCATTTAATCCGATAACTATAATCTTAAATGAATTTAATGGAGATGGTTTGGGGTTAAGACCCGAAGATATCAATTTATTAAGTGGAGAAAATTTTTTATGAGCGAAACAAGACACGTATTGGTTGTGGATGATGAACAGGAAGTTCGCGAAACATTAGCCGGTGTATTAAAAAGCTTGGATTATATTCCCCATGTTGCTTCGAACGGAGTTGAGGCATTGGAAATCATTAAAAAGGAGCCGATTGACGTGGTGTTGTCCGATTTGTACATGCCCGAGATGGATGGTATCGAATTATTAAAGCGCGTGCGGTCGATGAACAAGAAGGTGGTGTTTTTAATGATTACCGCACATCCGACTATCGAAACGGCGGTAGAAGCTATTAAAAAAGGCGCGTACGATTATCTGACCAAACCTTTTCATATCGAAGAAGTGCGGCTGAAGATCAATCGCGCATTAGAAAACAAGGGATTGGCTTCATCGTTAAAAACGGCGAACGGGATTATTTGGGCTTTGATTTTTTCCATTCCTCTTTGGCTTATTTTGGGGATTGTATTGGCAAAATTGTTGAAATAAGGCGATCGCCGGTTACTCTATTTTTGTCCCGCTTTATGCGGGATTTTTTGTTTGCGCACATTTGAATTCTATCGAGAGAAATCCTTATTTTATTCCGGAAAACATAACAGGGAAGGATGAGCAATGGCGATCAGAACACTTCATGGTACCATAGAAATTTCGTCTTCCGGATTTAACGATATTATTGATATTACTTCCGGAGTTCGACAGTTTGTCAGAGAGAACAGGCTTAAAGAAGGTCAGCTCCTTGTGTTTATTAATGGCTCTACGGCGGCTATTAGCACTATTGAGTACGAACCGGGGTTGTTAAAAGATTTACCGGAAATGATGGACAAGATTGCACCGATGAAACGACGTTATCACCACGACGATACCTGGCACGACGGAAACGGATACGCCCATTTGCGCTCTACTTTAACCGGAACATCTTTTACGGTCCCGGTGATCGACGGTGAATTGGTTTTGGGCACCTGGCAGCAAATTATTTTAATCGATTTTGACAACTCGTCACGGCATCGGAGTGTGGTTTTGCAGTTTGTGGGAGAAGTTGATGATTCGGTGAAATAATGGCGGGCTCACGGGTAAGCAAGAATTAAAAGTAGAACATGAGAGATTGGTATGGGGGATGAAAAAGGAAAAAAGAAAAAGGAGAGGGGGAAAAGGCCGCCGGTGCCTCGATACGTCCCGATGAATCGGGACTACTCGGCAACCGGCTTCTTTCTGCAGGGCCGCAAACTACCACACACCCAAAAGCCCCCCTTTGAGGGGGGCTACGGGGGGTAAAAACGGCAGCAAACTGGCAAAATTTACTCAGCGCTGGT
>Ga0256914_1003244_pt1 | contig 12936 bp, 10 predicted proteins | sample HulkmetaG_FD_191571 | JGI IMG/M metagenome (GOLD analysis project Ga0256914, IMG submission 191571) | Hydrothermal chimney microbial communities from Main Endeavour vent field at the Juan de Fuca Ridge, Pacific Ocean - Hulk | ecosystem: Environmental > Aquatic > Marine > Hydrothermal vents ... | reverse complement strand
TTGGTCTTATATTCTACGTTTCTTACCCGCAGCGGTGTACTTGGTGATGCTTCGGTTCATTCTTTTGTTTCGCCGGGCAAAGTTGTTTATTTTTTCCTGCTTATGTTTATTATTTCCTTTACATTACTGGGGTTTGGTGCTGTTGCCTATCGTTGGAAATATTTGGAAAAAACTTTCTCGGCCGAAGAAAACTTCCTTTCGCGAGAACTTGCCCTGTTTACCGGAACCGTGGTTTTAATCGGTTCGGCAATAATTATTATTGCGGGAACCTCGGCTCCTTTGTTCGGCTCTTCTGTTGATGTAAGTTTTTACAATCGGATGAATTTACCTGTTGCAATTATCATCGGATTTTTAAACGGACTTAGTCTTTTTCTCAGTTGGAAATCTACCAACGAAAAAACCCTTGCCAAGCGTTTAACGGTACCGGTTATAATAACCGTTATCTTTACAATTATAACTGTTTTGCTCGCAAAAATTTCCGACATAATGGCTGTAATTCTTTTAGCTTCCGCATATTTCACTATTGCGGCTAACTTAATTGCAGCATATAATGTAATAAAAAAGAGTGCAATAAAATTAGGAGCATACGTTTCCCATATCGGTTTTGCAATTTTTATTTTAGGAGTGTTGGCTTCGGCTTGGTTTACAAAAGAGGCACAAGTTGATTTAACTTTAGGAGAACCGAAAAATGTTTTCGGGTATAACCTTACTTTTACCGGTTACCGTATAATAGAGAACGGGAAAAAATTCGCTTTTGATGTTGAAATTGAAGATGGAAATTCAAGAAAACGCCTTACACCCGTTATGTATTATTCCGACTATAATAAAAGTCTTATGCGCGACCCCGATATTCTTAATTTGATAACGAAGGACTTATATATAGCCCCCGTTAGCTACGAAGATGCAAAAACAGTTGCCGGTAATAATATAACGGAATTTATTCTTTCTAAAAACGAATCGGTAAAATTTAATAATTGCAAAATCACTTTTTTAAGATTTGATTTTTCAAAAGACGCAATGAACTCAATGCAAGCAGGAAAGGATTTTTACATAGGGGCCGTTTTAAAAGTTGAAAAAAACGAAGATGAATATTTTGTAGCTCCCAAAATGAGAAGTAGCAATATGAGGCATGATTTTGAAAGTGTTCTGTTGGAAGAAATAAACCTTAAAATAGATTTAATAAATTTGGACGCAACCGGTAAAATTAAAATCGCCGTTTCCGAAAATAATAATTCCGATTATGCCGAAACAAAAAAAGCCGTATTCCATACGGAAGTAAGTATAAAACCGTACATGAATTTAATTTGGTCGGGAACAATAATAATGTTTTTGGGATTTTTTATTGCCGTTATTCGCAGAAGCAGATTAACTTCCTACTAAAAACAAAAAGCCCCGAAGCAACAGAATACTTCAGAGCTTAACTACTAACCGATTATTTTTAATTAATCCTCAATTACCGGAAGATCTGCAAAATATCTCATTATTACTTCATCGGGTAGTTTGTAATCTTCAAGTTTATTATCAATGTAAGAACCGTAGGAGGCCAAATCCAAGAACCCGTGACCGGAAAGATTAAACAAAATTGTTTTTGCTTCATTACGTTCTTTACATATTTTAGCTTGTTCAATGGCACCTTTTATGGCGTGGGCACTCTCCGGTGCAGGCAAAATTCCCTCTGTTGTAAGGAACAATTTAGCCGCATCAAAAACCTCAACCTGATGATAGTTCACGGCTTCGATAATTTTGTTTTCGTAAAGATTGGAAACCGTGGGAGCCATGCCGTGGTAACGTAATCCGCCGGCGTGTATTGCGGGTGGAATAAATGTGTGCCCGAGTGTAAACATTTTTAATATAGGAGTAAACCCGACGGTATCACCGTAATCATATGCAAGCTTCCCTTTTGTAAGCGTTGGGCATGAAGAAGGTTCTACCGCAATGACTTTTAAATCGGGTTTATCGCCGGATAACTTATCACGTAAAAACGGAAAACTCAAGCCGGCAAAGTTACTTCCGCCACCTGCAGAAGCAATAATAATATCGGGATACTCGTCAACTTTGGCAAGTTGCAGACGTGCCTCTTCCCCGATAATGGATTGATGCAACATAACATGATTAAGAACCGAGCCGAGAGCATAATTTGTGTCGGAATTATTTGCGGCAATTTCAACGGCTTCGCTTATTGCAACACCAAGAGAACCGGGTGAATTGGGGTCTTCGCTTAAAATTTGTCGTCCGGATTGTGTTCTGTCGGAAGGAGAGGCAAAAACCCTTGCATCGTGTAATTGCATTAATGTTCTTCTATACGGTTTTTGTTCGTAACTTACCTTAACCATATAAACTTCCAAATCTATTCCGAAATGCTGGGTTGCAATGGATAAGGCACTGCCCCATTGTCCCGCACCTGTTTCGGTAACAATCTTTTTTACTCCAGCACGTTTATTGTAGTAAGCCTGTGCAATGGCTGTATTGGTTTTATGGCTTCCTGCAGGGTTACTTCCTTCGTACTTAAAATAGATTTTAGCCGGTGTTCCCAAAGCCTCTTCCAATCTGAAAGCCCGATGCATAGCTGTGGGGCGACTTAAGGAATAGAGTTCCAAAATTTCTTCAGGTATATCAATAAAACGCTCGGGGCTCATTTCTTGCATAATTAATTCTTCCGGAAAAAGCGGAGCCAAATCATCGGGGCTAACCGGTTTTTTTGTTGCAGGATTTAAAGGCATTGCTAACGGAGCCGGTAAATCCGGAAGAATGTTATAATACTTTGTAGGCATTTCGCTTGGGGTAAGATAAATTTGATTGTTCCTCATTTTGTTCTCCATAATATTATTGTTAAGAAAAAAGTTCAAAAAAAAAGCCGTTTTAAAAACGGCTTTAAAAGAAAAAAGCCGTGAAAAGTATTCCAACTATCCACGGCTTTATATAAAAATTAATATAACTTTAGGATAGTGGAACATTACAGCACCACCACCACCAATTGTTTCTATTTGTAACTTTTAATTTCATGATTGTTAAAATTATTAAATCTTAAGAAAGATGCAAATGTAAAAATAAAAAAATTACTAAAACTGAATATTTAACCATATATATTTTATACCAATTTTTCATTTTCGGAATAATCGTTTACAAGAGATTCTCGTTCAAGTACTTTTTCTTCTATTTTTTTTGCAATGGAAGGATATTTGGGAATCAATTTATCGAAAGATGCTTTATCCAAAGAATAGAGATGACAGAATGTAATTGCCTTAACGGAAGCAATACGTGTTTTATTTTTGAAAAGGGCAATTTCTCCAAATAAATCGCCCGATTTTATTCTGGCAATTTCATGTGTATCGTGTTCGTTTAATACAACAAGTTCCCCTTTTATTACAAAAAAAACTTTTTGCCCGAAATCTCCTTCGTGAAAAAGAAACTCGTTGGGAAGAATAATAATTTCATTTAAATATCCGGCAAGTTCATTAATAAATTCTAAACTTGCTCCTTTGAATAAATCCAAATTTTTAATTAAATCTTGTTTTAAAAAGGTGTCCAATTCTGCCCTTAAACCCGGAGGTAGTTTTTTTAAGAAATTATCTTCATCAAAACTCAATTTGTTTTTCCATAAATAGAAAAAATATTGTTTGATTTTGATAACCAAATTTTTAGGCGGGTTTCTGTATTTTACCAAAGCAGATAAATTTTCGAGATTGGCAATAAATTTTTCGTGCGCCGGATCCCGTTTGGTAATTACGGAAACAACACTACCTATAAGATATCCGTAAAAACCAACCCCTATAATCATTACGGCACTTGCATAAAGTTTTTCTGCATTTGTTGTAGGAACAATATCTCCGTAACCGACTGTTGTTAATGTGGTGGTTGTCCAATAAAGAGAAGAAATATAATTTGAGAGAACGGTTTTTCCTTTTTCAATTCCACTTATTTTAAGCCATCCGCAAGAAATCCAATGTGTAATCTGTGTAAACCAATAAAGGAATTGAACCACAACGGCAAAAGATGCAAATTTTATCATTGATTGGCGAATAAGATTTATTCTATTAAAAACGGAAAAAAGTTTTATTAATGGAAGCAACTGCCATAGTGACGGATTATGAAAAATTGAAATGGGAATTATTGCAATAAAATCAAAAATAAAGTACGATTCAACATAGGTTACAAAATCGTTTTCATTTAAAAGGGATACTTTCAGTTTTGTACTGGTAGTTAAGGTAATTCTGAAAATTAAATCTATAAAAAAAACAAAACTTATAATCCACCCTAGTTGCTTGATGGAAACAACCTCCGTGTCCGGAAAAATTTGATGAAAAGGGATTAATATTGATGCCAGTAAAAAAACAATTACAACAACAAAAGTAATTCCGTTATCAATTATTTTAAGGAGTTTACCGGATTCCATAATTAAAAGAATAAAAATTTAAATTGAGTTCAAAATATCAAATTTCAATATTACTTTCCCGAATATTTTTGTTGTTGTCAGAAATAAATAAAAAGTGTTGGAAAGTGATATTCATTTCCGGTAAAACAACGGATTATAGCTTTTCTTCAACAATTTCAGTAACCTCTTTCAGCATTTTTTCGGCTTTGTTTTTTAATTTCGAGCAATTGGTTCTCATTTTATTTACAAAAGCCTCATCTTTAATCTCTTTAAGATTAATCAGGACGTTATAAATTCCTCCGATAACACCGGTAAATGCAATTTGTGCTCCTACTCCCACATCGGTAACGGAATTTGGATTTCCGAGTTCCGCAACCATTTTTGAAATTTCGATTGCTTTTGCGCTTTCAACGGCAGTATTGTAAGGAACTGTAACCGCTTCTTTTAATCCGTTTTGCATTGCTTTTTCTCTTGCCGATTTTTCTTTTTCGGTTTTTTTCGGCATGCGTCGTGCTTCCATGTAAGAATTAAACGCATTTGTATCGTCGTCAATTGCTTTTATTAAGTTGTTTTTTATTTTCTGTGCTTTTTCCGCTGCAGTATTCAATAATCCGTCAATGCTTTCCGTTCCCCGTTTGTTTGCCGTTAGATTACTAACCATTGAAGAAAGAGAAGCACCCAGTGCGCCGGCAAGAGCTGCAATGGAACCACCGCCGGGAGCCGGAGATTCGCGTGAAACTTCATCAACAAAATCGGAAAGTTTCATTTTAACCAATGCATCATCAGGATTTTTCGGTAAACCCAGTATACGCTCTTCCATATTAAAATCGGCTACATCGGTTAATCCTAAAGATTGTATTGCCGTACGAAGAATATCCTTAATCGGAATTCCGAACGAACGATTTTGTTTTGTTAAATAATATTTTCCCGTTTCCAGCAATGCGGGATACGGTACCATTCCTACAATTTCGGAGCCGGTAACAATTAACCCTCGTTCCGTTGCCAGTTTTCTGGTAGCCTCCAATACATGATGCATCGAGGTAACATTGTAATCTGTTAAGTTAATAGAAATTTGTGCTCTGTCGTAATTAGGCACCATCCACCCTATGGCTTTGCAATGAGTAAATATTCCGGGTTTTTTAACCGATTGTCCTATAATGTTTTCCGGTGTAATGCCGTTTAATTTTAAAAGTTTTGTTAAAGAATAATCATGTTCTTTTTGACAATGTTTTTCAATTTCTGAAAATGTATTTGCTATAAAATTACAATTGCCGCATGGATAGTGATTTTCTTTGTATTTCAAAATTTCAGTACCCATATAATAAAACGGTTTGGTGTTTCCGCGACGGGCCGAACGCCCTTTTTCTCTTAATTCAAAAGCAATATCGGTAGCGTGTAACGGTTCTCGTGTATTAAGGTTTATATTGTAAGCAATTAAAAATTCCCGAACACCTATAACCGTAGCACCACTTTTAGGATTAAATTTAAATGGTCCGTAATCCGGTTTCCATTCCGGTTTTTTAAGTTTTTCTTCCAACGCCTCATATTCGCCGGCTCTTATTACCGCGAGATTTTCACGCTCAGGTTTTTGTGCTGATTTTTCATAAAGGAAAACGGGAATATCCAACTCTTTTCCAACACGTTCGGCAACTTGTTTGGAAAGTTCAACCGCCTCTTGAATGGTAACGCCGCTTACCGGTACAAACGGACAGACATCCGTAGCTCCCATTCGCGGATGTGAGCCTTGATGTTTGGACATATCAATTAGTTCCGCAGCTTTTTTTATTCCTTGGAATGCGGCTTCGGCAACTTTTATCGGAGGACCTACAAATGTTACCACCGTTCTATTCATGTCGTAACCAGGGTCAACATCCAATAATTTTATACCGTCTACTTTTTTTATTGAATCGGTAATTTGTTTAATTATTTCTTTATCTCTTCCTTCCGAAAAATTCGGGACACATTCTATAAGTTTTTCGCACATAAAAATCCTTTAATTTAACTAATATTTTATGCGTAAAATTTAATTGAAATATTCAGGTTATTCAAGAAATTTAATTGAAATGTTTATTTGTTGAAAGTATTCGGATATAATTAAAGAGGTAACTTCACATAAAAAAACGGCTACAAATTCAATTCCCCAATTGATATTTATAACCGTCTTGTTTTTCTATGTGAAACCTTGAATACGATTTTTAATGTTTAATATATCTTTTTTCATAATATTCTCTTTTTTTATTATAATACAATTATGTTTATAAAATGTTCCTAAATTATATTTGACTTCGATAGAGTTTAACCCAAGCAACATAAGAACAGATTATGTGCCGACGGATTAATAAAACGCATTTACAAGGTGATTAATTAACGGGGCTTCGTTACCCCGCAATAAAACAGCAACCACATCAAAACGGCAATCAACATCTTTGATGTTGTTTTCAATTAAATATCCTTCGGCAATTTTACGTATTTGTTTTTGTTTGCTTTTTGTAACTCCGTAAACGGGGTCGCCGAATTCAAGATTTTTTCTTGCCTTAACTTCAACAAATACCAAAACCTCTTTATCCATAGCAACAACATCAATTTCTCCGTGTCCGTAACGATAATTTCGTTCAACAATTGTGTAACCTTTTTCAACAAGAAAATCGCATGCGTAATCTTCTCCTTTGTTTCCGGTATGTTGCTTATAATTAGGCATTAAAACTCAAGCTCTTGCTGGGGTTCAAGAATGTTGTGTAAAAATGTTTTACGATGGAGCGGTGTAATTCCGTGTTTTTTTATTGCCTCAATATGCTCTCGCGTTCCATATCCTTTGTTTTTATTAAACAGATAATTCGGAAAATTCTTGTCGGCATTAATCATTATTCTATCGCGTGTAACTTTAGCCAGTATTGATGCGGCCGCAATGGAAAATGATTTTGCATCGCCTTTAATAATGGTAACTGTCGGCATCTCCGAATCAAAAGATTTGTTCCCGTCTATTAAAATTAAATCCGGTTTTATCGTTAAATTATTAACTGCCGTTTTCATTGCTTTTAATGTGGCTTGTAATATATTTATTTCATCAATTTCCGTATTCTCAACAATTCCTATTCCGTAAGCACATGCTTTTTCTATTATTTCGGAGTAAAGTGTTTCCCGCATTTTTTCCGAGAGTTTTTTTGAATCGTTAATTTTAGGAATTGTTGTTTCTGCATTAAATATTACGGCTGCAGCTACAACCGGACCGGCAAGGGGTCCGCGCCCCGCTTCGTCAACACCGGCAAGGATTTCCGTTTTTCCGGACATAAAAGAGATATCAAAGTTTTTTAATTTCATTATAATTTTGCTCCGATAAAAACCGCTATTATTCCCAATACCATTCCAAGTTTTAATAATTTACTTGCTCTTTTTAAGGTTGTTTCGGAAACATCTTTTTTTAAAGAAACAATAATATTTATCAATATTACATTTACGGATAAAATCACAAAAATAAAATAATACAAATTATAAACACCCGACAAATACGGAATAATAGTGGCTGCAATTAAAATTATTCCGACAACAACAATAAACCGTACGGATTTATTTACTCCAAAACGAATTGGAAAAGTTGACAGTCCGATTGCCTCATCTCCCTTTATATCTTCAATATCTTTAACCATTTCCCTCATTAACGAAATCAAAAAGGCAAACAGTGCGGGAATAATTCCCGCAAAAGCATTACCGACAGCAATGCTTCCAAAGAAAAAAGCAAGCCCGGTTAGAAAAGCCACTACCAAATTTCCCGCAAGAGCTACCCCTTTTAATTTATATGAATATATGAAGAGGAGAACAGAGGTAACAACCACAATTAAAAATGCATTAACGTTGATATTATATGCAAAAAAGAGCGCCCCTGCGGTAAAAAAAAGATAAACAATCAAAGCGGTTTGCCTTGTAAGGCTACCCGATGGTAGCGGTCTGTCGGGACGATTTAACTTGTCGTTTTCAACATCAAAATAATCATTAATAATATTACCTCCGGCATTAACCAACATACCGGTAAACGCCGAAATAAATACAAGGTTAAAATTCGGTTTATCGGAAGAAATGTAACATGCCGCCAAAACAGTAACAAAAGTAATTATACAATTAAGAGGTCGAGAAATTATTATTATAGATTTAACAAGGTTCACAATTTTTAGTAATTTGTTTTTATTAATTTACTTAAAACTCGCCAATCAAACCAAAGTGAAGTTTCCCTTTATTGAACGACTCTCCTTGTGCCAAAGCATAACTAACACTAATCATTCCCAGTTCCGTTTCAAAGGTAATACCGGCACCATACCCGATTTTTGTTGCCGAAAATTCGGGAAGATTTTGCAATTTCAATTCTTTCCGTTTGTAATATGCCATATCTACAAATAAAAAAAGATAGGAACGTCGCCCTGTCAAATAGCGATATTCCATATTTGTCCATATAACTCTGCTTCCCACAAACTGATTTTCCATATAACCGCGTAAAGTATTGTTCCCGCCAATTCTGTACATATCACTAATTTCGATATCGTCACCTTGTAATTCTCTAATATGAATTCCGATAAACGGAATATGGCGTAAGGCAATCTTTTTTATCAACAATAAATCCAATTCAATTCTATATTGTTTCGGTGTAATATTTGTAGTATCGGAAATATATTTTTCGGGACCATTAATGTTTTTTGCCGAGTATTTATAGGTATTTAACAAATATATCCCTTTTGTGGGAACAAGAATATTATCACGTATATCATATTTAAAATTCACTCCGGTATTGGTAGCGGTTGAATTAAAAACCGTAAAGTCGTTCCCTTCGGGATTTGTTGGAATTGTATAATCTTTTGAAAAAACGAATGAAGAGGAAAAGTTTTCGGTAGCCAAAAATTCAACACTACCGCTTAAAATTCGTTGTACATAGGTTGTGTCTTGTTGTTTTTGAAAAAGGAAAAGATTGAGATTAAAGGGAAGACCGAATATCCATGGTTCAAGATATTTTATCTCAAGCTCTTGCGAATGTTTATCCAGTTTACTCCACCGAAACGAAAACCCTCTTCCGGTTCCGAAAAGATTACGCATGCTTACATTTATTAACCCCGTAAAATACCCCGATTCATTCTCCTTTTGAGCGGGAATATACCCGAGAATTCCGTCGAAACTGTTTGTGTTTTTTTCTTTTACTTCAATTTCCAAAATCCCTTTGTTGTGCGAGTTAAAATAATATTTGGGCGGTTGAACAAAATCAAAAAATCGTAAGCGGTTTAGTTTGTAGGGGATTTGTTCCAATTTATTTTGGGAGTAGGGTTCTCCTTTGTTTATACGAAGTTCGCGAATTATTACATCTTTTTTTGTTGTGGAATTTCCTTTAACAATAATGGTATCTATTCTGCTTATTTTGTTTTTTTTAAAAGCAAGGGAGATATCCACTTTGTTTTTTTTCTTGATTGAATCAAAAAAGAAAAAGAGAGATTTAACTTTTATTGATGCAAACGGGTAACCGTCGTTTTCAAAATCAGTTAAAATGTCGGTAAACTCTTCTTCCAACTTGGCAACAACAAACGGGGTACCTGTCAATACGGCAAACTTTTCGGTTATTTGTTTTAATTCCACCGAATCCAAATCGGTTATTAATATTTTATTAATATATGTCGGTTTTCCTTCCGTAACAAAAAGGGTTAAATTAATTTTTTGGGAATCGGGGGATATAACCGAACCGATACTGTCGACAGAAGAATTTAAATAGCCGTATTTATTAAGATTAAATTCTATTTTTGTTTTAATACTGTCGGGAATTTTTTTATGAAAACTTTTTCCGGAAAGATTAATCCATTTGAGATATTCTTCTTTCGAAAAATTTGAATTACCTTTAATGTCAATACTGTCAATGGTTTGAGCAACTGTTGCAAAAGAAAAAAAGATAATTAATAAAAAACAAATTTTAACTGTGAGTTGGCGAATCATCGAGCAACTTCATTTTTTTTCCAATGTGTTTAACCGATACGGAAGATATTGTTTTTTCAACCTCTTCCGTTGCAACATTACAAACATCCCATCTTGCGGCATTAAGAGAGCCGAGGGCGGAAGCAATTTTGACAAACTCGTCAAATACAAGAGCTTTTTCAAATCCGTAAGCAATGCCGGCAACAAAAGCATCTCCGCTTCCCGTAGCATCAATTTCTTTTATTTTAGGAGACGTAATTCTATAAATAAAATCAAACTTTGATGCATACGTTGCTTTTGCACCGTTTGTAATGTATGCCAACTTTATTCCTTTGTTATAAAGTGTTTTCAATAATTTAACTTTTTCCGTTTCGGTTTTCAAAGAAATATTTAACGACTTTTCCAATTCGGGTATATTGTTATGAATCATTGTAGGAGCCGCATCAAGACAATCTTTAAGATGAGAACCATAAGTATCTATAAACGAAATTTTGTCGTATTTATGAGCCAATTCAATTCCGTGTACTATAATTGAGGCTGCTTCTTTATTGGGAACACTGCCGGAAAAGATTACTATTGAACAATTTTGAATCATCTTATTCAATTTGTTTTTGAATTCCGATATTTCGTTTTCCGAAAGTTTGCTCCCGGGTTCAAAAAAGGAGGTAACTCTGTTTTTCTTCTTTTCCACCACCAATGTAGCGCTACGTGTTTCCCCTTTTTGAGAAACGGATGTAAAATTTAAATTTTCGTTAATCAACACTTTCCGCAAAATTTTTCCGTTATTTCCGCCAAGAAAAAGAAGGACCGTGTTTTTAATTCCCAAGTAATCAAGCTGTCTGCTTACGTTTATTCCTTTACCGCCGGCATAATATTTTTTAGATAACCCGCGATTTACTTTGCCCATGGTAACGGAATTAAAATCAATTCTATTTTCCAATAACGGATTTATTGTTACTGTTAATACCATTTACTTAATCCTTATATCTGTACCAATCTCCATAATCTCTGTTTAACAATCTGTAATCACCAAAGCCGGTATCGTCGTAAAAATAAAAACTTCTGTTAATATCATAATAATACCAGATTTCGTACGGTTTACTATCATATTCAAACGGATGGCGGTCAACATTATCCGGAGGTCCGAGAATGATATAAACCATTCCCATATCGCTTTGCCAACCTTCAAAATAGTGTTTAAAATGTTTGTTGGCGTAATCAACACGTCTGTAATATTCTTCCATCACACTGTTTTCTTCTGTTGACGGAACAGGGTCTTTCTTTTTCCAGAATTCTTTAAATCTTTTTAGTTTTTCATCAAATGTTTTTGCTTCAAGTATATAATCAATCTCTTCTCCCGAAGCAATATACTGCATCTCTTCGGCAGCTTTATCCAGGTCTGTTATTGATGCGGGAAATCCCTTTATTTTTGCAATAAATTCTTTGGCAACACCGCTTGTTGCCTCGCCGTTGGGATCAATAATTTTGATTATTAATTTTTGTTTTCCCAATGTGGTAACGGTTTTAAGTAATCGTTTTTTTATTTGATTTGTTCCGGCAATTATTTTTATACCGCTTTGTTTGCGGAAAAGTACATTATCATCTTTATCCGTTATGGAATATTCAATCGGTGCAGTTAAATCTTTATCGGAATATATTTCAAAATATATGTAAAGGGTGGTATCGGAAGTAACAACAGTGCGTGTAATATTAAGAACTATTTGGCTGTCCTTTTCCGATGCAATAAAAAGAATATCGCTAAGCTGAAGAGGTTTTGAAAAACTTCTTACAACTAACGTCTCTTCAATCTTGTTTTCTTTTTTCGACTCTTTATCGTAAAGAACAAATTCAACCGTGTATTTATCCGGTTTTAAATCTATTGATTTAAATCCGAATTTAGAGTTTTTTGAAGAAGCGGCATCGTCAAATTTATCTACATAAATTTTTCCGTTCCATGTTTTTTCCATTATTACGTTTTCTTTCTCTTCATCGTAAACAGTAAACGTAAAAGAGTATTTTGCTCTGTATTTATTGGAAGAATATTTAACAAACTGTAAAGATTTGTAAGGTATTTGATAATAAATATCAACTTTCGTTTTGCCGGGAATATCCCCTTTATAATTGGCGGCATCAACATAAAAAGCGGAAAAATTTGTAACGGGAATAATGCTTTCCGAATATTCTACTTGAGCATTTGTTTGCAAAAAACTTAAAAAAAGGAAAGAAACAACATAAATTATTTTTCCATACTTCATAAATATTCCCCGAAAATTATTGGGTAGTTGTTTTATTCAAATTTAGCAAATAAATCATAATCATTGTAGTCAATAATTTTAACATTATAAATATTTCCGATTATAATTCCATTGGTTTTTTCAATTAATACTTCGCCGTCAACTTCCGGAGCATCGCGTTTGGATCGGGCAATAAAATATTCCCCTTCTGTTCCGTCAATTATTACTTCCAAGGTTTTTCCAACAAATGCGGAATTAATCTCGGCGGAAATTTCTCGTTGAATCTCCATTAGCTTATTGTTGCGTTTTATTTTTGTTTCTTCCGAAACGGGGTCTCCAAGGCTGTATCCTGTTGTATCTTCTTCTTGCGAATAATTAAAAACCCCCACTCGG
>Ga0256914_1003243_pt1 | contig 12936 bp, 13 predicted proteins | sample HulkmetaG_FD_191571 | JGI IMG/M metagenome (GOLD analysis project Ga0256914, IMG submission 191571) | Hydrothermal chimney microbial communities from Main Endeavour vent field at the Juan de Fuca Ridge, Pacific Ocean - Hulk | ecosystem: Environmental > Aquatic > Marine > Hydrothermal vents ... | reverse complement strand
GCGAAAATCGCGCCCCCAGGTCGGCATTCTCGGTCGTCCTATTCTGGCATCTTCCACGTCACCTTGCATGCCATCCGAAGAAACCCCTTGATTCCCGGATAAACCCGACCACCGGGCTGATCGGCGGCCACATTTGGCCGGGTCATGGGTTCTGGGCTCTTGATGGGGGTGCGGCGGGACGAGAAGCGGTGGGATAGCGGCCTTGTTACGGAATTTTAAGACGGATGCAGACATCCCTGAGGGCCATCATGGGTCACGCTGACAGAGTAGTCCCAACCGGGGCCACTGCCTCCAGTTGCGCCTGCCAACCCTCGGTTGCCGACACCCCACCCGGATGCAGCCGGCCGGTAGCCCAGGCGCCTCCGAGAAAAACACCATGAAGCCAATACTGCACCTGCCCGTTGTAGCCTTTCGCCACCCCCTCGAACAGCCGCCCTTCCACTTCGATCGCGCTGCCATCCCCAAACACCGGCAGATAGCCCCGGTGGGCTACCTCGTGCGCGATCACCGCAGGCGCCACCTCCCGAGCCACCGATTGCACCACCCCCTGCCACCTGAGAAGCCACCAGCGAAAGCAGCATCTGGGCATCCGAGGCGCCTCGACGACGCCGCTTCAGGTGAATCGCCTCCCCGATACGCCTTCCCAGCTTCAACTGCTTGAACAAACGCCCAAGAAACACCCGCCCGCCATGGCCTGTCAGCTTCTCATCGGTAAAATCGATCTCAACCTTGGCGGGGGATACTCGTAGGCTTGGCATGGGCGCACCTGCGGAGTGAAGGTTTGGTTACCCGGCATTTCGCCGTAACTCACCGCAGTGTGCGCTTTTTTGTCGCCCTTGGCCGAAAGTTATCCGGGGATCAAAGGTTGACTGCGGTCATCCGTGTTCCGCCACGTTTTGGGATAGAATTCTGCACTCGTGCCGGCGGCATCCCGTCGTCCGCCGGCGTGCAACCTCGGTAAAGGGGGATACACCACCGTGGAACTGAAGAACATCGACCAGATCGAGAACGCCGCCAGCCACGGCCGACCGGAGCTGTTTCGGCTGGGCATCGGCCTGCTGTTCATCCTGGGCATCATGATGTATGCCGGTATGCGCTTCACCGAGATCCACAACGGGCTGATGCTCATCGCCGCCGCCATGATCGGTGGCTACATGGCCATGAACATCGGCGCCAACGACGTGGCCAACAACGTGGGTCCCGCGGTGGGCTCCCGGGCATTGACCCTCACCGGCGCCATCGTCATTGCCGCCATCTTCGAGGCCGCCGGCGCCCTCATCGCCGGCGGCTCGGTGGTAGGCACCATCAAGAAGGGGATCATCGATCCGGCTCTGATCAACGACACCGACGTCTTCATCTGGCTGATGATGGCGGCACTGCTGGCCGGCGCCATCTGGCTCAACATCGCTACCGCCCTGGGCGCACCCGTCTCCACCACCCACTCCATCGTGGGCGGCGTGCTGGGCGCCGGCATCGCCGCCGGCGGCATGGAGATCGCCAACTGGACCAAGATGGGCACCATCGCCGCCAGCTGGGTGATCTCGCCGGTGCTGGGCGGCATCATCGCCGCCGCCTTCCTCTACCTGATCAAGCGCACCATCACCTACCGCTCAGACATGATTTCCGCCTCGAAACGGATGGTTCCCATCCTGGTGGCCCTCATGACATGGGCCTTCTCCTCCTACCTGATCCTCAAGGGGCTGAAGAAAGTTTGGAAGACCGACATCACCACTGCACTGGGCATGGGGCTGCTCATCGCCCTCGCCATCTACGTCATCGTCAAGCCCCTGGTGGCCCGCCAGGCGAACAAGCTGGAGAACGAGAAGGGGGCAGTGAACCGGCTCTTCACCCTGCCCCTCATCTTCGCCGCGGCGTTGCTCAGTTTCGCCCACGGCGCCAACGACGTGGCCAACGCGGTGGGGCCGTTGGCCGCCATCAACGACGCCATCATCCAAGGCGGCATCCACAAGAAAGCGGCCATCCCCCTCTGGGTGATGATGGTGGGGGCGCTGGGCATCGCCATCGGCCTGGCCCTCTACGGCCCCCGCCTGATCCGTACCGTGGGCTCCGAGATCACGGAACTGGACCAGATGCGCGCCTTCTCCATCGCCATGGCGGCGGCCATCACCGTGATCATCGCCACCCAGCTGGGCCTGCCGGTGAGCTCCACCCACATCGCCGTGGGCGCCGTGTTCGGCGTGGGCTTCCTGCGCGAGTTCCTCAAGGCCTCCTACGCGCGCATGATCGAGGAGATCAAGGCCCACCACGCCGGCGAGGACCACGAGGTGATCGAGGCCTTCCTCAACGAGTTCCGCCGCGCCTCGGTGAACGAAAAGGGGCGCATGCTGGCAGAGCTGAAGAAGCACAAGGCCAAGGCAGAACTGACCAAGAAGGAACGCAAGGGTCTGAAGAAGATCTACCGCAAGGAGCTGGTGAAGCGCTCGGCGCTGATGAAGATCGTGGCCGCCTGGATCATCACGGTGCCCGCCTCGGGACTGATGGCGGCGCTGCTCTACTTCACGCTGCGGGGGATGATGCTGTAGAGGAGATCAGCCCGCAGAAGCAGGCTTGCAGTCGTTCCGTGGTTCACGGAAGAAACGAATGACCTTTTCTCCATAATTCAGGCAACCTTCCGCCTTGCAGATTTCCAATACACGCCGCACCTCGTCTTCCCGCACCTGGGCCTTTTTGGCGATTTGTGCCGGCCCTACCCGGGCAATCCGTACCCCTTCCTTCTTCTGATCGGGCACCGACGACTCCCACAACTCGCGCAGCGCTACTTCCACCCGCTTGGTCTGGGGCGCAAAGGCCAGCACCATGGCCAGATCATCGGTCTGGCGGATACGTCGGGCAAAATGCTCGAGCAGCTGATCCATCTTCTCGGGATTCCGCCGCACCGCCTCGAGCAGCCGTTGGCGGCTGATGCAGATGAGCTCGGTATTCACCAGCGCCGTGGCGGTGGCGGAACGGCGTTCTCCATCGAATATGGCCACCTCACCAAAAAAGGCGCCACGGGAGAGGTTGGCCAACACCATCTCGTTTCCTTCAGGGTCGGTGCGGCTGATGGAGATCCAACCCTCTTCTACGGCATAGGCATGCTCGGCCACGTCGTTCTGGCGGAACAGCACCTCCCCCGGCTCCAACAGGATACGTTCGAACTCGGGCACAAACTCGTCTAACCAGAAGCGGTTTTCCCGGGCCTGGATGCCGGCGAAAAAGGTCCAAGTGAACCCCTTCTCGAAAGGCGCCAGAATGGGCACTAACCAATCCTCGATGCGCTCGTTGAAAATGGGCTCGGCCACCGGTTCAAACCCGAGCCTACGGTAGAGAGAGAGGGTATCCGCCCGCACAGAACCGATCACATGGGTAGCCCCCCAGGCATACATCAGCCCGGCCGCCTCTTTGAAAAGAGCAAGGATGACGTTGCGTCGGTTGCGGTACTCCCTGCGGATAGCAAGCATGCTTCCGCCGACAATGTTCAACGGCTTGCCTTGCGACCTGCTCTCACACCGCAACTGTTCCCGGATCTCCGAAAAATCGAAATAGAACTCCGCCGGCAGGCCAACGGGGGTGTCCTTGTTGATGCGCATGGCAGCGACGGCCAGATCCCCGTCATAGGCCACCACGTTGGCCACATCCGGCACGGCGTCAAAATGGTCGACGATACGCGGATTGCACGGATCTGTCACAAATTTGCCCCGCTCAACCACGTAGACGTCGTAGCGAAGGCGGAATACGTCGTCCAGCTCCTGTGCCGTTTGCGCCAGCTTCAACCGGATGGCCATAGAACTAAGGTCTCCTGGAGTCACGGGCTTGGAAGTCTGGCATCATGCGGCAGCCGCAGGAAAGTTTCCATGCGCAGGTTCTCAATTGTGATTCCTTTTCACCGATCGCCTTTCAGGGAAAAATGCCCGAGAATCCAACTCCCGGCTTCGAAGCCGGTTTCCGGCACAAGCCGGGCCAAGGTCATCGGAACCCCCATTGCAGGGGTTTTCGGCAGATAAGAGAGGGAAAAACCGGGATTCCACGTGAACATGAAAAGTATCGTCATGCAACCAGCTTTCAGGCTCCTGCTCCCATTGGCTTACATGGCAGGCATCTTCCTGCTCTCCTCGATTCCCGACGTCGGCACGCCGGAAACCATGGCAGAAAGCCTGCTCCAGTGGACCACCCCAGAACTTCAGAACCTGCTCCACGTTCCGTTGTTCGGCGGACTGGCGGCGGCCTGGCACTGGGCGCTGCATTCGGTTGCAAGAAGTCGGCGAATCATGCTGCTCTTGGCATTTCTCATCACCACTGCCTATGCCTTTCTGGATGAATGGCATCAGTTGCACATACCCGGGCGGTACGGCTCATGGACCGACGTGATGCTGAACTTGATTGGAATCATCGCCGCTTTGTGGATCATGGACACCAAAAATCGGGGAACGGGCAGAACTGGCATGACCTGACGGCTACGCATCGTTACCTCGATTCCATCTAATCCCTCTGCAGCCTATCGACCACCAAGTACCAGCCCGGATACTTCACCAGGACGCTCGAATCCCCCTGTTTTTTGGTTACCAAGCAAGGCCTTGGGTGATCCTGGCTTGGGTGCATTTTGTCACCGTTTACGCTCTCCGGGAAAAATCCGGCATCCTGGTTAAACATCCGGGCTTGGCGGCGGCGTAAACCACCCCGTTCCCTTCCCTTGCTAACATCCCTTGAATGAAATTACAGTCCAATATCGAAATCATCCGTTCACCCCCCGATGAAAATTACTGCCGTCATCCCCGCCTACAACAGCGCCCTCCACATCACCCGGGCGTTGGACAGCATTGCCGGGCAGACTCGGCCCGTTTCAGAAATCATCGTGGTAGACGACGGTTCCACCGACGGAACGGCGCATGCGGTGGCCAATTGGAACGGACCGCTGCAGGTACGCCTGCTGAAACAGGCCAACCAAGGTCCTTCGGTGGCCCGCAACCGCGGTGTAGAAGCTGCATTGGGTGATTGGATCGCGTTCCTCGACGCCGACGACTCATGGACCCCTGACCATTTATCCGATCACCTGGCCAACTTGAAGAAACATCCGCAACTGGCCCTCCTGGCGGCGGATATGGCCGAGGTGGACACCCAAGGAAACATCCTTGTCCCTTCGGCTCTTGCCGCTCACAGGCTGCTCGCAGGATTTGAAGCACTCGACGGCGCTCCCATTCCCAGGGCGCTTGCACGCCTGCTGGAAAAGAATTTCATCCCCACTGGCACCGTGTTGGTACGCCGCAAGACATTGCTGGAAGCAGGCTTGTTCGATACTCGAATACGTTATGGTGAAGATCTTGAACTGTGGGCGAGAATCGCTGCTCACCATCCCATCGCCTGCCTGCCCAGAGTGCACATGTTCAGGACCCGCCACCAGAACAATGCCAGCACGCACACGTTGCCTATGCTCATGGACTTGGTGGAGGTGAACCGCCAGTTGCGCGAACGAATCGGGAACAGGCTGCGCAATCAGGGCCTGGATCCAGACCGCCTGGTGGCTGATGCACTATGGACCGCCGGTTATCAACACTTCATACAGGGAAGGCACGCACCGGCCCGGGCCCTCTTCCTCGCCAGCCTGAGAGAAGCGCGCAGCCTGCGCACACTCCGAAGCCTCGCCTTGTCATTGCTGCCGCCATCCCTGGCAATGTGGCTTCGCCGTTTCAAGCTATAATTCAATATGGCTCAACAGACAAACAGAAACCCAAGATCGATTCCGGGCCACGGCCCTCGGCGCTGTGCTTGCCCGTCCCCCTCAACGAACCGTTCCAGATACCGGAGATAGGCATGAAAGGCGGGAGTCTCGCCTTTTTCAGACAACAGGTGAGCCCGCTTGGCAACCTGCAGCACGAGAAGAAGCGGCATCAGGTCCAAATCGCACCGCCCGTTCAGGGCATAGGCCGTCCAGAACCGGTACAAAAAACGCTCCAGCCTCCAGGACGGAAATAACGAACGTTCCGAAAGCGCCCCCACCCATCCAATCCAATTAACCACGTCCATCACACCCACTCCCTCACGGGCGGCGGAAAAATCAATGGCGCACAACCGGCCTCCATGAACAAAAAGGTTATGCGGTGCAAAATCACCATGATAGAGGCATGTCGGCCTTTTCGCGTCCAACGCTAGAAGCTGTTTCTCAAACTCGACCACCAAAGACCGGAACAATGCCTGCTGCCCGGGCAACCGTTCTCCCAGCTGCCGGGACCGCCACTCCATCTCCCCGGTGAGGAAATAAAACCAGTCGAGAAGCACCTTTTCCCCCCGGGCTGAAGCGCGATGAAACCGGCGCAGCCAGTCCCCCGCCTTCTCCGCCAGCGGCAAAAGCTGCCCTCTCCACCACGCCAGCCGGTTTCCCAAGTAGCTCTCCAACGGCCGGCCGGGGCATTCGAGTGTCACAATGACACAAAGGGAAGGGAATACGGCCACGACCTCCACCACTTCATGTTCCATAGTCTTACTCAGTGAAACATTCAACTCCTCCTCTTGTTTCAATAATTCGGCTATCTCTTTTCTCGTCTTATTGGGAAGATCAACCCTTTTGAGAAAGAAGCGCTTCGTGCCTTCCACATCGCTTTCCCAATCCAGAAAACGAATGCAGGAATAGGGGTAGCACCGCTGGCCCCGACGGCGTAGGCGCCCGGAAGGCCAACGGCGGGCGAGCAGTACAGCCAGCTCTCGTTCTGCCGCCAACATATCCTGCTCCGCATCGGCGGAAAAGCCATCGTTCATCATCTACCTCCCGCGCCAGAGATCTTCCCTTCCTGGTTGGCATCCTCGACGCTCAGCTAGAGTCGGGCAGCCAAGTGGCCCAGTACAATACTGAAATAACCCGGCAGCAGGTCGGTACTGTCCGGAAGCTTTCCAGGCAAGACCACTTGTTCCAGTTTCGCCACCAATGGCGCCACCACCAACAGCCAGGCAACCCCCCGCATTACCAAGGACGACGTTCCGGATCCACGCCGGAGCAAAGCCAACCCCACCCGAGCACGAAAAACAACACCTTGTGCAGCAACTCAGTGACCGCCCTGAACTCGGTTCCGTAATAGTAGGCCCGAAAAGGTAGCCGGGTAATCCCCCACGCCTGTTCCCGAAGGAACCCCACATCCCACCGAAAATCATAGTGATACCAGAAAGTCGCCAATAACAGGACGAACCACCCTCTAAGCGTTGCCACCAGCCCCGCAGCGCGATACGGACGCAAACACAGTGACTGGGTTCGATTTTCTATGGAAACCGCGGTCGCCCCTCTCCACCACACTCCCAATGCCGCTCCAATACCAGCGGTGATTACATCAGTGATATCGGTCACCCGCGAATAAACGAAAAACTGCATGCTTTCAAGCAGCAAGGCGAGCGCCACAGTTACCGTCCAGGCCTGAAACCGGTTGGTTCTGCCCGTACACCCGCATCAGCAGACAGCCTACCGGCACCCACAACATTACATACGTAAACAGGCCATAAGCCCGCTCAACGGTGGAACCCTGTTGAAAATCGAAGACACCCAGATTGACTTGACCGCTTTTCCGCTTGTGATAGCTCTTCACAGAGCTGATGGTGAGATCCAAAGGCAGCACACCATAAAGAAGCAAGCCCTCCGGTAAATGAGCAGCAAGTACTCGGCCACCCCCTTGCGCAAGCGGATCCAGCGTATTCCGCTGAGCCAGCGGAGCGTTTGCTGCCCCCGCCACCACCACAACAACCCGATCGCCCCACCGATGGCCTCGGCCACCAGGTCATTCACGGATACAGTTCGTGGCGGGAAGAACTGCTTAGTGAACTCGATGCCCAGGTTGAGCATCACCGCAAGCATGAGTACAACCAGCGGCCGTCTCACGCACCTTCCCCGCCATCCCCAGCACACCCCCCCAATCCAATGCCAATAACGCCGCCGCCAGCATGCGCTGGCCAGCGAGAGAACAGCTCCACCACGTTATATGGCAACCCAGGCACAAAGGAGAGCGCAAACAGGGCCACCGCCAATCACCCCTAGGAGGCGGCCAGCGGCCCCAGAAGATCTTTTCCTCCGCTATGCACCCCGCGTCCAGAGGCCCATTTCCCAAATTGTCGTCCATAGCTTTCCATTTCACAATGCAACCAAGCTGTCACATCTACCGACCAGCGACCGCTATACTATGCTCCTTCTGAAGAATTTGCCGCCTACGACATTCACTCGTCAGGGGCATGTGCAAGGCTGCTGGGGACTCCGGCAAGATGATAATCCGAATCAAAAACCAGCACGGGACCGAACCCAAACGCATCCTTTATGTGGAGAACGGCATCGGATATGGCGGCGCCATCATCTGCCTGCGCCATCTGGTGCGCAATCTCGACCGCGACCGTTTCGAACCCATGGTGGTCACCGGCCGCACCGGCCCCCACTACGAGGAGATCGCCGACGAGGCCCGTTGGCTGCACATCCCGGACCGCCATCTAGACGTAGTGGGGATGCACCAGCGAATCGATCCGAAAACCTGGCCGGACCGCATACCCGGCGCGCGCTTCGTCATCAATCAAGCCCTCGCCCGCGCCGACGACCTGGCCAACTTCCTGCCCTTCTACCGAAGGTTGCTCGCCACGGCCCGGGAGTTCGGCGCCGATCTCATCCATGCCAACAACGAACCCCTGTGCAACCGCGCTGCCCTCATGGTGGGTAGAAAGCTGGGCATTCCCACCGTCTGCCACGTGCGCGGAGACCAGGAGGGCTCGCGCGCCATGCGCTGGGCCTATGGTCTGGTGGACCACTTCATCCCCGTCTCCCACTGGGTCTCGCGCAACATCCAGGAAAAGCTGGGCGTGCCGCCCGAAAAGATCACCGTGATCTACGACGGCCTGGAACTGGACAAACTGGACATCCAGGCAGACGGAAAGGCTTTCCGCCGGCAATTCGGCATCGCCGACGAAGACTTCGCCGTGGGCCTGGTGGGCCTGCTCATCCCCTGGAAAGGGCAGGAACTTTTCCTGGACGCCGCCAAGCAACTCAAGGACCGGATTCCCAATCTGAAGATGCTCATCGTCGGCGGCACGCCGGAAGACTGCAAGGACTACGAGCGCAAGCTACGCCAGCGGGTGCAAAAAGAAGGTCTCTCGGACATAGTGGTTTTCACGGGACACGTGAGCGACATGCCCAAGGTCTACAATGGACTGGACGTGGTGGTCTCCGCCTCCACCAGCCCCGAGCCCCTGGGCACCGTGGTGATCGAAACCATGACCATGGCGCGTCCGCTGATCGGGCCCAACCATGGGGGGGCGGCGGAGATGGTGGATCACGAAAAGACCGGTTTGTTGTTCCAACCCAAGGACGCCAAGGCCCTGGCCGAAGCCGTTTTGCGCTTTCAAAAGGACGAGACCTTACGCCGGGAGTTGGGACGGGCGGCAAGAGAAAAAGCACTGTCGACCTTCGCCGTGGCCACCCACGCCCATAAAGTCCAAGAAGTGTATGACCGCATTTTCAACAAAGGAGCTGAACATGAACATTGACAAGAACGATATCCGCCCTTTGTTGCGCCTCCTGCCCCCTCTGGCGTTCATTCTCGCGTTGACCCCTTTGCCGGCGTCGGCTTTGTGGCCCAAGACGGACAATGATTTCGCGCTTCTTCCCCCATACTGCAAGCCCAGGTTCCAAGAGGACCGCCATCCAGAGCAAGCACGTAAATGGATCAGCATACTAGGAAAGTCCACATATCTACACATTCACCACTATTGCAAAGGCCTGTTCAATCTCATGAAGGCCCAGGCCAGCACCCCCCCAAACGAAACCCTGTTGCGTATCGCGCTGAAACAGTGGAATTACGTGGACCAACATTGGCCGCACAACAGCAAGTTGCGTCCCGAAATGCTGGTCAAGCGCGGTGATACCCTGATCCTGCTCGGGCAGATCAGCGAAGGTCTGATCAGCTACCAGGCCGCCATGAAGATGAAACCGGACTATTCGTTGCCTTATCTGCGGATGGCCGACTACTTCCTCAAGCAGGGCGAACGGGACGAGGCGTTGAAATGGCTGGGCAAGGGTTCCAAGCAGGCTCCCAGATCCAACAAGATCCGGCGTAAGCTTCAGCAGCTCGAAAAGGAGGCCAACCCCACGCAGTGACCGCGGAGTATCGGATGTTCTGACCAGCGTCCTTGCCACTCCCCACCGAACACACTTCGCCTCTACCTATGGCAAATCTGAGCTTGAACCTTCGCAGTGGCGCCCTGTGGAACTATTTCCAGGGTGGAACGCGGGCCGTTATCCAATTCGCCTCCGGGATCGTTCTAGCCCGGCTGCTGGACCCCGCCGATTTTGGCGTCTTCTTTGCTGTTACGGCTTATACCGCACTGCTCACCGCCCAGGTCCGTTTCGGCATCCCCATGGCGCTCCTCCAAGCGGAAGAGCCCACCGAAGAACAGTGGAACTCGGCGTTCTGGTTCATGGAAGGCATCGCCATTCTGGCACTGGTCCTCGTGGCCGCCCTGGCTGGAACCTTGGCTGCTTTCTATGAAGATTCTCGATATACCTACATCATGTTGCTTATGGCGCTGGCCTTTCCAGTGCAGCCGTTCATGGCCATCAACGGCACGCTCCTTCGGCGGCGTATGGATTTCAAGACAGTGAGCATCATCCAGATCCAGTCTTCCTTGGCCAGCACCGCCGTGAGCCTGATCACCGCATTTGCCGGGCTTGGACCTTACTGTTTCGTTGCGGGCGGACTGACCAGTGTTTTTCTATCCGCTGCTCTAATGGCGCGCAAAGCACCCTGGAAACCTCGGCTGTTGTTCTCTTATCGAGGATTTAGAAGCCTTTTCGACTACGCATGGAAAATTCACCTCAACGGGACTCTAGATAGTTTGACCCACAGGGTGGACAACATGATCCTCGGCAAATTGCTGGGACTGGGTGCCTTGGGAATCTACATGCGCGCTTTCTCTCTGTCGCGGCTGCCATTGGATAACTTATGCAGTCCTATCTATCAGCTCGCCTTCTCTGCTTTCAGCCGGATTCAGCGGAACCTGGACCACTCGGTACGCATGTACCGAAAGATCTTGTGCGCCACCACCACCGTGGTGTTTCCCGTGCTCCTGGCCTTCATCTTCCTTGCCGATGGATTGATTCAGTTCATCTATGGTGAGAAATGGCTGCCGGCTGCGCTACCCCTGCAAATCATGGCCGTGGGTTCGTTCTTCACCGTGATCTCCATGATGACCGCGACCCTTACCGAAGCCCAAAACCTGGTGGGCCGCCAAACTCCCATTGAAGTCGGCAACCTGCTGATGACCATCGCCGCTGTCACCCTGGGCGCCCAGTGGGGGCTCGCCGGCGTGGCAGCCGGCATCGCAATCAAAGCGGTGCTCGTCCAATTCCTCATCCTCCGGCTAGCGAAACATTCCCACATCGAGATCCCCTTGCGCGCCGTATTTACCGCGGTCCTGCCTGCCATTACTGCGTCCCTAGCCGCTGCGATCACCGTGCAGCTCACCTCTCCATGGCTGCAACGCCTATTGGACAGCGACCCGCGTCGGCTCGACTACATCTTCACAGCCGGATCGTTGCTTTTACTCGTCTATGGTGTCACATGGTTTGCGTTCTATCGCCTGCGCCCGGACGAAGCTCAAGAAGCCTCTGTCCAACTTATGAAGGACATTGCGACCCGGATCACCAGCAAACGCCGTAAAGCCTGATATGCTCCGTCCAATCCCGCGGGAAAGAATCCTCTGAACAACCATGGTCGAACACGATTCGAAAACCCTCGAACGCGCACCGTTGCTGCCCGCATCGCAAGACCACCCGGTATTCATCGTGGGCGCGGCCCGTTCAGGCACCACGTTGTTGCAGTACATGCTTCGTTCTCATCCCGAACTCTCCCTTCCCACAGGGGAGTCCCACTTTCTCATTCCTTTTCGACAACGCAGCGCCGAATACGGCGACTTGACCGAAAAGAGCAACCTCCGGCGCCTTCTGTTCGACATCTACGAATTCAAGCGCCCCTTTTTCGACGAAGAATTCCACGGCTTACGCTTCGACGCGGACTGGTTGACCGATCGTCTCCACGCAGCCGGCTGCGCAAGTTTTGCCGACGTGGTCTCCGCCCTGTTTCAGCTCAATGCCATGGGAGAGGGAAAACACCGGTGGGGAGACAAGACACCTTACTACATCCTCCATCTCGACACGCTCCTGGACATGTTCCCCAACGCCAAAGTGGTACACATCATCCGGGATGGACGCGACTGTGCTCTCTCCATGCTGCAACGCAAGTGGGACCTCAAAATTTTCAACACCTATCACGCCGCCTATCTATGGAACCGGTACGTGACCGCAGGACGCCGTTTCGGTGAAAAACATCCGGAGCGGTATTTCGAATTTCGGTACGAAGACATGCTGTCTGCCCCCGAATCCGTGATGGAACGGCTATGTGGTTTTCTTGGCATCGAGTTTTCCGATGCCGTCATCAACTACAAGAAAACCACCGTACCCGGCAAGACCCCGCTGCTCACCCAGCCACTCAAGAAGGACAATACCGCCAAATGGAAGAAGGCCATGCCGGAACACCAGGTTCAAGTGTTCGAGGCCATGGCAGGAGACACTCTCGGCGCATGCGGATATGAACGGGCTTTCCCGGGTGCCCGTCTCAGCCGCATCGACTGGCTGCTGGGTGAAAGCCAGATTCGGCTCGGTTATTTTTGGGACCGAAATTTTCGCGGCCGACGCATGCAGCGGTGATCGAGATGTCCGCATTGGTACTCATGTATCACGGTACACCTCGCACCCGGCCTCTCAGCCGTTGGTCCTTGCAAGCGGATCTGTTCCGAGCCCATCTGGACTTCATTTGCCGTGACGGCTGGAAAGTGGTGACGGTGGGCGCGCTGCAAGCCGGCCCTCCCCCTTCCCAAAAGACCCTGGCCATCACCTTCGACGATGGATACGCCGACAACTTCGAAGGG
>Ga0256914_1003242_pt1 | contig 12938 bp, 8 predicted proteins | sample HulkmetaG_FD_191571 | JGI IMG/M metagenome (GOLD analysis project Ga0256914, IMG submission 191571) | Hydrothermal chimney microbial communities from Main Endeavour vent field at the Juan de Fuca Ridge, Pacific Ocean - Hulk | ecosystem: Environmental > Aquatic > Marine > Hydrothermal vents ... | reverse complement strand
TCCACCCCGCAATCCAGGCATTCCCTGATCTGGTCGAAATTTTCAGTCTCCACTTCGACCTTGATGGTATGGGGGGCACGGCTGCGAACCAGGGCCACGGCCTTGCTGATGGAGCCGCAGGCGGCAATATGGTTGTCCTTGATGAGAATGCCGTCAGCCAGGTGGAAACGGTGGTTGAAACCGCCGCCCACCCGCACCGCGTATTTTTCGAGAAGTCGCAGCCCGGGAGTTGTCTTGCGGGTGTCGGTGATGCGGACCGGCAGTCCCTTCACCGCGTTTACATACTGCGAGGTCAGGGTGGCGATACCGCAGAGGCGCTGCACCAGGTTAAGGGCCGTTCGTTCCCCGCGCAGCAGGCCGGTCACCGGGCCGCTGATGCTTAAAAGACAGGCGCCTTCATCCACATTGTCGCCGTCATCGGCAGCGCCCAGCAGCTCGATGGAGGGATCGAGAATCCGGAACACCCGCAGCGCCACCTGTTTCATCCCGGCGGAGATCATGGGGTGGCGGGCCAGGAAGCGGGCCCGCGAGTGTTGGTTACCGGAAAAGATACCTTCGGTGGTGATATCGCCGTGACCGATATCCTCGGCCAGGAAACGATGCAGCAGTCTGTCCAGGGCAAAGGCGTCCATGGGATTCACCCGGTATGACTCGATGTTGTGGGATGGAAGGAACAGGGCGGTACGGTGTCCATTTTTTTTAGCCGTCGGACTCCAGGTAGAGTTTGATGTTTTCGGCAATGGTGTGGAAAATGGTGGTGAACTCCTGTTCGTCCCGTTCCAGCAGGGTTATGCGAAAGCCCTGCAGTTCAGTGGCAAAGGAGGAGAGCGGCACCACGCACACTCCGGTGGAAGCCAGCAGGTAGTAGACGAAACGCTTGTCCGGTTCCACATCCGGGCCGTCCACGAGCTCCCTGACGGTTTTCAGTACGTCACCGTTGCCCACCGGCAGGCTTTGCCGGTTGTTGAGCAGTCCTTCCTGGAAAACCACGCTCATGTAAAAGGCGCCGTTACTGCGGTTGACCTGGATCCCTTTGACATCTTTGAGGATATCATAGGCAATATTGGAAAACTTTTCGTAGCGGTCGATGCGTTCCTGCAGGTAGGTTTCATATTCGGGATGGGTGAGGACCTTGGGAACCACCAGTTGCGGCAGCGTGGTGGAACAGACCTCGAGCATCTTGGCATTGAGGATGGAAGAGATATACTTCTCGAACATGGGATCGGTATGGTGGTTATAGACCTCTATCCAGCCGCATCGTCCGCCCGGCCAGGGCATTTCTTTGGAGACTCCCCGCATGCAGATGGCGGGAACATTGCCGATCACCGTGCAAAGGGGCACGGTTTTGGTGCCGTTGTAGGTCATGTTCTGGTACACCTCGTCGCAGATGATGAAGAGGTCGTTTTTTTCGGCAAGATCGACGATGCCCCGCAGAATCTCCTCGGGGTAGACCGCGCCGGTGGGGTTGTCCGGGTTGATGATGAGAATTCCCGCCACCGCCGGGTTATAGGTGATATGTTTTTCGATATCGTCCAGGTCCGGATACCAGTGGTTGTTGGGGTCGAGGATATAGGTGACCGGCCGGTCGCCGGCGTGGGCGGCCTCCGCCGAGGAATGGGTGGTGTAGCTGGGCGAGGGAACGATCACCCGGGCCGTGCGTTTGAGGAAACCGAAAATCTTTGAGATGGCGTCCCCCAGGCCGTTGAAAAAGATAATATCCTCGGCATCGATGCGGGTGCCGCCCTTGCTGTTGGTGTTGGCGGCGATGAATTCCCGGGTTTCCAGAACCCCCTTGGTGGGGCTGTAACCGTAGGAGGCGTCATCCATGGCCGCCTGGGCGACGATTTCCTTCATCCAGCGGGGGATCTTTTCGCCCTTGGCAACCGGATCGCCGATATTCTCCCAGTTGACCTTGACTCCCAGGTTTTGCAGTTTGTTTCCCACATTGACGATGTTGCGAATCTCGTAGGTGAGTTCGCCGGCGCCGATATGGACGATATCTGTTCGCATTGTGTCGGTCCTATCAATTTTGGTCGTCAGTTCCTGTCTGCATATGTCTGCTGTTGCCGGTCTTTGCGGAGCGTCCGTGCAGCCGGCAGCAGGTCTGCGCTGTCCCCGGCCGGCAGAGGACGGCCGAAGAGGAAACCCTGCACCATGGAGCAGCCGCAATCGCGGCAGAAGTCCGCCTCCCCCGGGCGTTCCACCCCCTTGGCGGCCACCTCAAGGCCCAGATTGCGTCCCAGGCCGATCACCGCCCTGGTGATCATGGCGCTGTTTTCGTTCCCGGTGACATCCTTAATAAAAGAACGATCAATCTTCAACCGGTCTATGGGTAATTTATTCAGAGAGGCCAGAGATGAGGAGCCGGCACCGAAATCATCCAGGGTGATTCTGATTCCCATTGCCCGCAATTCCTCCAGCTGCCGACGACACGGTTTCAGGTTACGCATGAGCGCCTCCTCGGTGATTTCATATTCGATAAAGGATGGCGGCAGCCGGTATTTTTTCAGGATTTTGGCGGTAAAGCGGGCAAAGTCGCTGTCCAGCAGCTGCCTGGCAGAGAGGTTGACGGCCGTGGGCACCGGGTGCAAATCTTCTTTTCGCCAGGACGCCAGGCGACGGACCACGGTTTCCACCACCCACTCGCCGATGGAAACCATGAGGCCGAGTTCTTCAGCCAGGGCGATGAAGTCGTAGGGCAGCATCATTCCCAGTTCAGGATGATGCCAGCGGAGCAGGGCCTCCATGGCGCGGAGCCGCCCGTCCAGCGGATCGAACATTCCCTGGTAATGGATGACGAAACGCTGGTCGCTGCGGGCCTTGCGAAGGGCCGTTTCCAGCCGGAGCAGGGTGTGGGCCCGGGAGTTCATGGCGGCTTCGTAGAAGCGGAAGCCGGCCCGCCCGTTGTCTTTGGCCTTGTACAGAGCGGTGTCGGCGCATTTGAGCACCCCTTCCATGTCATCGGCGTCGTCCGGGAAAAAGGCGATGCCGATGCTGGTGGAGATGAAGAGTTCCCGGCCGCCGGCAACAACCGGCTGTTCCATGGCCGCGAGAATCTTGCGGCCCACGGTGGCGGCATCGGCGGCATTGGTGATGTCGTCGAGAATGATGACAAATTCATCGCCGCCCAGCCTGGCCACGGTATCGCTTTTGCGCACCAGATGAAGCAGCCGCCGGGCCACCTCGACGAGGAGTTCGTCACCCACATCGTGTCCCAGGGTGTCGTTGATCTGTTTGAAACGATCCAGGTCGAGAAACAGAACAGCCACCCGGGTTTTTTTGCGCCGGGCCTTGATCATCGCCTGTTTGAGCCGGTCTTGGAAGAGGAGCCGGTTGGGCAGGCCGGTGAGGGTGTCATGGTGGGCCAGCCGGAAATATCTCGACCTGCTCTTGCGCAGTTCCCTTTCGATGCGCAACCGGTCCTCGACGTTGCGGGCCACCTCGATGATGCCCGTGGGTTCGCCGTCCTCTCCATAGAGAGGCGACACATCGAGCTCATAGGTATTGTTGATCTCCTTGCCGTGGAACTGAGGGTGGACCAGGGGATTGACCGGTCCCTTGCCGGCGCGGACTTTATCCACCGGACAGGAACAGCGCTCTTTGCAGAGGGGTTCCCGGGTGCCGTGGAATACCGTGTAACATTTTCCGCCCGGAGCCGTACGCGGGTCGACATCCATGATTTTACCGGCGGCGCTGTTGATGAGCAGGATGTTGTACTCCATGTCGATGACCATCACCGGATCACCGGCCCCGTCGATGACCGATTGCAGGAAGACCCGTTCACGTCTGACGGTTTCATGCAGTTTCTCCCGGGCTGCGGCCAGCTCGGCGTCCTTGTGTTTTTCTTCGGTGATATCCTGATGGGTGCCGATCATCCGCAGGGGCAGACCGTTATCGGCCCTGTCCACCACCCGTCCCCGATCCTTGAACCAGCGCCAGCCGCCGTTTTTGTCCCGGATACGATATTCGACCTGATAGTCCTCGTTGCGGCCGGCCAGATGTTCCTGGAGCCGGGCAAGAACCAGGTCCCGGTCATCGGGGTGGATCAGGGTGCGCCAGCTCCGGGCGTTGTCCCCCGGATCCCCCTGGTCCAGCAGCTCCTGCTGGTAGTCGCTGGTGTACATCTCCCCGGTTTCCAGGTTCCAGTCCCAGAGTCCGGCGTCGGATGCCTGCAAAGCCAGTTTGAAACGGTTTTCGCTGGCCCTGAGCGCCTCCAGGTTGCGGTCGCGTTCGGCAATGCCGAACAGGCGTCCCAGGGTGGTGGCCACGGCCAGGGCGATCTTTTCAAGCAGGCCGCATTCCTCGCTGTTGAAGCGGAGATCATTGAGCGCTTCCAGGGCGAGAAAGCCGGAGACGGTATCTCCGCTCTTAAGGCCCACGGCGAGGGTGCGGCCGCCCTGGGGGGAGGCGCCGCAGACGGCGCAATCGCAATCCGGAAAGACCATGCAGCGTCCCGCCTCCATGGCCGATTGTCCGCAGCGGGGCAAAGCGCCCTGCTGCAGCTTTTCCTTTAAGGGAGCCATTCTTCGGCCCAGCCCGGATTCCGCGGTGATGGCGTAACTCATGCTCTCGTCGGTGAGAAAGAGCCAGGCGGCGCTAAAGAGGCCGTCGATGACCAGCCGGTCGCAGAGGCCCTGGAGCAGCCTGGTGAGCTCCTGCTCGGCAAGCAGAAAGGCGTAGATATCCATGGAAGCGGCGAGCAGCCGGCAAAGCGGTTCGTCGCCGCTATTTCTCGGCGCCGCGTTTGGCGATTCCATAACTGTGCAGTTTGTTAGACAGGGTCTTGCGACTGATTTGCAGCCGTCTGGCGGCTTCACTCTTGTTTCCCCCGGTTTCTTTAAGTGTTTTAATGATGAGAAGGCGTTCAGCTTCCCGCAGGGTTGCCGGTCCATCGGCCTGGTCCCGGCCGTGATCGTTTCTCCAGCGCTCCACAGCCAGCGGCAGGCTGTCGATATCAAGATAGTTGCCGCGCATGAGGATGACGCCGCGCTCCACGGCGTTTTCCAGTTCCCGCACATTGCCCGGCCATGGATAGCGGTTAAAGATATCCATGCATTCCGGAGTTATACCGGCTACCTGCCGGTTGTTTTTGGCGGCATATTTCTCGATGAAGTAGTTGGTCAGCAACGGAATGTCGCCGCTTCTCCGTCGCAGTGGCGGCACTTCCAGGACAACGACGTTGAGCCGGTAGTAGAGGTCTTCGCGGAAGCGGCCGGCGCGGATTTCCGCCTCCAGGTCACGGTTGGTGGCGGCGACGATGCGGGCATCCACTTTGATGGTTTCGCCGCCGCCCACCCGTTGCAGTTCATGTTCCTGCAGAACCCGCAGTAGTTTGACCTGCATGGCCGGCGAGGTCTCGCCGATCTCGTCGAGGAACAGGGTGCCTCCCCGGGCCTGGACGAATTTTCCCTCCCGCCGGGAATCGGCGCCGGTAAAGGCGCCCTTTTCATGGCCGAAGAGTTCGGATTCCAGCAGGTTCTCGGCCAGGGCCGCACAGTTGACTTTGACCAGTGGGCCGGAGCTGCGGTTGCTGTAGTGGTGCAGGGCTTCGGCGATGAGCTCCTTGCCGGTGCCCGATTCTCCGGTGATGAGAACTCCGGCGGTGGTGGGCGCCACCTGCAGGACCATTTCCTGCAACCGCTTCATGGGAGCGGATCCGCCGATCATTCGGCGGCCGGCAATCACCAGCTCACCGTCCGGAGCCGGGTCGTCATGCGATTCTTCTTCCCGGCGGTGACCCATGGCCGCCTCCAGGGTGCTGCGCAGCCGGTCGAAGTCAAGGGGCTTGGTCAGGTAATCGTGGGCGCCGATCTTGATGGCCTCGACCGCTGCGTCCACCGAGGAATAGGCGGTCATGATGATGACCGGTATGGCCGGGTTCAGGGCCCTGATCTTTTTCAGCGCCTCCATGCCGTCCATGGTCGTCATCCGAACATCCATAAGAACGGCGTCAAAGGAGCCCTCTCTGACCGCGGCCACCGCCGATGTCCCGTCGTCGGCCTCCCGACAGTTCCAGCCCCATTCGGCGAACAGCGAGCAGAGCATGTAGCGGTGCACCTGTTCATCGTCCACCACCAGCAGCGTTACCGAGCGATTTTTTTTCATAATGCAATGGGAAAATGTATATTAATAGTAGCATTAAAAGCAGGGAGGTTGAATCGATATTTTGTAAGCGCTCACGGGTACTGCATCTTCGCACGATCTTGTTGGAATGTACAGATGGGCAATAGCGGACTCTCAAGATCGGACAAATCCACGGCACCACCGCAATCCCGCCCCAGGACACCGGGGCCGGAGACGAATCACCTGATCCATGCTCATTAAAATAGAAAAAATTGTAGCCGGCGGGTTCGGCCTGGGCCGTCTGCCCGGCGGTATGGTCGTTTTTGTCCGGCATGTGCTGCCCGGCGAGGAGGTCAGGGTCCGGGAGCGTCGCCGCCGCCGGGGATATATCGAAGCGGAGCTTGAACAGGTGGAGTCGCCCTCGCCGCACCGGGTTGAGCCTCGGTGTCCTCTCTACGGCCGCTGCGGCGGTTGTGACCTGCAGCACGCCGCTTCCGGGATGCAGCAGCTCATCAAGGAGGATATCGTACGCGAGGCCATGCAGCGGGCCGGGGTGGAGGAGCCGGAGGGGGGCATCGACTCACTGATTCCTTCGCCCCGGGCCTTCCGTTATCGCCGTCGTCTGCGCCTGGTGGTGAGACGGCAGGGTGAACTCGGTTTTCGCCGCCACCGCTCCCGTGAAACCGTTGCCGTTGCCGCCTGTTTTCTGGCGGAAAGGGAACTTGACGCCGTGCTTGCCTCGACGGCGGAATACGGACTCCATCCCTGCCCGGCCACCCGATACCGCGAGCTGGAACTGGTGCTGAACTCCGTTGACCGGCGGGTCCATCTTGTGCCGGTTGCCCGCAGCGGCCGGATATCCCGACGGCGGGGCCGACGTCGGCGGCCCGTTTCTTTATCCGGAGGGGTGGAGTCCTTTGCGTGGCCAAGCGGAGGGGCTCGGGCTTTCTCCTGTGATCGATCCCGGGAAAATACGGTACTTTACCAGAAAATAACCCTGGAGGCACTCAAAAAAACCGTGGAAACCGCCTGGGGGCCGGCTTGTTTTTCCCAGGTCAATGAACGACAGAATGAACGCCTTGTGAACCTGGTGTGCAGCCTTGCCGGCGATATCAGCGGCAAAAATGTGATTGATCTCTACTGTGGCATGGGCAACTTTTCCGTTCCGCTGGCCCTGTTGGGCGGCCGGGTGACCGGAATCGAGGAAAACGGCGAAAGTGTCCGCTGGGCGGAGATCAATATGCGGCGGGCGGAAATCGGCAATGGCCGTATCCTGCAGATGGACGCGGCCGCTGGACTGGATGTTGCGGCCGCGCAAGGGGAGAAAACAGATCTGCTGCTGCTTGATCCGCCCCGCCGGGGTGCGGCCGAGATCATGAAAAGAGTGCTCAGGATTCTGCCGGAGCGTATCATTTATATATCCTGCGATCCGGCAACCCTGATGAGGGATTTGCGACGGCTCACCCCGAAACCCTATGGACTGCGGCGGCTGATCCCCCTGGATATGTTTCCGCAAACCCATCATATCGAATGCATCACTCTTCTTGAAAAAAATTGACAAGCTTTTCCCATCCGGTACTATAACCGGCAATTTCAACGTGAGAGTTTATCATGACCAGCGTTAACAATGAAAACAGGATACCGGCTTTCACGGCGGCCGGTCTGCCGGTGCTCATCGGCAGCGTACCGCTTGCCGATCACCGCCGGGCCCTGGAGTGGATAGTGGACGCCACTCCGGAAATTCCCCTCTGGCCCCAGCTGCCGATCAACCCTCTGGAGCGCATGTTGCCGCAGTTCTGCGAGGGGTTTCCCTGTCTTGTGGAGCCGGCCGCGGCCGATGAAGGTAAGCGGCTCTTTTTCGATGTCACCGCTCCGGAGTTTGAAAGTGAGCAACTGGCGTTTTTCGAGGATTACCTGCGGGTGAGCGAGGATTTTGCCGCCCTGGACAACTCCCGTTTTGCGGTTGGCCGCGATCGTGCCGGAGGTCTTTTTCTGTTCTGTGAACGACTGGCCGACCTGCCCGGCCTCATTGCGGTGAAGGGACAGATCACCGGCCCCTTCACCATGCTCACCGGCATCACCGACCGGCGGGAACGGCTGGGCTATTATGACCCCGCCATCCGGGATATGGTGGTCAAGGGGTTGGCCATGAAGGCGGCCTGGCAGGTTCGGCTGCTGGCTGCCCACACCACAAAACCTGTTCTGCTCTTCATCGACGAACCGGCCCTGGCCGGGCTCGGGTCCTCGGCCTTTATCAGCGTCAGCCTCGACGACCTGCGCCGCGATCTCAGCGAAATCATCGAGGCGATCCATCGGGCCGGCGGCCTGGCGGGTATCCATGTGTGCGCCAATACCGACTGGGAGCTGCTCCTTGGCATGGATCCGGATATCCTCAGTTTTGATGCCTACGGCTACTTTGATCGGTTGGCGCCGTTACGGAGCCAGGTGCACGCATATCTCGACCGGGGCGGAATCATTGCCTGGGGCATTGTTCCCACCTCCAGGGAGGAGGAGATTATGGGGGAATCAGCCGCCTCCCTGGTCGACAGATGGGAAGAGCAGGCGGATACCCTCACCGACGACAGCCGTGACCGGAGCGCTCTGCTTGCCCAGACCCTCATCACCCCGAGCTGCGGCACCGGTTCCCTGACCCCTGATCTAGCCCGCCGCGTTCTGGAGCTGACCCGCGAGGTATCCATGCTGCTGCGGGAAAAATATCTGGAGAAAGGAGCAGCTTCTCCGGGGCTCTAGGCAGCTGTATCCAATTCATCCCTTTCCTCTGAACCTCATGCAATTCATATGAAACAACGCAACAGACTTCTGCAGCAGCGCCGGGACAAGGCACAGCTTCTGGCTGACATGGGTGTCAATCTCTTTGCCAACGACTTCAAGAATCCGCAGCCGGCGGCAACCATTTTGCCGAAGGGCGAGGAGCTGGCCGCCGAATCCCATGAGGAGAGCGGAACCGTCTACCGCCTGGCCGGACGGGTGATGTCCATGCGCAAGTTCGGCAAGGCCGCATTTTTCCATGTTCAGGACGAATCCGGCCGCATACAGGTCTATGTTCGCCGGGATCTCGTGGGCGAGGAGGAGTTTCTCCGCTTCAAGAAATGGGATGTGGGAGACATTGTCGGCGTCAGCGGCACCCTGTTCAAGACCAAGACCGGCGAGATATCCATCCAGGCTGCCTCCCTGCATATGATCACCAAGTCGCTGCGACCGCTGCCGGAAAAATTCCACGGTCTCACCGATGTGGAGAAACGTTATCGCCGCCGTTACGTGGACCTGATCGTCAATCCCGAGGTGCGCGAAACCTTCAGGAAGCGGATGAAGATCATCCGGTTGATCCGGGAGTTTCTCAGCAGCCGCGGTTTTCTGGAAGTGGAAACCCCGATGATGCAGACCATCCCCGGCGGAGCAACGGCCAGGCCGTTCAAGACCCATCACAATGCGCTGGACATGGATCTCTACCTGCGCATCGCCCCTGAACTGTATCTGAAGCGGCTTTTGGTGGGGGGGTTTGAAAAGGTGTTCGAGATCAACCGCAACTTCAGGAACGAGGGGCTGTCCACCCGGCATAATCCGGAATTCACCATGCTGGAATTTTACCAGGCCTATGCCACCTACCACGATCTCATGGATCTCACCGAAGAGATGATCTCCGGGCTGGCCGCGGAGGTGAACGGCAGTATGGAGATTGTCTATCAGGGTCAGAAGGTCGACCTGGCGCCGCCCTGGAAGCGCTATACCATGGAAGAGGCCCTGGTGGTGGTGGGCGGGCTTGAGGCCGATGTTGTCGCCGACGATGCCGCGGTGATGCGGCTGGCCCGGGAGCAGGGAATCGAACTGCCGGCGGAGGCCGGGCCGGGCAAGGCCAGGACCGAACTCTTTGAGCTGCTGGTGGAGGAAAGACTGATCGATCCCACCTTTGTCACCTCTTATCCCACCGAGGTCTCTCCCCTGGCACGGCGCAACGAGGATGATCCCGGTGTTACCGACCGTTTCGAGCTCTTTGTCACCGGTCGCGAGATCGCCAACGCCTTCAGCGAACTCAACGACCCGGAGGATCAATTACGTCGTTTTGAAAAGCAGATTGCCACCGGCCGCGAGGATGAGGAAATTCATCCCGAGCTGGACAGCGACTATATCCGCGCCCTGGAATACGGCATGCCCGCCGCCGCCGGTGAGGGCATCGGTATCGACCGGCTGGTCATGTTGCTCACCGATTCACCCTCGATCCGCGACGTTATTCTCTTCCCGCACCTGAAACCGGAAACGGCCTGACCCGGATCCCATGGCCTTTGAATGGTTCATCAGCAGGCGTTATCTGCGGGCCAAGCGGAAACAGAAGTTCATTTCGCTCATCAGTGTTATTTCCGTTTTGGGCGTGGCCCTGGGGGTGCTGGCTCTCATTGTGGTGCTCTCCGTTTACACTGGCTTTACCGAGGGCATGCGCGATCAGATCATCGGAATCAATTCCCACATCATGGTGCAGCGCTACGACGGGGTGATTGAGGATCCCGACGCGGTCAGCCGCCGGGTGCGGGAAGTGGCCGGGGTGGAGGCGGCCAGCGCGCTGATCTTCGGCCAGGCCCTCATCACCAGCGGCTCCGGCTCAAGCGGCATAGTCCTGCGGGGTATCGATCCGCGCAGTGCGGCTGCGGTGATGCGGATTACCGACAAGATGGAATCCGGCAGCCTGGAAGACCTGGGCCGCACGGGAAAGGACGGCGCTCTGCCGGGAATTGTCCTGGGTCGCGCCCTGGCCGCTCAGTTGCGGGTGACCACCGGAGACAAGATCCGTTTGTTGTCGCCCAACGGCCCGCTGACCCCCATGGGAGTGATTCCCAAGATTCGCACCTGCCGGGTGGCCGGTACCTTTGAAACCGGTATGTATGAGTATGATTCCACCCTGGGATTTCTTGATCTGCCCACCGCCCGGCTCCTGGTGGGGATTGACCGCGGGGTGCATGGTCTGGAGGTACGGGTGGATGATGTGGAACAGGCGGACCGGATTGCGGCGCGGATCGGCGCTGCCTTGGGTCTTGAATATTCGGTTCGTGATTGGATGGCCATGAACCGCAATCTCTTCGCCGCCCTCAAGCTGGAGAAGGTGGGACTGTTCATCGCCCTGGATCTCATCATCCTGGTGGCGGCCCTGAATATCATCAGCGCCCTGATCATGGTGGTGATGGAAAAGACCAGGGATATCGCCATCCTTAAATCCATGGGCGCCACCACCGGCGCCATCATGCGGATCTTTTTTTATCAGGGCATGGTCATCGCTTTTTTCGGTACCGCGTTGGGGGTTTGCGGGGGGCTGGGGCTCTGTGCGCTGCTCACAAGGTATAAGATTATCGAACTGCCCAGCAATGTCTATCCCATGTCCACCCTGCCGGTGAAGGTGGTTCCCCTGGATGTGACGGTGATCGCGGTTTCCGCCGTTCTCATTACCCTGGCCGCCACTCTCTATCCCTCCTGGAAGGCCTCGAAGGTTAAACCGGCCGAGGCACTGACCTATGAATAGGCAAGAAACTCAGAACGTGCTGCAGGCGTCGGATATCCGTAAATCCTTTACCTCGGGTCCGGAGGTCATCGAGGTGCTGAAGGGAGTGGATCTTGGAGTGAGGGCAGGGGAGATGGTGGGAATCGTCGGAGCATCCGGTTCCGGCAAGACCACCCTGCTGCAGATCCTGGGAACCCTGGATACGCCCGACAGCGGCAGGATAATCTTCCGCGGCAAGGAACTCCCCACCGGGTCGGAATCCAGCCTCTGCGAACACCGCAACCGGCATATCGGCTTTATCTTTCAATTTCATCACCTGCTGCCCGAGTTCACGGCACTGGAAAATGTGATGATGCCGGGACTCATCGGCGGCGATCAGCGGGAAAGGCTGCAGCGGCGCGCCGTTGACCTTATGCGCAAGGTCGGCCTGCATGAGCGCCTGCACCATCGTCCCGGTCGGCTATCCGGCGGCGAGCAGCAACGGGTGGCCCTGGCCCGGGCCCTGGTTATGAATCCTGCCCTGCTGCTTGCCGACGAACCCACCGGCAACCTCGACGTCGACAGCGGTCGGCGCGTCTTCGAGCTGCTGCGTGAACTCAGCCGTTCCCTCTCCCTGGCCGTGATCATGGTCACCCACAACCTGGAACTGACCCGAGACATGGACCGTGTTCTGAAGCTGACGGATGGAATATTGGTGCCTGCGATCGGTTAGCCCGTGCTGAATCAGAGGCAAGTTGCAGAGGGGAACCTGGATGTTTGACAAGAAGCAACTCTCCGAGCGGGACATCTGCACCAAGTTCATCACCCCGGCCCTTGTTAGCAGATTCTGAGAAAGATCCCCCTATTTTGTGCAGACTATGTGGGGAGCAACACAAAAAGGGGGAAAGCACCATGACAGAATCGGCAATGAACCCCAATGAACCATCGAAGGAGAACACAACAGGCATCCTGAGACTCTTCGTCTACGGCACCCTCAAGCGGGGCTACTGGAATCACGACCGTTTCTGCCGGGGCGTTCTGGATGTACAGGAAGCTGTGGTCCGCGGCCGCCTATACGAAATGCCCTCCGGTATCCCCGTCCTGGAGGTGTCGGAAGAGGACATCCTGGCCCACGGCACTGCCGATCCTATCGCCGACGTGGCCACACAGGCGCGTTTTGCCGGAGATCTGGCGTCATACCTCGAACCGACGCTGGAAAGTGCCACGGCGGGGGACTGGGGCCCTGTGTACGGGGAACTGCTCACCTTTAACGACCCATCAATCCGCCTGCCCGCCATTGATCGGCTGGAGGGATTCAGTCCGGAAGGCAGGTGTTTCTACAGAAGAGTTCTGTTTCCGGTAAGTATCATACGGGGCTCTTTCACGGTCG
>Ga0256914_1003241_pt1 | contig 12940 bp, 11 predicted proteins | sample HulkmetaG_FD_191571 | JGI IMG/M metagenome (GOLD analysis project Ga0256914, IMG submission 191571) | Hydrothermal chimney microbial communities from Main Endeavour vent field at the Juan de Fuca Ridge, Pacific Ocean - Hulk | ecosystem: Environmental > Aquatic > Marine > Hydrothermal vents ... | reverse complement strand
ATCGGTACTTGCGAAGGTATAACACGCAACGTTATCGGCACGAAATCCATTATCGGAAGTTATATCTTCCCTAACTCGACTCGGCTAAAAGGTGGTGTCATGCCGAAACGTGAGGATATTAAAAAGATCATGGTCATAGGCTCCGGCCCCATAGTCATCGGACAGGCGGCGGAGTTCGATTATTCTGGAAGTCAGGCTTGCAAGGCGTTGAAGGAGGAGGGATACGAGGTAGTTCTCGTCAACTCGAACCCGGCAACCATAATGACCGATCCGGGGATGGCCGACAGGATATACATCGAGCCGTTGACAGCCGAGATTGTAGCGAAGATAATAGAGAGGGAAACTCCCGACGCGCTCCTTCCAACCTTGGGCGGACAGACCGCGTTGAACATAGCAGTTCAGCTTGGAGAGATGGGCGTGCTTGAGGAATACGGGGTTGAGCTCATAGGGGCGAAGCTCGACGCTATAAAGAGGGCGGAGGACAGGGAGCTTTTCAAGAAGACGATGCAGGAGATAGGTTTGGACGTTCCGAGGAGCGAGATAGCGAACGACGTCGAGGAGGCTTTGGCGATAGCGGACGAGATAGGATATCCGGTGATAGTTAGGCCTGCATTCACCCTCGGAGGCACGGGTGGTGGTATAGCATACAACAGGCAGGAGCTAAGGGAGATCGCGGAGAAGGGCTTGGAGATGTCGATGATTCATCAGGTTCTGATAGAGGAGGGAGTGATTGGCTGGAAGGAGTTCGAGCTCGAAGTTATGAGGGATTTGGCGGACAACGTCGTTATAATCTGTCCAATAGAGAACTTCGACCCGATGGGCGTTCATACGGGCGATAGCATAACCGTGGCTCCCGCCCAGACCCTGACGGATTGGGAGTATCAGAGGTTGAGGGACGCGGCCATAAAGATAATAAGAGCCATTGGGGTCGAAACCGGAGGAAGCAACATCCAGTTTGCTGTTCATCCCGAAAGCGAGAGGTTCGTTGCGATAGAGATGAATCCCCGTGTCAGCAGATCCTCAGCCTTAGCTTCGAAGGCCACCGGATTCCCCATAGCCAAGATCGCCGCCAAGCTTGCAGTCGGATACACGCTCGACGAGATACCCAACGACATAACGAAGGAAACTCCCGCAAGCTTCGAGCCTACGATAGATTACGTGGTCGTTAAGATCCCCCGTTTCGCCTTCGACAAGTTCCCCACCGCGGATTCAACGCTCGGGAGTCAGATGAAGAGCGTCGGTGAGGTGATGGCGATAGGAAGGACTTTCGAGGAGGCACTACAGAAGGCCTTGAGGAGCTTGGAGATAGGCCGTTACGGTTTGGGATGCGACGGCAAGGACAAGAATCCTACGAGGGAGGAGATAGTTCAAAAGCTTAGAACGCCCAACGCCGATAGGGTGTTCTACATAAGGTACGCCCTGAAAGCCGGGTTTAGCGTGGATGAGATCTACGAGCTCACGAAGATCGACAGGTGGTTCATAAGCAAGATAAAGAACATAGTTGAGATGGAGGAGGAGCTAAAGGATTGGGCTAAGAAGACGAACTACGACGTATGGAAGGTGCCCGACGAGGTCTTGAGGAAGGCCAAGAGGTTGGGATTTTCGGACTACCAGCTCGCGCACATATTCAAGACGGATGAGAGAACTGTTAGGAGGAGAAGGAAAGAAGGGGGAATAGTGGCGGTTTACAAGATGGTAGACACGTGCGCCGCCGAGTTCGAAGCCAAGACTCCCTACTACTACTCAACATACGAGCAGGAGAACGACGCCAAGCCGACGAAGAGGAAGAAGGTAATGATATTGGGTAGCGGGCCGAACAGGATAGGACAGGGAATCGAATTCGATTACTGTTGCTGTCACGCGGTTTTCAGCCTAAAGGAGGAAGGTTACGAGACCATCATGGTAAACTGCAATCCTGAGACAGTTTCAACGGATTACGACACGTCCGACAGGTTGTTCTTCGAACCCATAACGCACGAGGACGTAATGAACATATACGAGAACGAGAAGCCCGAAGGCATAATAGTTCAGTTCGGCGGACAAACGCCTCTCAACATAGCGAGGGATTTGGAGGAGTCGGGGGCGAAGATATTGGGAACGAGCGTGGATTCCATAGACTTCGCGGAGGACAGGGAGAGGTTTTCTAAGCTTTTGGAAGAGCTCGGAATTCCGCAGCCCGAGCACGGAATCGCTTACAGCGTGGAGGAGGCGAAGGAAGTGGCAAAGAGAATCGGATATCCCGTTCTCGTTAGGCCAAGCTACGTGCTCGGCGGGAGGGCTATGGAGATAGTTTACGACGAGGAGACGCTCGTGAGGTACATAGAGGAGGCCATAGAGGTTAGCCCTGAGAAGCCGATTCTGATTGATAAGTTCTTGGAGGACGCAATCGAAGCGGAGGTGGACGCTCTCTGCGACGGAGAGGAGGTCGTGATAGGGGGGATTCTTGAACACATAGAGGAGGCGGGCGTTCACAGCGGGGATTCAGCATGCGTCCTACCTCCGATATCCCTATCCAAGGAGGTCGTAGACAAGATAATAGAGTACACGAGGAAGATCGCGTTGGCGTTGAAGGTCGTGGGGCTGATAAACATACAGTTCGCGATAAAGGATGGCGTAGTTTACGTGCTTGAAGCCAATCCGAGGGCGAGCAGGACTGTTCCGTTCATAAGCAAGGCTACGGGATTGCCCTTGGCGAAGATCGCTGCTAAGCTGATGATGGGTAAGAAGTTGAGGGAGTTGGGGGTCAAGGAGCGCCTGAATCTGAAGCACGTCGCGGTTAAGGAGGCGGTATTTCCGTTCGTAAAGCTGCCGGGCGTGGATCCGGTCTTGGGGCCGGAGATGAAGTCCACGGGAGAGGTGATGGGAATAGATTACGACTTCGGACTCGCCTACTACAAGGCCGAACTCGCGGCGGGAATGAAGCTTCCCACGGAGGGGACGGTGTTCGTAAGCGTTAAGGATAGGGACAAGAACGAGAAGCTCGTCGAAATAGCGAAGAAGTTGAAGGAGCTCGGGTTCAGAATAGTGGCAACCTCCGGCACCGCTAAGTTCCTAAGGGAGAACGGGATAGAGGTGGAGGTAATCCCGAAGATCAGCGAGGGTAGGCCGAACGTCATAGACGAGATAATAAACAAGAGGATAGATCTTATAATAAACACCCCGAAGGGGAAGAAGGAGAGGTCGGAAGGTTACCTGATAAGAAGAACCGCCGTGGATTTCGGGATTCCGTACATAACGACGCTCGCCGGTGCTATGGCTGCGGTTAGGGGCATAGAGGCCGTAAAGAAGGCGAGGATGACCATAAAGTCGATTCAGGAGTATCACAGGGAGGTGGAGGAACTCATATCCTCACGGGAATCCCCCTCTCCTTAAGGTATCTCTTGACCTCCGGAATTGGGATCTCGCCGTAGTGGAAGATCGACGCAGCCAAACAAGCGTCCGCCTTTCCCTCGACGAACCCTTCGTAAAAGTGCTCGAGCTTTCCGGCTCCACCCGAGGTTATCACCGGAATACTTACCGCCTCGCTTATCGCCCTCGTTATGGGTATGTCGTAACCCATCTTCGTCCCATCCCTGTCCATGGACGTGAGCAGTATTTCCCCCGCACCGAGCTCCTCAACCCTCTTAGCCCAGCTTATGGCGTCTATTCCCGTAGGCTTTCTACCACCGTATATCACGACCTCGTACCACGCCTTCCTACCGTCCTCGAGCGTGACTACGTTTTCCCCCCTGCTTAGATCGAAGTTCCTCCTGCAGTCTATGGCTATGACTATGCACTGCCTACCGAAGACGTCCGAGGCTTCCCTTATGAACTCCGGATTCTTGACGGCGGCCGTGTTTATGCTGACCTTGTCCGCTCCAGCGGATAGGAGGGCGTCTATGTGTTCTATCGTCTTTATCCCCCCTCCAACCGTGAAGGGTATGAAGACCTGCTCGGCCGTTCTTTCGACCACGTCTATCATGATCTCCCTTCCGTGGGGGGATGCGGTTATGTCGAGAAACACGAGCTCGTCCGCGCCTTCCTCGTCGTACCTCTTCGCGAGCTCCACTGGATCGCCCGCCCTCCTGAGGTTGACGAAGTGAACGCCCTTGACTACGGTCGCCCCGCTTTCATCCAACGTTACGTCGAGGCAGGGGATTATTCTCTTCGCAAGCATGCAATATCGTGGCACGGAATGGAGATAAAGGTTTTTCAATACCTTATCGTGAAATCCTCGAACTCCCCCTTCGCCTCCGCCTCCGCCACGTGAACTTTCTTTACTATGGCGAGCGGTGGGCCTTTTCTTATCATCGAAAGGAACTTCTCTATCTGCCCCTCGTCCCCTTCGGCGACTATGAAGACTCTCCCGTCGGGTAGGTTCTTCACGTAACCCTTCACTCCAAGCTCCCTCGCCACCCTCCTCGTGAAGTACCTGAACCCCACCCCTTGAACGACACCCTCAACGTACACCTCAATTCTCCTCATATTCATTATAATCATTTTTAGAGTTGCTGCTATATAAACCCTACGCAATATTAAGAATATTATTTTTAATGAGTTCTAATTTTTTCGATTTTTCGCAACAGTGCAATACTTTGCAGAAGATGAAAAAATTGATATACTTTGATGATGTAAATGTGTCAACATAAGATAATCGGAGGTATCTATATGTGGAGAGGACGTAGCACATACACGGTATAAAGCGGGAAAAATTTCATCAATAAGCATTTCAAACCGGAAAGTCAGTCAATTTTATTAAAGCAATTAATATTTAATTCATTTCAAAGTTAACAGTTTGTCGAAATTCAAACTTGAAGAAAAATTTATTAATTGCAAGGTCAAAGGTACGACTATGAACAGGGTTGTGCACGTGCTTCCGGTGGGCACGAACAAGGACGTGCTTCTTGAGAGCACGAAGCTCTGCGGTAAACCGATCCAGAAGGTGTACCTGATACTGGGCAAAGACGACGGTAAGGAGATATACGAGAACGCGGACGAAATAGAGAAGACCCTAAGCGTGCTCGTGGAGGTAAAGAGGGTAACGGTCGACAAGAGGGACATATACGGCACGGCTCTGGAGATGCTTAAGGTGATAAAGGAGGAGCTCAAAGACGGAAACGAGGTGCTCATAAACGCCTCCGACACTACGAGGGAGATGTGCATTTCATGCTACATCGCCGCGCAGCTTTCGGGAAGTAAACTCTACCTCGCGATAACGTCCAACGGAAAGATCGAGAAGGTCGTGGACGTTCTCATCCCGCCGCTCAAGAAGATCAGCGACGACAAGCTGACCATAATCAAGACTATCGCGGAGCAGGGAGGTGAGGTGGAGTCCATAAACAAACTCATAGAGTTGCTCGAAGGAAAGACGGAGGATCAGAAGAAGTACATGGCACAGAGGGCGAGGATGAGCTATCACCTCAAGGGATTGGAGGAGGACGGGCTCGTGATAATGAAGAGGGAGGGCAAGAACGTAAGAATAATGTTGACCGAGCTCGGAAAGGCCTACGCTTTGATGGCCGATTTCTGAACTCTTTTATATCTTTTCTTCCACCCCTCTCCATGCGCTTAATCGTCTGTAGCACCTTGGATCCCGCGTCCCAGAACATAAAGTCGAATCTTCTCAGCCTCATCGATGCGGACGAGAGGAAGGTGGGAGACTTCAAGTTTTACGACGCGGGGGAGATAGGGATAGTCGAGGTCGAGGAAAGGCTCATCTACGCGGATTACTTGGACGAGAGGCTGAGGAGGGCTGGGTTGAATTTCGAAGAGATGCTGTTCGCATCCCGCCATAGCAGTAAGGACGGGAGGAAGATTTTCTCCGTTCACGTTTCGGGGAACGTGGCCACCGCCGATTACGGAGGGAAGCCGTACTCCTTGGCCAAGCCTTCGCCCATAACCATGAAGAACTATGTACTGGCACTGAAGAAGAGGCTTCACGAAAAGCCGGAATTCCAGTTCACGCTCGAAGTAACGCATCACGGCCCGTCGGAGATATCGACTCCCTCCGCCTTCTACGAAATAGGATCTACCGAGGAGGAGTGGAAGGACGAGGAGGCGGGGAGGATCGTCGCCGAAAGCATGTTAGAGGCCATAAGGGATCCGAGGAGGAACTGGAAGATCGCGGTGGGCGTGGGCGGAACCCACTACGCACCGCGTCAGACGGAGATAATGCTGACCACCACGTTCACGTTCGGCCACAACTTCGCCAAGTACACTTTCGAGGGGCTGAACGAAGAGATAATTGAGAAGGCGATCAGGATAAGCGATGCGGAGTACGTGGTAATAGACGAGAAGTCGACGGTTTCGAAGGTCAAGGCTCTCGTCAGGGAGGTTGCGGAAAGGCTCAACGTTGAGGTGTTAAAATCGAAGGACGTTAAGAGGAACTACAGACTTCCTGAAGAAAACGTTAAAAATCCCTCAAATTTTTCGTAACTTTATGATACTCAGAGCCAAGATCATTCCGATCAAGATCGGCAGGTACGCGGTGATCATGAATCAGGCTGACGCGGACGAGTTGGGTCTGCTCGAGGGTGATAGGGTCAGGGTAATAGCCAAGAAATCGACTGTCGCGACGGTTCAGATCGCGATGGGGCTCATAGAGAAGGGTGAACTCGGCGTATGCTACGAGCTCGCCGAGGCGTGCGACATAGAGGATGGGAGCGAGGTGAAGATAGTCCCAGTTCCCAAGCCTCCGTCCGTGGAGTACATAAGGAGGAAGCTGAACGGAGGAAAGCTCAGAAAGGAGGAGATATACAGGATAGTTAAGGACATAGTGAGCAACGCCCTGACGGAAGTGGAGCTAACCGCGTTCGTTCTTTCGAGTTACATTCACGGCTTGGACTTCGACGAGATAGAGTGGTTGACGAGGGCGATGATAGAGACAGGAGAGACCTTGACTTTCGATGAGGGAATAGTCGTGGACAAGCACAGCATAGGTGGAGTTCCGGGCAACAAGATATCCCTCATAATAGTCCCAACCGTCGCTGCGGCGGGCTTGCTCATCCCCAAGACCGCGAGCAGGGCGATAACTTCGGCGAGCGGAACCGCAGATACGATGGAGGTCTTGGCCAACGTCAACCTCAGCGTGGAGGAGATAAAGGAGATAACGGAGAGGGTGGGCGGGGTGATAGCTTGGGGAGGGGCGACGAACATAGCTCCCGCAGACGACAAGATAATTAGGGTCGAATATCCCCTCGCCATAGACCCGCGTCCTCAGCTTTTGGCGAGCGTTATGGCGAAGAAGGGGGCGATAGGAGCTAAGCACATAGTTATCGACATTCCCGTCGGTGCGGGATCCAAGGTTCCCAAGATAGAGCTCGGTAGGAAGCTCGCAAACGACTTCGTCGAGTTGGGAAGGAGACTCGGTCTCAACGTAACTTGCGCGTTGACGTACGGTGGTCAGCCGGTCGGAAGAGCGGTTGGCCCGGCGTTGGAGGCTTGGGAGGCGTTGAGGACTATGGAAAACGGTGGAGGGCCGAGAAGTTTGATAGAAAAGGCTTTAGGAATCGCTGGAATTCTGTTTGAGATGACAGGTAAGGCCGTTAACGGTTACGCCTACGCTGAGGAGATATTCAAGTCCGGAAAGACTTTACAGAAGTTCAAGGAGATCGTGGAGGCGCAGGGTGGAGATCCGAACGTAAAGTCGGAGGACATACCCATAGGAGACAAGACTTACGACGTTCTCGCCCCTATAGACGGAGCGGTGGCGGTCGTTCACAATCACAGGATAGTGAAGGTGGCGAGGGCGGCGGGAGCTCCCAAGGACAAGGGTGCGGGAATCCTTTTGCACAAGAAGGGAGGTCAGCACGTTAAGGCGGGGGAAAAGCTCTTTACAATATACGCCGAGAAGGAGTGGAAGCTCGAGAAGGCGATAGAGATTGCCACGAGGGAACCGCCCCTTATAGTTTCGGGTATGATCCTCGAAAAGTATCCTTCCTATCGGATCGTTTGAGGTGGGAGTATGGACGTTAAGGAGGGTTTGGAGAACGTTATAGCCTGTAGGAGTAGCATAAGCAGGGTGGACGTGGAGGACGGGAGGGCGGTGCTCGAATACAGGGGATACAGCATCCACGACCTCGCGAGGCATTCCTGCTACGAGGAGGTGGCGTACCTTCTCCTCTTCGGAGAGCTTCCCACGAAAAGCGAACTCGAAGCCTTTAAAGAGGAGTTGAAGGATCTGAGAGAGCTCCCACCCCAGATAATAGGTCTTCTGACGCACCTCCCGCCCTTTACCCATCCCATGGTCGTGCTCAGAACCGCAGTGTCTTATTTGGGTTCGATGGACAGGTACATACACTACAGAAGCTACGAACACAGCATAGAGAAGGCGAAGAGCTTAATAGCAAAGTTTCCGACTATAGTGGCTTACTACCATCGAATAAGGCAGGGACAGAATCTCGTGCATCCGAACGACGAACTCGACCACGCGGAGAACTTCCTGTACATGCTTTACGGGGAGGAGCCAACGGAGTTGGAGGCGAAGTGCTTGGACTTGGACTTCATACTCCACGCAGACCACGAGCTCAACGCCTCCACGTTCGCAGCGAGGGTTGCTGCGTCCACTCTTGCGGACATGTACGCCTGCATAGTCGCAGCTACGGGAACTCTTATGGGACCTCTGCACGGTGGAGCCGCTCAGAAGGTAATAGAGATGTTCAGGGAGATAGCGGTTCCTTGGAGGGCTGACGAATACGTCAAGGAGAAGCTGAAGAGGAAGGAGAGGATAATGGGATTCGGGCATAGGGTTTACAAGAACGTAATGGATCCGAGAACTATAGAGTTGAAGGCTTTGGCGAAGATGCTCGCGGAGCAGAAGGATTCCAAGTGGTTCGAGATTGCCGAAGCGGTGGAGCAGGCGGCGTACAAGTACAAGAAGCTCCTACCCAACGTCGACTTCTACTCCGCATGCATATACGCAACTCTCGGCATTCCGGACGATCTATTCATCCCGATATTCGCTATAGGAAGGATCGCGGGCTGGACCGCTCACATAATCGAGCAGTACGAGAACAACAGATTGCTCAGGCCAAGAGCCCTTTACGTTGGGCCTAAGAACAGGAAGTACGTTCCCATAGAGGAGAGAGGGTGATTCGGGTCGAATACGACACGTCGAGCTTTCCCGGTAGATCCAACACCAATCTAACCTCGGTGTTCAGTACCTCCCAACCCTTACCAAAAACCACCGGGTATCCAAGCCCTATCGCCTTGAGGAGCTTCCTCGGCGTGATCGTAGGATCGCCGGTGTAAAGTATCAGGAATACGTCCCTAACGTTGGGCGGTTCGAATTCGAACTCGTACTCGCCACCCTCCGTAGTCTCGAATAGGGGCAGGGTATCGCTTAGAACGTGCCACTTCCTCTTTATCACGAGTTCAACCCTGACGCGTCTCGAACTGCCCTTAGCGTAGGATAACCTTCCACGAAGCCTCCTACCGCCTTCCAAGCTTAGCCGTGCGGAGGAATCACCGTGCCCCACCATAAGCGTACCCTTCTCGACGAAGATATCGTAGTCGACGCTCTTTACGGGATATATCCCGATCGTTCCACAGAAGTTCCTAATATCCTCAACCTCGTATCCAACGAATCCCCACGATCCCGCCGTATTCAACGTGCTCCAACTCCACGCAGTCCGCATCGAGCCGATCTTTTCCGTGAAAACGTTACGGTCGTCTACGCTCTCGCGAATTGCGGTTAACTTGGTCTTCACTATCCTACATCGCGGAAACGATATCTTTCCGTCCTCCACCCTCAGGGATTTTACGAAACCGCCTCCCCGAGGTCAAGTTCCAGAAACCCGCGAAAATCCCGGCCACTCCGCAAATAAGCGTGACTCCAAAACGGTTATCATTGATGTTCGTCGATCGTTTACATCTTAAAACTTTCTATTCACGATCTCCTTTCGATGGTCATATATAGGATTTCAAACACTGTAGCTCCATGTTCAGACTTTCGGAAAGGCTGGAAAGACTTCCACCCTACCTCTTCGCGGAAATAGACGAGATGAAGAGGAGGAAGGAGAGGGAAGGAGTCGAGGTAATCGACTTCGGTGTGGGCGATCCGGACATTCCTACGCCGAAGCACGTGGTCGAGGCAATGAAGAGGGCGGTCGAAAAGCCCGAGAATCACAGATATCCGAGTTACGAAGGTCTATTGGAGTTCAGGAAGGCCGTGGCGGAGTTCTACGAAAGGAGGAAGGGCGTGAAGCTGGATCCCGAAAGGGAGGTCATATCGCTCATAGGTTCGAAGGAGGGGATCGCCCACCTCCCTCTTGCGTTCGTGAACGACGGCGACTACGTTCTCGTCCCGGATCCGGGGTATCCCGTCTACTACTCCTCAACCGTCCTCGCCGACGGAATTCCGTATAGAGTGCCGTTAAAGAAGGAGAACGGATTTCTGCCCGATCTCGACGCGATTCCGTCCGATATAGCCAAGAAGGCGAAGATAATGTTCCTGAACTACCCGAACAATCCAACTACCGCCGTGGCGGAGAAGGAATTCATAAAGTCCGCAGTGGACTTCTGTAAAGATTACCGCATAATATTAGCCCACGACTTCGCGTACGGGGAGATAACGTTCGACGGATACAGAGCGAAGAGCTTCTTGGAGGTCGATGGAGCTTTCGATGTCTGCATAGAGTTCAACAGCCTGTCGAAGACCTTCAACATGACCGGCTGGAGGATAGGCTTCGCTGTGGGCAATGAGGACATTTTGAAGGGCTTGCTGAAGGTGAAGACGAACGTGGACAGCGGAGTGTTTCAGGCCGTACAGGAAGCAGCCATAGCGGCTTTAACCGGTAGTTACGAATGTATAGACGAAAATTGCAGAATATACGGGGAGAGGAGGGATGTACTCGTAGATGGTTTGAGGGATTTGGGGTTTAAGGTTGAGAAGCCAAAGGCCACGTTTTACGTCTGGTGCGAGGTTCCGGAGGGATACACGAGCATCGAGTTCACCAAGAAACTGCTGAACGACGCGGGAGTGCTCGTCACGCCCGGAGTTGGATTTGGAGAACACGGAGAAGGTTTCGTTAGGTTCGCGTTGACGAAGGACGTGGAGACGATAGAGAAGGCCGTGGAGAGGCTCGGCAGAATAGAATTTTGATTTTTATATTTTACAATAATGAAAAATTATTAAAACCCGACGTGGACTTGGATCCATGTTTATATTCGTTTACGTAACGTGCGAGAGCTTGGATGAGGCGAGAAAGATAGCGAGACACCTTCTCGAGAAGAAGCTCATCGCCTGCGCGAACGTTTTTCCCATAAGGTCATTCTTCTGGTGGGAGGGCAGGGTTGAGGAGTGCAACGAGTTCGCGATAATCATGAAGACGAAGGCCGAGAAGTTCAAGGAGCTTAGGGAGGAGGTAAAGAAGGTTCACAGCTATTCGGTTCCGTGCATATGCGCTTTCGTCGTTGAGGAGTGCAACAGGGAGTTTTTGGAGTGGATAGAAAAGACGGTTGAGCATGAGAGGTAAGACCGCAACCTACGGGGATAGGAGAGAGGTCGTTTACACGAAGGAGCGATGGAGAATACTGAGGGAAAAGAGGGAGAGGGCGAGGGAGGTAATGGAAAGGTTGCACGAATTCGGAATGGAACCGATCCTATACGGCTCGGTAGCGAGGGGGGACGTGACGAAGGACAGCGACGTGGACGTTTTCGTATCCCTTCAAGTTCCATCTTACAGGATAGAGCTCGCCTTGGACGGTTTCGAGATCTTGGAAAAGAGGATAGTTCAGGCGACGCCAAACTACGCGATAAAGGGGGAGTTCGTGCTCGATGAAAACACGACCGTGAGCTTTCCATTGGTCAAGATGAAGGAGAGGGAGCTCGACTTCTACAGGTTCGGCGGGGCTTTGAGCTACGAGGAGCTCCTGCTCGATAAAAGAGTTGCGGGGGTGGACAAGAGGTTGGTTCTCATAGTTCCCACGGGAAGGGGACACATAGAAATTCCCATAGACGAGATACAGGCGTCGGAGGTTGCGAAGATCCTCGGTGTCGGTGTGGACATCGTTGAGGAGAGGAAGAGGGTGCTCGAGAGGAGGAGGGAGAAGGGGAGAACGGGCGTTTTTCTCTGCGAAACGATACCGCTCGAATCAAACTTCGAAACCGTGCTCAAGGTTATAGCGGGGAGGAATCCGGCGGTTAGGAAGAGGCTGTTGGAGTAATCACAGTATCCCCATCTCGGATAGCCTTTCCGGCAGGTAGGTGTCGGTTACGAAGTCGAGCCCGTACTTGGCCAAAGCCTGCTGTTCCGACTTCCTCCCCAAATCGAGTTGTAACTTTACCTCCCTCTGCCAGAAGTCGTCGGAAAACCTCGGATCGGACAATATGGAGTTCAAAGCCCTTATGTCCTCCTCCGTAAGCTTGTCCGAAGGTAGGTCGTACTTCACTATGTCCGAAGGTCTTATGCCGACGAACTTGGCCGAGGGGGTGGCGAGGTATTCGGACAGGTGTGCGGACTTTATAGAACCGTAAGCTACGGATGCGAATATCCTGTAGCTCCAAGGATCGCCGTCCGTAAAGACCACCACGGGGAGATTTAGCTCCGTATTTAGCCTTCTCAAAAGCCTTCGGGTGCTCCTCGCCGGCTGACCCTTGAGATGGACTATTATCGCGTCGAACTTCTCATCGAACCCGTTCTCAACTAACCTGTCCCTCATTCCACCCGTCTCTATGGCTATAACGAACTTGGCGTCGCAGTCCAAGAATTCGAGGTTGTCCACGTTAGTTGGGATCTGATACCCCCCCTCTCCCACGTCATCTTGACAGTGGATAACCCTCTCTCCCCTCCTCGTCTTCTCCCTTATCCTTATCGGTCCAAGAACCGTCGCCCCATCTTCTTCAGGCCTGACGTTAAAGCTTTCCCTTTGAAAACCCGTTAAAATTTCCAAATCCTCTATCAGCCTGTCGCTCTCGAGTTGTTCGTTGAACTTCGCCAGCCCCCAGTTTTCTGACACGTAG
>Ga0256914_1003240_pt1 | contig 12946 bp, 8 predicted proteins | sample HulkmetaG_FD_191571 | JGI IMG/M metagenome (GOLD analysis project Ga0256914, IMG submission 191571) | Hydrothermal chimney microbial communities from Main Endeavour vent field at the Juan de Fuca Ridge, Pacific Ocean - Hulk | ecosystem: Environmental > Aquatic > Marine > Hydrothermal vents ... | reverse complement strand
GAGGGGGGGTCTCCCATAATTAGGAGGGTTTTGGATGGGGTTCCCCTCTACTTTAAGCTGGATTATATGCAGCCTACCGGATCGTTTAAAGATAGAGGGGCAAGTGTTTTAATGAGTCTCGTTAAGGGGCTTGGAGTAGAGAGTGTGGTGGAAGATTCTTCCGGTAATGCGGGGGCTGCAGTTTCCGCGTATGCTGCGGCTGCCGGTATCGGGTGCACAATATTTGTACCGGGTTATACACCGGAGGGTAAACTCGTTCAGATACAACTCTACGGTTCTAAGGTTGTTAAGGTGCCTGGGAAACGCCAGGATGCAAATGATGCTGCAATTGAGGCCTCTAATGAGAGTTTTTATGCCAGTCACCTATGGAATCCCTTTTTCCCTATGGGACTTCAATCTTCTGCTTTTGAGATCTGGGAGACTTTTGATGGAAAACTTCCGGAAAGCATTGTTGTACCTATTGGAAGTGGGGGATACCTTGAGGGTTTGTTTCTTGGTTTTAAGCGTCTCAGAGAGTTTGGATATGCAGAGAGAATACCCAGAATAGTAGGGGTACAGGCAGAAAAATGTCCGCCTGTTCATAGGGCATTTGTCGAAGGCCTGGAAAATTACGCTGAGATAGAGGTAGAGGTGACGGTTGCGGAGGGAATAGCCGTTCAGAAACCCCCGCGTGCTCCTGCTGTACTGGGTGCTATAAGGGAGAGTGGGGGGAGGACCGTGTCTGTGAGTGAAGAGGAGATAATCGAATCACTTGGTAAACTCTTTAAACTGGGGGTTTTTGTGGAACCAACCTCTGCCGCCGTTCTCGCCGCATGGTATAAATTGGAGGTTACAGAGAGAGAAAATGCACTACTAATTCTAACCGGAAGTGGGTTAAAGGAGGTGAAAAAGCTCGTTGAGCTTTTTATAGATTAATCTTTTATATAAGGAGGCTTGTATGAGTGATAGCGGAGTGCCCAAGAAGAGGGGTGCAATGGATTGGTACTTTAAAACCAATCTGCTCCTTCGGATTTTGATAGGCCTCGTACTTGGTGCTGTTGTGGGATTGATTGTAGGGCCTAAGATTGTGTGGGTAAAACCATTTGGTGATCTGTTCGTGAGATTGCTTAAGATGATTGTTATGCCTGTGGTGTTTTTTACCCTTGTTGTTGGTGCTGCAAGCATAAGCCCTGCAAGGCTGGGCCGAGTGGGGGTTAAAATAGTTATTTACTATCTTCTAACCTCAGCTTTAGCTGTTGCAATTGGATTGATCTTCGGTAACATTTTTCATCCGGGGGCGGGGTTAAACCTTGCTGCAGGTAAAGCTGCGGGGAGAGCATTGAAGCAGCCATCCATAGTAACAACACTTCTCAATATTGTTCCCAAAAACCCCTTCGGAGCACTTGCAAAGGGAGCTGTGCTTCCCACGATTTTCTTCGCAATCATCTTTGGAATTGGGATTTCTTACCTGATGATAAGCAAAGATGAGAGAATTAGAAAGGCCGGTGAGACCGTTTTTCATTTCTTTGAGGGTGCTGCAGAGGTAATGTATAAAGTTGTAAGGTGGGTTCTCGAATATGCGCCGATAGGAGTGTTTGCATTGCTAGCTGTTGTTTTTGGTAAACAGGGGGCAAAGGCTTTCGGACCCCTTGGTATGGTTACACTTACGGTATATATAGCCCTTCTCGTTCATCTCTTTGTTGTTTACGGTGGATTGCTCTCTGCCTATAAGATTAATTTCTTCAAGTTTTTGAGTGGTGCTAAGGAAGCAATGATTACAGCATTTGTCACGAGAAGTAGCAGTGGAACCTTGCCGGTGACTATGAGAAATGCGGAGGAGAATCTCGGTGTATCTCGAGGGATTTTCTCTTTTACACTTCCCCTTGGAGCCACGATTAATATGGATGGAACGGCTATATATCAGGGTGTGTGTGCTCTCTTTATTGCCTTTGCCGTTGGAATGCACCTCACCTTTGCTCAGCAGATGACAGTTATTCTGACCGCCGTTCTTGCCTCGATCGGAACTGCTGGAGTCCCGGGTGCCGGTGCAATAATGCTCTTGATGGTGTTAAACTCGGTAGGACTTCCCGTAGAGGCTGGTACGCCTGTTGCAATGGCCTATGCTATGATTCTTGGCATCGATGCGATTCTCGATATGGGAAGAACGAGCCTTAATGTAACGGGTGATTTGACAGGTACTACAATAGTTGCTAAAACGGAAAAAGAACTCGATCTGTCAAAGTGGGGTAAGTAGGAAGTAGAAATAGTTTTTGTTATCTCCGCGCGCCTCTTTGGACTCTTGTAAGAGGTGCGCGGTTTTTTTGTTTATAGTTTGTTTATAGATTTATGTCTATTATACCTATTTTAATCGCATATTTTACGAGGTCTGCCGTACTCTTTAGGTTTAATTTTTTTAGAATGTTGGTGCGATGATTTTCTACGGTTTTGACGCTTATGAATAGTGTTTTGGCTATGTCTCTATTGTGCATTCCCTCTGCTATAAGTTTTAGTATCTGCTGTTCCCGTTTGGAGAGAGTACTGTATGTGCTTATTAATTTGGATGGTTCCGCTTTTTTATTATCTATGAGATCTTTTACCACCTCATGAGAGGCGCAACTGTCTATAAAGTACTGGCCGGTGCTTACCTTTTTTATGCCTTCTATCAATCGTTCCGGAGGGCTTTCCTTTAGAATGTAACCTGCAACTCCGGCTCTAAATGATTCCTTTATATACTCTATTTTCGAATGTATGCTCAGGATTATTATCTTTGTGTCCGGGGAGAATTTCTTAATCTTTTTTGTAAGTGATATTCCATTCTCATCCGGAAGAGAGATATCTAAAAGCACAATATCTGGTTTGTATTTTTTTATCTTGCCAAATCCCTCCTCTGCATTTCCCGCTTCCCCTACAACTCTAATCTCTCGTGTATCTTTGATAATTGCCTTTATTCCCTCTCTTACGGTGGGATGATCGTCTATTATTACAAGGGTATAGCTTTTATTAAACATTTTCCCTTCCCGTTTGTTGGATAGGTATTCTTAAGTGTATTTTTGTACCCCTACCCGGTTGTGAAAGAATTTGGCTATTCCCCTCGAGTATTTTAAGTCGTTCCTCTATGTTCTTTAAGCCAGTGTGTTTTTCACTTGCACCGTTCCAGATATTTTCCACATCAAAACCAATTCCATTATCCTCTATTTCAATATTGAGCGTAGAAGGATCGAGTTTCATTTTAAACGTAGCCTCTGTGGCTCCGGAGTGTGTCAGTATATTTGAGAGAATTTCCTGTATTATTCTGTACACGTGTATGGATTTCTCCGGTTCTATTTTAATATCTTTGAATCCTTCTGTTAGGAGTTTGATAGAAATATTACCCTTTTTTGCCGTTTCCTTGCAGAGCTGTTGGACTGCCTTATCGAGGCCAAGCTGATCGAGGTATGGAGGTCTTAGGTTATAGGCAATGTTCTTTATTTCTCCGATTGTCTCTCTTAATGATTGGGATATTTCGTTTAGTTGTTTTAAAAACATCCGGTTCTCTGGGATATGAGCATTTATCCTATTTATTAGGATATCCAACTGCATCTTTGAGGATAAAACTCTCTGTGCTATGTCATCGTGTAGATCCATTGCTATTCTCTGGTGTTCTGTTTCCTGAAGGGTCATTAATTGCTGCGTGAGGGTCCTAATCTGTTGCTCGGCAATATTTCTTTTAGTTATGTCCTGACCTATTATTAGCATTCCGTTTATTTTTCCGTCCAAGTCAAACCTTGGCGAGGTATTGACAAGAAGCACCCGTTTTTTCCCCTCTTTTGATCTTATTTTTAACTCTATGTCAGTTAAACGTTTCCCCTTTAGGCTCTGATTTATTACTCTCATATATTTCTCTCTGTTCTCAGGTTCGACAAAGAAGGTGGGGTTCTGGATTATGGCCTCGCTTTTCGTGTAACCGGAGATGGTTGACATGGTGTTGTTCCATATGTTGATTTTTAGCCTATGATCCAACCCCCATATAGGGGCGTTTGCGTTTTCTATCAAAAGTTCCATATCGGAGGCCATCGCGATAAGTTGAGCTGTCGACCATTTTCTTTCAAAGAGATTTATTATTAGCTCCCTTGCAAACTCAACCAGATTCTCGTTTAACATTGCCGGAAAGTTTGTTCTTTTGGAAATCATGAATAGAAAACCGATCGTGCTGCCCATATATCTCAGCGGTATGGCTACAATCTCCCTGAGGTTTTTATGTGGCTTTAGATTTCTCTGTATCTCCTCATTTAGAGGAGGTTTGTTAATGGTTAATCTGGTTGTGTTGAGGCGCGTGTAACTTTGGGATAAGAGTTTATCCATTAGGATAGGGATTGCATCTGTATGGATTACCTTAGTTATTTTGGTCCCTCTCCTATTTGTGGAGGAATGTGTTATCTTAATAATCTTTTCCTTTTCCAGAAGTTGATATATATAGCCCTCATCGTATCCTGCTATTGTTACAATATGTCTCAGTGTTTTTTCTATTTCCCTGTCAATTTCGCGGAATTCTTGAGTGAAGGAATTGAAAGAGAATTTTGATATAAGTCGCTGCCATTTTGATAGGTTTTTTATGATATATACGGAGCCGGTAATTTCTTTTTCGTGGGTAAGTATCTCCCTCCTGATTACGGCAACGGGAATTTTTTTCCCCTCCTTAGTTAGGATAGCGGTAGAAAAGTTTTGAGTTTCCTCGTGGGGGAATAAATCTACTCTCTTTCCTGTGTATTCATTGACTATTTGGAATACTTCTTGTACAGGGGTTTTTCTGTATTTGATGTTTCTTCTGGAGAAGAGCCTGGAAGCCGTTTGGTTTGCAATGAGTATTCTGTCTTTCGAGTCGGTTATCACAATTCCCTCTTCCAGGCTATTTATCGTATGAAGGAGAAGTTTCTTATTTAGCAGGTGAAACTTCGAGCTTAGAAGTGAGGCAAATAGAAGGAGTGTAAGTAGTATTCCCAGGGATAAGAATAACCGCTTGTAGAGTCTTATCATTATCCTATAGTGGCGTTTTATCTCGCTTGCGTAGGAAAAGAGGAGACTCTCGAATAAATCAAACCCTTCTATTTCTCTCTCTGTCATGAGAGATGCTTTTTCGCTACTCTCCTGATTAACCGTTGACAGGATAGTGTTTTTTATGTTTTGCCATCTCTTGCGGGTGTTTTGTATTTGTATTTGAAGGAGAGGATTGGATCTTTTTAGATTTGGGATTATAATCCACTCTGTGGGTGGGTGTGGGGGTTGATAGGTGAGGAGAAAGGTATTTAGTTTTTTTGAAAAATCTGCCACTAGTTGTTCAATCTTTTTCGATTTGTCCGGGGCGAGAGAGGTACTTTTTATCAGATAGTAGGTGTATTTGATGGATGTCCATTTTTTCTGAAGGTTCTCTGCTTTATTTTTTTCCTCAACCAGCATCTCTACCCTGTTTAAGAGAAGATAAAGAATCGTCAATATTATGATAGGTATGGTAACGTTTAAAAAGAAGATGTAAAGCGTCTTACCTCTAATTCGCATACTAAATTGTTATGTCTCGTGTATATTAAAGTCTATTTTCTAGACTTATTGTTAGGACATGCTTCATAAAAACTGATTGACGACGCTTTTAACTTCGTTTAGGTTGAAAGGTTTGTAGATACAGGCTTCGGCTCCTGCTTTGTAGAGGTCGTGTTCGTGTGTCATGCTTGTTATTCCTATGGCATGTTTGAGTGAGTATCTGGTTTTGACTATTTTAAGCAGGTCGCTTCCTGTCATTTTAGGCATGTTGTAGTCGGTTATTAGCAGGTCATAGTCCTTTTTTGAGATCAAGGCGAGGGCCTCTTCCCCGTTCGAGGCACAGTCAATTTCTACTCCCATGCCCTTTAAAAAGGTTGCAAGGAGGTATCTTATCTGTTGATCATCGTCCACTATCAGAATTCTCTTCTTTCTTTCCATAATAATTATCGGTTTTTCCTGTTTCATTTTGTTTTATTTATACTATTAAAGCATTCATTTTTTATAACGCAATAGGCGAATCCCTTATTTTGTTAGTGGTTTCACCCATTTTGGAGATTTTTTATATGAGAATTTGGGGTGTTATGGTGTTTTGTGTAACCTGATGAATGTATTGACAATGTTTGTATTTTGCAGTAAATTCGAAACAAAAACATAAGAAATACGAAAGGAAAAAGAAAATTAAGCGGGGGTTATCGGAAAGAGAAGAGAAAGTACTTAGCCTCATAACGGAAAGTAACATCTCCTCTGTGAGCGAGATAAGTAAAATTCTCGGTGTGTCATCTGTCACCATCAGGAATGATTTGAACAGTCTTGCTGATAAAGGGTTGATAATACGCACTCATGGAGGAGCGAGTCCGGCTTTCCATCCTGGTGTTACCGAGCGGCAACGCCTTAGGGTAGAGGAGAAGAACAGGATTGCGAAAAAAGCAGCCTCTCTTGTGAATGATGGTGATGCAATAATGGTGGAGGCTGGTACCACCTCTTCTTTGATTGTTAAATACCTTCTGGGAAAGCGTGATATTCAACTGGTTTCTACCTCCACCCTCATACTTCCATTTGTACGGGTTAATCCCGGAATACATCTTACCCTGGTAGGTGGTGAGTTTAGGCCTTCAACAGAATCGTTGGTAGGACCAATTGCCCTTTCTGAATTATCCCGTTTCTTTGTAAGATTGGCCTTTGTTGGTACGGATGGCTTTTCCATTGAGGGTGGTTTAACAACCTACCTTGTGGAGGGAGCAGAGGTGGTTAAAATGATGTCTTCCCGTGCTGAGAGGACGATTCTCGTTGCAGATTCTTCAAAGTACGGTAGGCGAGGTTTTGTTCATGTGCTTGATATTGGTGAAATTGATGAGCTTATTACTGATTCTGGTTTGGATAGAGGAATTGTGAGAGAACTGGAGGGGATGGGTATAAAGGTTTACATCGTTTGATTTTCATCTATCTTTCCCGTGTCCTCCGGTGCCTGTTTGAAAACTTAGTTTAGAAGGAGATGATATATATGGCAAAAGAGGTTTTGCTTCCCCAATTGGGGCAGTCGGTTGAGAGTTGCATAATAATAGATTGGAAGAAGAGAGAGGGAGATAAGGTTGAAAAGGGAGAGGTCATCTGTGAGGTTGAGACGGATAAATCCACGTTAGAGGTGGAATCTACGGAATCTGGAACCGTACTTAAACTCCTGTACGAGGTGGGTGATGACGTTCCTGTATTTTCTCCTATCATGATTGTAGGTGAACCGGGGGAAAAGTGGGAAACTGTTTCCTCGAAGGAGGGTTCAGAGTCTGCTTCTAGAGAGACTAAACCGGAGATTAAACCCTCGGAAGAGAGAGAGAAAATTGTTGAGGCGGGTTTCACAGGGAAGGATTCTAGGGTGGAGATTGTTAGGGAATCGAAGAGAAGAGACCAGGGTTCGAGGGTCAAGATTTCTCCTCGTGCCAGAAGGCTTGCTGAGGGTAAGGGGGTAGATTATTCCGATATTAGTGGCAGTGGCCCGGGTGGCAGAATAATAGAGCGGGATATCCTCGCTGTTTTGGAGACTACCTCTTCCAGAGTTTCTCCTGTAGAGCATGTGTCTTCAAGGGAGAAAACTGTTTCCGGGATTAGACAGGTGATAGCCGAGCGAATGCTCTTTTCCATACAGAATACGGCTCAGTATACTAACAATACCTATGCTAATGCGAGGAAATTACTGGAGTACAGGAAGCGATTGAAAAGCAATGATTTCGATGAGAGCCTAAAGGGAATCACAATAGGAGATCTTGTAAACTATGCTGTTGTAAAAACCCTTAAGAGATTCCCCTATATGAATAGTCTTTTTGTGGATGGTAAAATTGTAGAGAGGGACGAGGTTAATCTGGGTTTTGCCGTTGATACCCCCAGGGGATTGTATGTTCCTGTTATCAGGAATGCTGATAGATTAAGTCTCTCGGAGCTCTCTTTAAAGGCAAAGCATCTAGCCGAGGCGTGTAATAGAGGAACTATAACCCCGGATGATATGAGTGATGGTACCTTTACCGTTACCAACCTTGGGATGTTTGGAATAGAGAGTTTTACCCCGATATTGAATCCTCCCCAGGTAGCTATACTGGGGGTATGCAGTATTGTTCCCAGGGCTGTGTATGTGGATGAGATAGGAGGTGAGGTGGAGTTTGTACCCTCCATAGGATTGTCTTTAACTCTTGATCATAGGGCTGTAGATGGTGCCCCTGCGTCCAGGTTTCTCGTTGCGTTGTGTAGAGCAATAGAGAATATAGATCTGCTTCTTGCTTAATTGTCTATATATTTTTAAAGATTTTAAGGAGGAGTTTTAATGCCAAAGTCAATAGTTATCAAGCCAGAGGATGTAAGAAAACCGGGAGTATTAAAGATAAAATCCATACCTCTAAATAGTTATAAGCCGGACATAGAGAGGGAGAGGAAGAAGTACGGTGATTCTACCCTTATAAGGGTTTTTGAGACAATGCTTACAATCAGGACCTTTGAGACGATGTTGAACTCGATAAAAACCCAGGGGAGTTACAGGGGGATTGAGTATCGTCACCTCGGACCGGCACATCTCTCCATTGGTCAAGAAGCCTCCTCCGTGGGGCTTGCCCTCAATTTGGAGCCCTATGATTTTATCTTTGGTTCCCATAGAAGCCATGGCGAAATTATCGCTAAGTGTTACTCTGCTATAGATAAACTTGGTGAAAATGAGCTTATGAGAATAATGAGTGAGTATATGGACGGGGTTATTTTGAAGGTCGTGGAGAAATACGCCGGTGAGGAAACAAAAAAAGATATCAAGTCCCTTGCGGAAGCCTTTGTACTGTACGGTACCCTGGCGGAGATCTTTGGTAGGGCTGCAGGATTTAATAAGGGATTGGGTGGTTCTATGCACGCCTTTTTTGCTCCCTTTGGAAGTATGCCTAACAATGCAATAGTTGGTGGGTCTGCGGATATAAGTGTTGGTTCCGCTCTATACAAGAGAATCAATAGAAAGCCGGGGATAGTAGTTGCTAACATAGGTGATGCATCGATGGGGTGCGGACCTGTGTGGGAGGCAATAACACTCTCCGCGATGGATCAGTACAGAACCTTATGGGATAAAGAGATAGGGGGAGCACCTCCCGTACTTTTTAATTTTTTTAATAATTTTTACGGAATGGGGGGGCAAACCGCTGGGGAGACTATGGGATTTAAGATACTTGCCCGTGTTGGGGCGGGTGTTAATCCGGAGAATATGCACTCGGAGCGTGTAGACGGATATAACCCCCTGGCCGTTGCCGATGCTGTAGAGAGAAAGAAGAAGATTTTGCTCGAGGGAAGGGGCCCTGTGTTGATGGATACCATTACGTATCGAATTTCCGGTCATTCGCCCTCCGATGCCTCCTCCTACCGTACAAAAGAAGAGATTGATATGTGGAGGAGTAATGACAGCATCGAGAGCTACAAGAATTATCTTATGAAACATGGGGTAATGGAGACGAGCACCTACGAGAAGATTAAAGAACGAGTGGAGGAAAGTATCTATCAAGCTGTTAAGCTGGCTGTGCCGCTTGATATATCCCCTCGTGTTGATGGCGAGTTTATAGGTAAGGTGATGTTCTCCAACGGTAGGGTTGATTCCCTTGATCCGGATAGAGAGCCTGAGGTTCTGATTCCTAAGGAGGAGAATCCGAGGCTAAAATCGATACGGGTTAAGTCTAGATACGCCTTTGATAAGGATGGTAAACCACTCTCTAAGATGAAGGTAGTTTCTTATAGAGATGCCCTGTTTGAGGCAATTCTCCATAGGTTTTACGAGGATCCCACTATGGTGGCTTTCGGGGAGGAAAACCGTGATTGGGGAGGAGCATTTGCCGTTTATAGGGGATTAACCGAGGCACTTCCCTATCATCGCCTCTTTAATACCTCTATTTCCGAGGGGGCGATTGTCGGAGCCGCCGTTGGGTATGCGCTTAGTGGTGGCAGAGTTGTAGCTGAGCTTATGTACTGCGATTTTATGGGACGGGCTGGTGATGAGATATTCAATCAGATGTCGAAGTGGCAGGCAATGTCTGCCGGATACCTTAAAATGCCCATGGTTTTAAGGGTCTCAGTTGGGAATAAGTACGGGGCTCAGCACTCTCAGGATTGGACCTCTGTGGTTGCTCATATTCCTGGGCTCAAGGTTATGTTCCCTGCTACCCCGTATGATGCAAAGGGCATGATGAACCTGGCCCTTAGAGGTACGGATCCTGTTGTGTTCTTTGAGAGCCAGAGGCTCTACGATATAGGGGAAATGTTTGTTAAAGAGGGGATACCCGAGGGTTACTATGAGATTCCAGAGGGAGAACCTGTTATTAGGAGAGAGGGCAGCGATATTACAATAATTACTATAGGGGCAACCCTCTACAGGGCAATCGAGGCAGCAGAGGCGCTAGAAGAGAGATATGGGGTGAGTGCAGAGGTTATCGATCTTAGATTCATTAACCCACTTAACTATGATCTTCTTGTTGAGTCCGTTAAAAAGACGGGTAAGGTTGTGCTCTCTTCCGATGCCTGTGAGCGTGGTTCTTTCCTCAACACGGTAGCTGCCAATTTAAGTCAGCTTGCCTTTGATTATCTTGATGGGCCTCCCGTTGTTATCGGAGCTAGAAACTGGATAACTCCCGCTGCCGAGATGGAATCGGTATTCTTCCCACAGAAGGAGTGGATAATCGATGCTATACACGAGCGGTTGTTACCTTTAGAGGGACATCGTGTTACAACACTTCAAAGCTGTGAAGAACTTATAAAAAGAAATAGAAATGGTGTGTGAAATGGTATAAACTCAGGATTGCAATGGGGAATGGCTTAGAGAGAAAAAAGAAGATTCTGGCTTATATAGGATTCCCCCTCCTGTTTGTGGTTATCTTTGCCTTTGCCTACATCTTTAGGGAGCCTCTGTGGAGGATATTCTCTTCCCCTGAAGGACTTAAAGATTGGATATCCGGTAAAAGGTTGGCTCCACTTGTATTTGTGTTGCTCCAGATTCTTCAGGTTGTGGTTTTTATTATTCCGGGTGAGGTACCACAGGTTGCAGGGGGATATCTCTTTGGGGTGTGGGACGGACTACTGCTCTCTCTTATCGGTATAATCTTGGGATCGTCTGTTAGTTTTTACCTAGCCAGGCTGCTTGGAGTACCGTTTGTTAAGGCAATATTTAAACCCGAACAGGTGGAGAAAACGGAGAGAATTGTTTCTTCCGCACGTTCCAAGCTCGCCTTTTTTCTCCTCTTTCTCATTCCCGGCATTCCAAAGGATATTCTCTGTTATGTGGGCGGTCTTTCGAGCATAAAGTTTTATCAATTTTTGATTATTTCTACCTTTGGGAGATTTCCGGGGATCATCGGGAGTGTGATGATGGGAGATGCGGCAGCGGGTAAGCGCTGGTTGTTTGCCGGTGTTATTTTTACGGTGGCTGTGATTCTCTTCTTTCTCGGATTCGTTTTTAGGGAAAGAATTGAGTTGTGGCTTGAGAAGATCTCCTCCCGTTCTCATCCCCCGGGGGACAATGGAGATGAAGCAAAGGAGTAGTTCTCGGTGTTATTCCCCTGGACTACTCCGGGTGGGAGGGTGGCCTCCTTGTAGTATAGGTATTTCAATGGGTGTATGTTTAAGGGATTTGGAAACCATCCACCTACTGAATCCAGGTCTATTAGGTTAAAAGAAGGGGCATTGTACAGAGGTATTACAACCACCTGGTTGAGGAGTATCTTTTCCGCTTCACTGAGTAGTTTATAACGCTTTTCTCCGCTTATACTGTCCGATTCTTCGATTAGTTTGTCGTACTTTTTATTACTGTACTTTGCATCATTTAGATTGCTACTACTTGTCCAGAGACTTAAAAATGTCAGGGGATCTGCAAAATCGCCAATCCATGTCGATGCGCCCATAGTACAATCGCCCTTTTTTATCTCCTTTACATAGGTGTTAAAATCGTAGCTTACTATATTTACTTTAAGGGGAAGTTCCTTTTCCCATATTTTTTTCAACTCCCTGGCCATATCTTCGGCTCCCGTATCTTTTATTACCTTTATCTTTATGTCTGGGAGTCCTTTTCCTCTCTCATAGCCGGCCTCTTTCAAGAGTTTGAAGGCTGTTTTTTCGTCTTTTTCCTCCAATCCCGTCAATTTTGGATATCCGGGGATGGAGGGCACAAGGGTTGAGGCAGGAAGAAGGAAGAGCTTTTTTCTAAGCTCTTTCCATGGTACGAGAAGGGCAATTCCTCTTCTTACCCTGTAATCATTCCACGGACTCTTATTGGTAATAAAAAAGAAGTATCCCGTACCAAAACTGGGATGAGCCACTATGTCGTTTGTGTTCTTTATAACCTTGGAGTCCCAGTCATCGGACCACTGGATTTTACCGTCCTGGAATTCTTTGGAAATTTTTGTTGCGTCGTTCATGAATTTTATAACAATTGTTCCGATTTTAACGTTTTTTGCATCCCAGTATAGATTGTTTTTCTTTAGTACTATCTCTCTAGCGTCTCTCTTGTACATAAGATATGGCCCATTCCCAATTATTATTCCCTTTCCTTTCCATGAACTATCCTCCAAGTATCCGGGGTAAAGGGGGGAAAATGCCGTGTGGCATAAGAGCTTTAGAAAGTAAGAGGCGGGTTTTGCAAGTTCCACCTCCAGTTCTCTGTCGGAGATCGCCTTTATTCCTACTTTGGATGGATCGGTTATCTCCCCCGTTCTGAAGGCTTTGGCCCCCTTTATTATATCGAATAGAAACGAGTACTCGGCGTTGTTGGATGGTTTTAACATTCTGATCCACGAGTCTACAAAATCTTTTGCTCTAACCGGTTTGCCGTTGGAGTATAGAGCATTTTCCCTCAGGAAGAATTTGTACTTTAAACCGTCATCCGATATCTCCCAGCGTTCGGCAACTCCGGGAAGCGGTTCCATTGTCAGGGGATGATATGTGACCAGACCCTCGTATATCC
>Ga0256914_1003239_pt1 | contig 12946 bp, 10 predicted proteins | sample HulkmetaG_FD_191571 | JGI IMG/M metagenome (GOLD analysis project Ga0256914, IMG submission 191571) | Hydrothermal chimney microbial communities from Main Endeavour vent field at the Juan de Fuca Ridge, Pacific Ocean - Hulk | ecosystem: Environmental > Aquatic > Marine > Hydrothermal vents ... | reverse complement strand
CGGGAACGCTCACGGATCGTCAAACGCGTGATCGCCCGGGCAAAACGCTTCGCTCTTCGGGGGGCACCGCAAAACCTCCCCCGTTTCGTCGGAAAGTTCTCACGTATCTTCGGTGCGGCGGTACCTTTTGCGGTGTAGTCCCGCCGATGGGGATCTTCGAGATGGGATCTAACCTCTTTTGCGGTAGAAATCGGCTTTGAACTCTCCAAATCTCCCGTGTACGATCGCCTCTCTCGCCTCGGATACGAGCGAGAGGTAGTAGTGGAGGTTGTGTAGCGTGGCGAGGCGGAAATAGGTGAGTTCCCTGGCCCGATAGAGGTGACAGAGGTAGGCTCTGGAGTATCGGCGGCAGGTGTAGCATCCACAGGCCGGATCGACGGGGTCGGAATCTTTTTTGAAGCGGGCCGACTTGATGTTGATTTTGCCGAAGCTCGTAAAAAGCGTTCCGTTGCGAGCGTTTCTGGTGGGCATGACACAGTCGAACATGTCGATGCCCCGTTCGATGTTTTCGACGAGATCCTCCGGAGTCCCGACCCCCATGAGGTAGCGCGGCTTCTCTTCGGGCATGAAAGGGGTCGTGTAGGCGACGGTGTCGTACATCGCCTCGTTCGCCTCCCCGACGCTCAGACCCCCGATGGCGAAGCCGTCGAAATCCATGGCACAAAGAGACTCCGCCGAGGCTTTTCTGAACGCTTCGTCGGTCCCCCCCTGGATGATGGCGAAGATGCTCTGGTCGATGCCGACACCATGCTCCTGCCTGAACCGGTGGTAGGCGATCGACTCCGCGGCCCAGCGGGTCGTCCGGTCGACGGAGAGTGCCAGACGATCTTTCGTGGCCGGCAGGGCTACGAGGTCGTCGAGAATCATCATGATGTCGCTGCCGAGGTTGTACTGGATGTCGAGGACCCTGGCGGGGGTGAAGTGGTGTCTGGAGCCGTCGATATGGCTTCGAAAGAGGATTCCTTCGTCGTCGGCCCGGCTGATATCGCTGAGGCTGAAGGCCTGAAAGCCGCCGCTGTCGGTCAGGAAGGAGCGGTCGTACCCTGTGAAACCGTGCAGCTTTCCCATCGCCGCCACCGTCTCGTCTCCGGGCCGCAGATAGAGGTGGTAGGTGTTGGCCAACAGGATCTGCGTATCGAGGTGTTCTCGCAGATCGACGGTATCGAGAGCCTTGACGGAGGCACCCGTGCCGACCGGCATGAAAACGGGTGTGCGGATCGTCGAGTGTGACGTCTGCAGTGTGCAGGCCCGGGCCTCGCCGTCGATGGCGTCGATCGTGAATTTCATGAAAGCGTCCTCAGTTTTGGATATAATATTTTTTTTAAATGCAAACAGCTTTCCCGTTCCATCGGTACGGACGGTTTCGTATCGCTGTGGCGGGAGCTTCATCAAGCGTGGAGAACGTATGAAACAGATTTTGATTCTCGCCGATGGAATTGTAGCAAAACATTTCCTCTATCGTATCAGCGAGACGTTTATCAGAACCAACGAATATACCGTCGTCGCGCTTGACCGCACCATTCTTCCGCAGCAGCTCCCTTCGAACATCACGACCTACCAGTTCGACCCCACCAGCTACATCAAGCTCTCGATGCTTCTCAAACGGGAGTTCGACGACATCTTCATCGTCATGAAGAACCGGGTCGATGCCGAGGGAGCCTACCAGAACATCCGCCGCGACAGACCCTATACCCGTATCACCTTCTTCAACCGCTGGGATATCGAGTTCGAGGATGAGAACCTGATCAACATCAACGCCAACGAACTGCTCGCGAGCCGGATGTACGACTTTCTGCCCAATGTACCGGTCATCGCGCAGAATGTCGGCCTGGGGCAGGGGGAGATCATGGAGGTGCTCGTACCCTTCGGAAGCGCCTATGTCTACCGCCACATCGGTACGATCGAGCAGAATCAGTGGCGTATCGTCGCCCTCTACCGGTCGAACCAGCTCGTTCTTCCGAAACCTTCGCTGATGATCAAGCCCAACGATCTGCTGCTGCTGGTCGGAAAGCCTTCGGTGCTTGAGTCCGTCTTCAAGGCGATCAAGCAGGAGCTCGGACAGTTTCCCGCACCATTCGGCGAGAATCTCTATCTCTATCTCGACATGCTCAAGGAGCAGCATTCGTGCATCACCCACTGCCTGGAGCAGGTCTCCTACCTGCATAGACGCTTCAAGGACAGAAAGTTGATCATCCGGGTGGCCAATCCGGCCGATATCGGGCTGCTGGAGGAGATCAAGGAGATGGAGCGCAAGAACGAGCAGATCAGCTGTTACATCGACTATCGCCGGCAGAAAGCCTCGGATCTCATAACCGACGATATGCAGCAGCACAATGTCGGTCTCGTCATCTGCGGCCGAGACATCTTCGGGGAGAGGGAGTTCAGAAACATCTTCTACAGGCTCAGAAAGCCGGTACTCCAGATCAGCGGCTCTTCTTTGACGGGGTTGAAGAAGGTGGTCGTGGTGCTTTCGGAGGAGAAGAGCATGGAGTTCATATCGGCCACCGTCTTCGACGTCGCCTCGCAGCTCGATCTGAATATCGAGCTTCTCGACTACGACCCGGATGGTGAGTTTCAGAAGAAGAGCTTCATTCTCAACCATTACGAAAACCTTTCGCACATCTTCTCCAAGAACCTGCAGATCCGCCAGCAGAAGCGTAACCCGATCCGCGAACTTTCCCACGAAAAGAGTTTTCTGCAGGTGCTCCCGTTCACGAAGAAAATGTTGCAAAGTCCGTTGCTCTCCTACTTCAGTGCCGATGCCGAGAAGCTCTACTTCAAGCTCTCCGACAATCCGCAGCTTTTCGTTCCGGTCGATATCGAGTAAGCAGTTTTAAAGTAGTGATTAAGTAATATATAAGAAATTTTCGAACAGGTTTTTGATTATGAATGTAACAATCTCTTTGCCGCAACCGGCGGACAGAGACTATACGATCACCATCGACGAACTGCCGCCGATCCGGATCGACGCGAAGGCGGCCATCATCACCAATCCGAAGGTATCCGGACTCCATCTGCGAAGGCTTTTGGAGCGTATCGAGGCGAGGGAGCTCTATATCGTCGTGATACCCGACGGAGAGGCCTACAAAACGATGGAGACGATCGAGTTCGTTCTGGATCGCCTTTTCGATCACCGTCTCGACAGAAAATCGGTACTGATCGCCTTCGGCGGAGGTGTGATCGGCGATATGACCGGTTTCGCCGCGGCCATCTTTCAGCGCGGGATCGACTTCATCCAGGTGCCGACGACGCTGCTTGCCCAGGTCGACGCCAGCGTAGGGGGCAAGACCGGCATCAACAACCGTTTCGGAAAAAACCTGGTGGGGGCGTTCCACCAGCCGCGGGCCGTCTATATCGATACCCACTGGCTCAAGACACTGCCCAGGCGGGAGTTCGCCGCAGGTGTCGCCGAGATCGTGAAGATGGCCGTCATGTTCGATGCCGATTTTTTCCGCTGGCTCGAAGAGCACGATCTTGAAGAGGAGGAGAGTCTCAAAGAGGCGATCCGCCGGTCGGTGGAGCTCAAGGCCGAAGTGGTGAACGAGGATGAGAAGGAGAAGGGGGTGCGGGCCGTACTGAACTATGGCCACACCTTCGCCCACGTGATCGAAAATCTCAGCGGCTACGGAACCTATCTGCACGGCGAGGCGGTTGCGATCGGTATGGTGATGGCCAACGAACTGGCTCTCGCATCGGGTCTTTTTCGCCAGGAAGAGGCCGAGAGGGTCCGGAGACTTCTGAAGCGTTACGGCCTGCCGGTCGACTACCGCATCGATTCGGCCGACCGCTTCTACGAACACTTCTTCCTCGACAAGAAGAGTCACGACAACACCGTCACCTTCATCGTTCCCGAGTCGATCGGGCGCTACCGCATACTTGCCGCTCCCGAGCGTGAGAGGGTTTTGAGCGTGTTGAAGAGATTCGAAAAAGGGAACGAGGGGTGAAAGCCAAACTCTTTCTTCTTCTGTTGACGTTGACGCTTTCGTTCGCACAGGGTACGACGATGGAAGAGAACAGCTCGTTCGCCTCGCCGGAGCAGAACGTCACCGAAGAGCAGAAGAGGCTCAGAGTCGAAAAGCTCGAAGCATCCCTGCGCCAGATCGACCGGAAGCTGGAGCAGGAGAGTGTCTGGCAGAAGATCTACGCCAACCATCTCGCCTATATCGATATGGAGGAGAAGATCCGCGGAATCGAACGGCAGATCAAGGCATACAAGCGCAAAGGGCCGAGCCGCTACCGGACCGCCATTCGCGAGTTGGAGGCCCAGAAACTGAAACTCCGCGAACAGCTCGATCTGCTGAAGGATTACCGGAGCAATCCGTTCAAGACACTGATCCATCCGGAAGAGGTCAAAGAGGTTCCGACCGTAGACAACCCGATAGCCATCATCAGTGCCTTCTCCTTCATCAAGCAGCTCGACGAACAGAAGAGCCGGTTCGAGTACGAGGTCGGGACGCTGAAAAGCTTCATCGACCTGCTCAACAGGAAGATCGCGATCCTCAAGGATCTTCTGGAAGCCGAGCCCGATCGCAAAGAGATCCGGGAGGAGCTCGACAGGACGATGAAAGAGGTCGATGAGGCCGAAGATGCGCTGAGCCTGCATCAGACGGCCCTGATCGTCTACCGCAAAAAGGTGGACGAGATCCGGCTGCGCCTCACCGAACAGATCAAACAGCAGGCCAAGAAAGCGGGGACGATCGGAGCGACCGTTCTGATCCTGCTCCTTTTCGTTCTTCTCTTCAAGTGGCTGGTCAAGCGTACGATCACAGACAACGAACGCTTCTACATGGCCAACAAGATCATCAACTTCACCTTCGTCTTCGTCGTTCTGATCATTCTGCTCTTCGCCTACATCGAAAACGTCTCCTACCTCGTGACGGTACTCGGCTTCGCCTCCGCAGGTATCGCGATCGCGATGAAGGACTGGTTCATGAGCATGCTCGGATGGCTCGTCATCGTTCTGGGCGGATCGATCCATGTGGGCGACCGCATCAGAGTCGACAAGGACGGCAAGATGTATGTGGGCGATGTTTTGGATATCTCTCTGCTGCGGATCACGATGCTCGAGGATATCACGCTGACGACCTACAAGCACAACCGGCGTGCGGGGCGCATCATCTTCATCCCCAACAACTACATCTTCACCGATATGATCGCCAACTACACCCACGCCACCCTCAAGACGGTCTGGGACGGCATCGATTTTACGATCACCTTCAACTCCAATCACAAAAAGGCGCAGCATATCGCCAAGGAGACGGCCAAAAAGTACGCCAAGGGGTACACCGACATCACCCGCAAGCAGCTCAACAAGCTGAGGGCCAAGTACAGCCTCAAGAACACAAACGTCGAACCGAGGGTCTACTCCTTCATCGAGGAGAACGGTATCCGTATCAGCATCTGGTACATGACCAACGCCTACGCGACGCTGACACTACGAAGCACCATATCGGCGGAGATTCTCGACCAGATCAAAGAGGAGGAGGATATCGTCATCGCCTATCCGTCACAGCAGATCTATGTCGAAAAGGCTCGAAGGAAGCCAACGCTGCCCGATCTCACGGAGAGTACGATCACACTATGAAAAAGGTCTATTTCAAAACGTTCGGATGCCGGACCAACCAGTTCGATACCCAGGTGATGGTCTCCAGGCTCGGGGAGTATCGTCTCGCCCGCAGCGAAGAGGATGCCGATGTCATCGTCGTCAACTCCTGTACCGTCACCAACGGTGCCGACAGCGGTGTACGCGGCTACATCAACCAGGTGCACCGCATCAACGGCAAGGCGAGGGTGCTACTGACCGGATGCGGCGCCCATACGAAGGGCGAGAGCCTCTTCGACGCCGGGAAGGTCGACGGTGTCTTCGGCCACAGCGAGAAGGAGAAGATCCGCGACTTTCTCGCAAAGGAGGGGCGTTTCTACGAGATCGGCGACCTGAAACATGTCGATTCGACGGTGGTCGAGCAGTTCGTCGGAAGATCGCGCGCCTTCATCAAGATCCAGGAGGGGTGCGATTTCCGGTGCAGCTACTGCATCATCCCCTATGTACGGGGCGATGCCCGAAGTATGGACGAGGATCTGATCCTCGAGCAGGTTCGCCGTCTGGCGGCCAACGGTTTCGGAGAGTTCATCCTGACCGGGACAAACGTGGGAAGTTACGGCAAAGATCGCGGCGGATCCATCGCGAAGCTTCTCAAAAAGATGAGCCTCGTGCGGGGTGTACGGCGTATCCGTATCGGTTCGCTCGAACCGATTCAGATCACCGACGAATTCAAAGAGCTCCTTTCGGAGCGTTGGATGGCGAGGCATCTGCACATCGCCCTGCAGCATACCTCCACGAAGATGCTGAAGATCATGAACCGGCGGAACCGCTACGAGAGCGACCTGGAACTTTTCGAGGAGATCGCCGCCCGCGGCTACGCCCTGGGTACCGACTTTATCGTCGGCCATCCCGGTGAAGGGAATGAGGAGTGGGAGGAGGCGATCGAACGGGTCAAGAGGCTTCCGCTCACCCACATCCACGCCTTCACCTACTCGAAACGGGACGGAACGGCGAGCGGTACGATGGGATCGACAGTGCCAGCAGATGTGGCCAAGGGACGCCACAGGGAGCTCACATCGATCGTCAAAGCCAAGAACCATGCCTTCCGACGCTCCGTACAAGGGCCGCTGGAGATCCTTGTGGAGAGTGAAAAGGGGGGGAACTACCTGGGGCTCGATCAATATTTCAACCGGGTCACGATCGAGTGCGGACGCGACATCAAAGGGGAGTGGGTCACGCTCGAGAGATTCGAAGCCGCCGAGGAGGGAAACCGTGGACGTCTCTAGGAAGAACCGCTACATACTGGCTGCTTCGGCCCTGCTCGTCGCGCTGCTGCTGCTCTTCGCGTTTCTGCGCGACCGTTCGCACCTCGTCGATGCCCAGACGGCACGCAGCCTGATCGAAAACTCGCTGGTGGAGAGCGCCACGATAGAGGGGCCCTATCTCTATTTCAAAAGCGGCGGCACCTACTACAAGGTTCCCAAGGATGCGATCGATCTTGCCGAACTCTACCGCTCGATTCCCGTGAGGGTCAAGGAACCCAACCCCTACCTGGCCGATCTGCTGACGATCGGGTTTCTGGCGCTCCTGGTGATCTATCTTCTTCGCTGGGCTCGGAAGAACCGGGAGCTCAAAGAGCAGCAGCTCAGCGAACAGATCCAGTTCGCCAGTGAGCTACAACGACCAGCGGACATCAAACCGATCGTCTCCAACATCACCTTCAAGGATGTGGCCGGAATCAACGAGGTGAAAGAGGAGCTCGAGGAGATCATCGATTTTCTGAAAAACCCGGGAAAATACCTGAACTTCGGCATTCGTATGCCGCGTGGCGTTCTGCTGGTGGGGCCTCCCGGCGTAGGAAAGACGCTGATCGCCAAGGCGGTCGCCGGAGAAGCGGGTGTCCCCTTTTTCTACCAGAGTGGCGCTTCGTTCGTGCAGATCTATGTCGGTATGGGGGCCAAGCGTGTCAGGGAGCTCTTCAAGCGTGCCAAAGCCGCCGCACCTGCGATCGTTTTCATCGACGAGATCGATGCGGTGGGCAAGGCGAGGGGCGGTATGCGAAACGACGAGCGTGAAGCGACCCTCAACCAACTGCTGACGGAGATGGACGGTTTCGAGGACAGTAGCGGTGTCATCGTCATCGCCGCGACCAACAAGATCGAGATGCTCGACGACGCTCTGCTGCGTCCGGGCCGCTTCGACCGGCGCGTCCACGTATCGCTTCCCAACAAGGAGGAGCGAAAATCGATTCTCTCCATCTATCTGGCCAACAAGCCGCACAGCCTCGATCTCGACGAGATCGCCCAGATGACGGTGGGGTTCAGCGGTGCCGCACTCTCCTCTCTGGTCAACGAAGCGGCCATCCATGCGCTGAAAAAGGGGAAGCGGCTCATCGAAACGGAGGATTTTCTCGCCGTGAAGGACAAGGTGCTTCTGGGAAAACGGAAGATTCTCACCTACAGCGAGGAGGAGAAGAGGATCCAGGCCGCCTACCAGGCGGCCAAAGCGGTGACGGCCTACTGGCTCGATGTCGATTTCGACAAGATCGGGCTCTTGAGCGACCACTTCCAAAGATCCGAAAAGGAGATCGTCTCCAAAACGGAGATGATGAACCGCATCCGTGTCCACCTCGCGGGCGACGTGATGATGCACCTGCATTTCAACGAGCACTTCACCAATGCCGCCGGCGATCTCAAAGAGGCGCGCCTGATCGCGAAGGATATGGTGGAACGGTACGGTATGGGAGAGAGCGTGGTCAGTTCGGCGGCGGAAGAGGAGAAGATCCTCGCGGAGGCGAAGTCCGATATCGAGAGTTTCGTGGCACGGATGGAGGATGGGATCGTCCGTCTCGCCGACGAGATCCTGCGAAGGGAGATCGTTTCGAAAGAGGATATCCGAGAGCTTTTGCATGACCTTTTTTAGCGGATTTTGCCTCGAAGGCGAAGAGGTTCTGTTCGACGAGATCATCGGTGATGACGCCAAGAACCCCTATCTCGTCGTCGGCTTCAGCTACGGGGCCATCAAGGCCCTCGAGTACGTTTGGGAGTGCAAAAGGCGGATCGACCGGCTTCTGCTGCTCTCTCCGGCTTTCTTTGTGGGAAGGTCGCGAGCGTTTGTCAAGGCGCAGACCCTCTACTTCAGAAGGGACCCCGGGGCCTATATCGATACCTTTTTGGCCAATGCGGCCTATCCTGCCGACAGGAAGCTCCTCGACCCATTTGCGGTTCGCGGCGGTCTCGAAGAGCTGCGGGAGCTGCTGACGTACGGTTGGCCCGAGGAGAGGCTCGATCGGCTGCGCAGCCGCGGTGTGAAGATCGAGACCTATCTCGGCGCCGAGGATCGGATCGTCGAGGCGGAAAGGGCACACGCCTTTTTCAGGAATTTCGGCGAAAGCTACCTCTTCAAAGCGTACGGACACATACTTCATGAAGGAGAGAGAGATGGATAGAATCCGAATCGGTGTCGTGACCGCCAGCGACCGGGCGAGTGCCGGAATCTACGACGATATTTCAGGTGTGGCGATCATGGATACGATGAAAGAGTACCTGAAAAACGAACTGGAGTTTTTCTACCGCTGCGTTCCCGACGAACAGAATGAGATCGAAAGGGCGCTCAGGGAGCTCGCGCTCGAAGAGGAGTGCGATCTTGTCGTCACGACCGGCGGGACCGGGCCGGCCCCCAGGGATGTGACACCCGAGGCGACCGAGGCGGTCTGCGAAAAGATGCTCCCCGGTTTCGGGGAGCGGATGCGACAGGTGAGCCTGCAGTACGTTCCTACCGCCATATTGAGCCGTCAGACGGCAGGCGTATGCGGAAGGAGTCTCATCATCAACCTTCCGGGCAAGCCGAAGTCGATCCGCGAATGCCTCGATGCCGTTTTTCCCGCCGTTCCCTACTGCATCGATCTGATCGGAGGGCGCTACATGGTGACCGATGGAAGCGTCATCGAAGCCTTCAGGCCCAAAGGAAAATAGAGGCGGTGGCCGGAGGGCCCCACTGCGGCCCTCTCCGTTTCCGCCCAGAAAAAGATGGCGAAGAAAAAGAAGAGACTGATCAAATACAACCAGAGCATCCGTAAGATCTTCGGGGGAGAGGGGTTCGACGAAGGAATCGTACGGGTTCCGCTGGACAACCTGATCGAGATGGCGATGATCCTCTCGCTCAAGGAGCGCCATCTGGGCAAGGAGGATCTCGTACGCGCGTTCAGACGTCTCTGGTCGAACGGAGATGCGGCGGATCGGGCACTCATCACGGAGTATCTCAAATCTCTTGATACCACCTTCGGCCCCGACAGGAGTCTCCCAAACGCCGAGGCGAGAAGAGAGAAGATCGACGAGATTCTGGCCCAGATCGAGCATACGCCGGCAGAAGCGGTGGCGATCGGAGAGCAGTTTGCAGAGGTACGGCTGAAAAAGATCACGCCGCAGCGTATCGCCAGAGCGCTCGCCAAACTGCGTAACGCCCAGAAGCGGAGCAGACTCGAAGAGATCTGCGACGGAGCCTTCGACGAAGAGGGTCGCTTCATCTTCTTCCATTCGTTCGAGTTCGCGATCGACGGGGAGCGGTTCCACAAAATCGTCGAGGTGGAGTGTACCCCTTTCGATGAGAGCGAGATTCTCGAGCTGGACGAGGGGAGGCTCGTTTCGCGCCTCAAAGAGAGTCAAGAGGCGGCACTTTCGGAAAAAGCGGACCGGATCGAGGCGTTTCTGGTTCGGGCAGGACGCCCGAACCGCTATCTTGGCAGGGATGAGGTCGTCCAGATTCTCAAACGTATTCCCGAACGGTGCGATTTTCTCTCCGTTCCCATTCCGGAGAGTATCTTGCGTACGATCCTGTGCGAGAATTTCGAGATCGCCCGGATCGAGTTTCTGCAGGAGCGTATCCGTCTCTTTCGCGACGTGGGGAAAGAGATCTTTGGAAACTCCGAATGGCGCGTGGACTACAGGCTCATGCTGGAGGTGGAGAAACGGTGGCTCTATCAGGCGATCTGGGAGAGCGAGCCGTTGGGTATCGACGAGGATTTCGAGATTCGCCGCAGCCGGATCGAAGCGCAGTTTGACGGGGAGCTCGCGGCACTCAAAGATGCTTTGCTCCAGGAGTCCGAGGGCCTGGGTATGGATGGTCGCCAGATCGAATCGATCATCGCCGAGACCGTGATGGAGGTAATCGCCAAAACGGAGATTCTCGAAATACCCTACAAAACGCTGAAAAACATCAATCGCCACTTCGCCCGCCGTATCGAGGGCCTCAAGCTCAAAAAGCAGCGCGAAGAGCTGCTGGCCCGGACGATCAGAGATTTCAAGAACCTCTTTCCGCTCGCACGAGAAATGGGACGGAGGCTTGTCTTCCACGTCGGTCCTACCAACAGCGGAAAAACCTATGGAGCGATGAAGAGACTCAAAGAGGCCGATACCGGCTACTACCTGGCCCCCCTTCGGCTTCTGGCGCTCGAAGGGTACGAAACGCTGCTGAAATGGGGTGTGCAGGCGTCCCTGGTGACGGGAGAGGAGCAGATCGTCGACGAAGAGGCGGCGCATGTGAGCTCGACGATCGAAATGGCCAACTTTCAGGTCGAGGTGGATGTCTGTGTCATCGACGAAGTGCAGATGATCGCCGATCCCGACCGCGGATGGGCGTGGGCGAACGCCATCATCGGGATCCCGGCCCAGACGGTCATCATGACCGGGAGCGACGATGCTCTTGTAGCGGTGAGAGAGCTGGCGGAGTGGCTCGACGAAGAGCTCGAAGTGGTCCGCTTCGAACGCAAAGCGCCGCTCATTCTCAACCACCACCCCACCTCGCTCAAGAAACTCGAACCCGCCACCGCCGTCGTCGCTTTCAGCAGGCGGGATGTCCTGGCACTCAAAGAGCGACTCAGCGGCCGGTACGACGTATCGGTCGTCTACGGCAATCTGAGTCCGGAGGTACGACGGGAGGAGGCCCGCCGTTTCCGGGAAGGGGAGTCGCAGATTCTCGTCGCGACGGATGCCATCGCGATGGGGCTCAACCTGCCGATCAAGACGATTCTCTTCGCCCGCGACTCCAAGTTCGACGGGCAGAGCAGGCGGCTCCTGACCTCATCGGAGATTCGTCAGATCGCCGGCCGGGCGGGGCGGTACGGAATTCATGAAGAGGGGTATGTGGGTGCGTTGACTGGCCCGGTACTGAATACGGTGGCCGAACGGATCGACGAGCCGTCCGAGCCGATCCACGGCCCCTACCGCGTCATGGCGAACTTCGAACATATCGAGCTGATCGCAAAGATCATCGAGACCGGGAGTCTTTCGGAGATTCTCGGGTTTTTCGTCAAACATATGCGCTTTGACGGCCCCTTCATCGCAGCGAATATCGAAAATATGCTCGAAATCGCGAAGATGGTCGATCTGTACAGGCTCGATCTCAAGTCGAAGTATCACCTCTCGTGTGCACCTTTGAGTCTCGGTTCGGCCTATCTTGAGAGTGTCTTCCACCGCTACCTGATCTCGCTCGAGCGGCAGGAGCCGATCCCTTTCTCTCTCCCCGAAGAGCTTCCGCCGGTGGCGCACACATCCGATATGCTCTTCGATGCGGAAGAGAGAGTCAAGGAGGTCTCGTTGTACCTTTGGCTCTCCTACCGTTTTCCCGAATCGTTCGTCGATACGGAGAGTGCACTCAAAGCCCGGGAGATTCTCAACGGCTTCATCGAACGTTCGCTGCGCAAAGGGGTCTTCGCCCGTTCCTGCCGCCGCTGCGGCAAACCGCTTCCTCCGAACTTCGCATTCGGGATATGCCAGGAGTGTTTCCGGGGAGGCCGATCGGTACGACGCCATGCCAGACGCTGACTATCTATTCGTCTACGGAACGCTGATCCGTCGGCTCCGCCATCCGATGCACAGGAGAATGCTCCGCTACGCCTCCTATCTCTGTGATGCGGTGGCGGAAGGGGAGCTCTTCGATCTGGGAGCCTATCCGGCGATGCGACCGGGTGCCGGCCGGGTGTGGGGAGAGCTCTACCGTATCGAGGATTTCACACCTCTTTTCCGAACGCTCGATCGCTACGAGGGGAGCGAATATGAAAGAAGGAAAATCCCCGTCCGCTGCGACGGAGAGGAGAGAGTGGATGCGTGGGCATACCTCTACAGACATCCGCTCCCGCCGTCACGGAGAATCGCTTCGGGAAGCTATCTGGCTCACAGGAGGGAGGGGATACGCTAGAACCCATCTCAAAAATCCCCATGGACAAAAGCGCTCCGCCCTTCGGGTGCAGCGCAAAAGGGACTCTCGCTTCGTTGGAACGCTTGAACGTAGCTTCGGCTTTTCCGCCTCACGGTGCCGCATCCTGCGGTGCATTCACGCCTATGGGAATTTTGAGATGGGTTCTCATGGTGTGCGTGAGGGGATTTTCATCGGATGAGCGTCACCTCT
>Ga0256914_1003238_pt1 | contig 12947 bp, 13 predicted proteins | sample HulkmetaG_FD_191571 | JGI IMG/M metagenome (GOLD analysis project Ga0256914, IMG submission 191571) | Hydrothermal chimney microbial communities from Main Endeavour vent field at the Juan de Fuca Ridge, Pacific Ocean - Hulk | ecosystem: Environmental > Aquatic > Marine > Hydrothermal vents ... | reverse complement strand
CGAGTATCAGGGCTCGGATAATTGCGTTTCCTTCAAAACGCCGTTGGGAACCAATCATGCCTTCAACGGCTGGGTGGATAAATTCCTGGTTACTCCGGCCAATGGGCTGACCGATTTTTACGGTATGATCAGCGGCAATCTGATGGGCCTGACCGCCAAGTTCATCTACCATACATTTGACGCCGAAGAGGGCTCGGCAGACTATGGTGATGAGTTTGATGTTATGCTCAAGTATGCCTTCAACAAACATTATTCGGTCCTGGCCGCCTACGGCACCTATGATGCCGACGAGTTTGCCACGGATACCGACAAGTTCTGGCTCCAGCTCGTGGTCAACTTTTAGGACGGGCGCTCAATAGATTGTGGTATGCCGGCCGGAGCTCTCGGCCGGCTCAGACCGCATCCTTCACCAGTGATCCGCGTCAGGCCTGTACGACGGTTCAGGTGCGGGGTGCGGTTATCTGTTTTATGATGACCACCAAAAATCAGCAGCCTTTATCTCTCCTCAACAATTTTGTGCAGGGTGGTCACTCTCCAACACCAAACAGGCGTTCCGGGATAGGTTTGGTATTTTTTTGATGGGCGATCCCATTCTGCAGGGTTTTATACAAGGTGGGCAGCACAACGGCTCAATAGCCGCCATCCAGCCCATCCGGTTTTCTGAGGATTGATGGCAGTTACAATCTCTTTTTGGGGGCGAGAGCGCTGCCAATAACGATGCCGGCCTCGTAGAGCCCGAACAGCGGCAGGGAGAGCAGGGCAGTGGCCGTCATATCGCCGGCCGCAAGGAGAAATGAAAGCACGACAATGGCAACATAGAACCAGCTTCTCCGGCTGGTGAAATAGGTACGGCTGACCAGGCCGGTCTTCATGGCCATGACCATGAGAAAGGGGATTTCAAAGGCAATGCCAAAGGCCAGAACCGTGCGGGCGACAAAGGTGAGGTACAGGCCCAGCTTGGGCATTGGCTGCAGATTGTCGCCGGCATACCCCATGAAAAAGGTCAGCATTCTTGGCAGGACGATGAAAAAGGCAAAAGCGGCGCCCCCGGCAAAGAGCAGGCTTGCCCAGCCCACAATCTGCCTGGCCAGCCGTCGCTCGTGGTCAAGGAGGCCCGGGGCAATGAACATCCAGATCTGATAGAGCAGAAAGGGAAAGGATATGCCCACGCCGACCAGTATGGAGAGTTTTATATAGCTGACAAATGCCTCGGTCAGCTTGGTATAGACCAGGTGGCCGAGATCGGGATAGGCCTGAAAAAGGGGCCGCATGCAAAAGCCGGCTATCTGATCGATATAGAGGTAACTGATCGTGGACGCAATGGCAATAACGATGAAGCTCGCTATCAGCCGCTGTCTCAGCTCCTTGTAATGGGGCGCGAAATGCTCGAGCGCGGCTCTCATGTCGATCGGGACGTTTCTGACAGAGGAGTTGTTGAATTCGGGGCGGTCGCCTTGTTGGCTGCCTGGGGCAGGTCGTTGTCAGGCAGGGTTGTCATGTTGGTGGGTTCTGGTTCCGGGCTGCCTTGATCGGCGGTTTCCTCTTCATCTTTCCCAGGGTCGGGTTCGTGCTTGCGTTCCGTTTCCCAGGGACGTTCCTCAAGGGGTTCCAGGTCGATCAGGTCGTCCTCGGCGAACTGATCATCGTCCGGAGAGCTGTCTGCGACAGACGCTTCATCCTTGGCTGGCTCCCAGGTATCGCTTGCAAGCAGATGGTTGTTCAGTTCGTGGGTAGTCTCTTCAATCTCGGACTGAACTTCATCCAGGACCCCCTCTTCCTGCAGGCTGACCTTTACCTCATCCACGGTTTTTTTGAGTTCCTGCATTCCCCTGGCCAGCGAACGGGCCAGGTCAGGCAGCTTGTCCGGACCGACCACGATCAGGGCCACGGCAAGAATAACGATCATTTCCGGAAGACCGATACCAAACATGTCAGGAATTCCCCGGTTGCAAGATAGAGAAGAGGAGAACGGCCACTCGAATCATTAGTCAGCAGTGTACGGTATCGGCCAAAACCTGTCAAGGAGCGCAGTGGCACAGGGGCTTTCCGGATGATTTTCAACCATGAAACCACGCATGACCGGGCCGGTGGATTGTGCGGCATCGCCTGCTCGATGCTCCCCGGAACCGATCATTGCCGGGGAGTTGCATGGAAATGCGGTTAATAGAAGCTTGTTTATTTATGGTTATCTCGCCCTGCTGCCCGCACGGGTTTTTTTCGGCGGCCATCCAGAAAATGAAACAGGGCGAGAATGGGATGGGACAGGATCATGCGCGGTCCGACAGTACGCATGATCATTCTGATTTTTTCCCGCATGGCTGGCTTGTAGCAGTGTACGCGGCAGTTTCCGCATGTGGTCTTCCCCTCCTGAAACGGGCAGTGGTCAAGACGCTTGCGGGCATAATGAAGCAGCTCTGCGCATTCTGCACAGAGATGCGGTTCATCGGGATCAGGCTGCCGGTCGGCATGGTTTTCCCGGCAAAACCGCGCAATCATCACGGCAACGGTTTTTTCTTCCCGCGCCATGCGCGGATGCTTTTTTTTCATGGTGTTCACCTATATGACACGCGCCGTGTGGCCGGTCAATCTCTCAATATACAGGGGGGCGCTTGGATGGATCAATGAGCCAATCAGCCCCTCGCATGTCACCATGCAATATTCATATACTCCACGGAGAGATAAATATCCTTGATTCAGCTCAAGTTGATTCGATTTTGAATGTTACCCAATGGTAACGCGAGGCCGGAATCAGCGTTACTGACAGGTAACACGGCTAGAGAGCATGTTTATAATTGTTTGAAATAGCGTGTCTTTGAAAAGTGGAATGCTTGTTGCAAATTTAATGAAAGCATTGAAGGAAATCATCAGTTTCACATGGTGTACAGGGGGATACGGTGCCTGAATACAGATCAAAACCATACAGCCACATTGTCAGGATTGTTTTACTCCTGGTGATTATCATTGTTGCCGGAGTTGTGGTCAGGGGCAAGGTTCTGCCCAAGTCCTTCGGAGAATACGGCCATTACAGAGGCGATGCGATTTTTGATGAAATGAAGAGGCCGGTACGGAATGGCACCAATGCATCTTGCCTTGTTTGTCATCCCTATATACGGGAAATGCATCTCAATGGCGTGCATCATACGGTATCCTGCGAGTTTTGCCACGGTCCGGTTGCCGATCATGTCAAGGATGGCAAGGTGATCGCCAAGTTGCCGAAAAAACAAGGCAAGGAGATCAGGCGTCTCTGTCTGCGCTGCCATAACCAGATTATCCGGGCCCGGCCCAAGGAATCGATCAAGATGATCTCCATGCCCCAGCATCTTGAAGAAAAGCATGTACGCACTGATCATATCTGTAACCAGTGCCATAATGTCCACGCACCACTGATGTGGGTCAAGCAGGCAAAAGCCATGGTTGGTGTGGAGGAGGACTCCAAATGATGAAAGAAATCGAACGGGAAATTTCCCAGGACCGGCGAAGGTTTATCAAAAAGGTGCTTGGCGGTTCCATTGCCGGCTCTCTGCTGCTGGTCATACCCGCCGGCGCCATGGATTTTGGCAATATCCCGGAACAAATACCTGGAATGCGCAAGCAGACCGGGCCGTTTATCAAGGGGAAAAAGTTTGCCTTTGTTGTTGATATCACCCGTTGTATCGGCTGCGGGTCCTGCTGCGTGGCAGACAAGAACGAGTATAAGGTGCCGGACGGCAATTACCGAACCTGGGTGGAGCGCTATATCATTGACGATCATGACAATGTGTATGTGGACAGCCCCAACGGTGGCCTGAATGGTTACCAGGAGCCGCGTGAGGATCTGCCTTATCCGGTTCGGGACACCTTTTTCGTGCCCAAGCTCTGCAACATGTGCGAGCACCCGTCCTGTGTGCAGGTCTGTCCGGTCGGCGCTACCTTTCAAACCGAGGACGGCTTTGTTCTCATTGATTACAAGAGATGCGTCGGTTGCGGCTACTGCGTCCAGGCCTGTCCTTATTCGGTTCGTTTCATCAATCCCGAAACTCATACCGCGGACAAGTGCACCTGGTGCTATCACCGGGTTCGCAAGGGACTGTTGCCGGCCTGCGTCAATGTCTGTCCGGTTCAGGCCCGCAAGTTCGGCGACCTGAACGACCATGAATCGGAAGTGTATAAAATTTTGCACCAGCCCCATGTTATCTCGGTACTCAAACCGGGCATGGGCAACAAGCCATCACTTCATTACGTTGGCCTGCGAAGGGAGGTTGTCTGATGAGTCCTGAACACGGCGCTGCGGTGGCAACCGCGTTGACCAACTATGTCTTTCCCAATGATCTCCATGTGCACTGGAGTTTGATGATCGTGCTTTACCCGTACATTACGGGTATTGTTGCCGGTGCCTTTATTGTCTCTTCCCTGTATCATGTCTTCCATATCCAGTCCCTGAAGCCTGTTTCCAGGTATGCGCTGGTTTTTGCCCTGGCCTTTCTCGCCTTTGCGACCGCGCCGCTGTTAAACCATCTCGGTCATCCGGAACGGGCCATGAACATGATGCTTACGCCAAGCCCCACCTCGGCCATGGCCGGATTTGGCTATATCTATTCTGCCTATGCCATAGTGCTTATTCTGGAAATTCTTTTTATTTACCGGCCGACCCTGGTGGCCCTGAAACAGAAGGCCAGCGGCGGCATGAAGCTGCTTTACACGATTTTGACAATGGGCAGCGACAATGTCTCCAGGGAGGCTCTTGAGATTGACCACAAGATCACCGCTTTTCTGGCGGCCATCGGCATACCCATGGCCTGTACCCTGCACGGATATGTCGGTTTTATCTTTGGTGGTGTCAAGGCCAATCCCATGTGGGCCACACCGCTGATGCCGGTCATCTTCCTGCTGTCGGCCAGCGTCTCGGGTATAGCCGGTATTATTCTTTCCTATGTCATTATCCGGGAGAAACAGGGCAAGCCCCTGGATATGGAATGCATCCGCACCCTTATCAAGTTTCTCTGGGGCTGTTTTATCCTTGATTTTGTCTTTGAAATGCTGGAGCTGTTCTCCCACGCCTATATGGCAACCCATCACTGGGAAGCCCTGCATGATCTCTACTGGGGACCGCTTTTCTGGACTTTCTGGGTGGCGCAGGTGGGTATTTTTTCGGTTATCCCTTTTATCGCCCTTGGCATCCTTTCCCTGGTCAACCTGTCGGACAAGGTGGTCAAGATAGGCGGCTCGATCATATCGTTCATGATCCTGGTGCAGGTGCTGCTCATGCGCTGGAACGTTGTCATCGGCGGCCAGCTCATGTCCAAAAGCGAGCGGGGACATGCGGTCTTTCATCCCGGCTTCTTCACCAAAGAGGGTATTGTCCCCTCGATCATTATTATGATTCTGCCCATTGTTTTTCTCTATCTGCTCAGCAAGGTTTTTCCCTTCTGGCTCGAGGATGATCCGACAGTGGGTGAGCAGTCAGCGTGATTTTTGGCTCAGGGCCGGGCCCTGAACCATGACAAACTGGTAACAAGAGTGGACTGAACCATAAACAATGCAAAATGAAAGGAGGGTATCGGCGTTGAAGAGATGTAGGTAGAGCAGATCAGTCAGTCTGCTGGTGGTCGGAGACTGAATTGCTGGGTAAATAATTAACGGTTCATATCAGGAGGAAACTGAATGAAACATTTGAAGAAAACATTTTGTATTGCAGTCCTCGGACTCTTTGTCGCCGGTTCGGCCTTGGCTACCACCGAGCAGTCAAAGAATACCCAGGACGCAGCAGTCAAGGCATTGAATGTGAAGTGTATCAACTGCCATCTCAAGGAAAACAACTCCCTGGTGCAGCAGTGGCGGCATTCTCCGCACGCAGCTGCACAGGACGGCCAGATCGGTTGCTACAACTGTCATGCCGCGGCCAAGGGCGATGAGCTTGGCTTCAAGCATGAGGGCGCCTTTATCAAAACCATCCTCTCGCCGCTTGACTGCAAGTTCTGTCATGAGCGCGAGGTCAAGGAGATGGTCAACTCCCATCATGCCACTGCCGGCGAGATCATGGCCTCGCTGGATAATGTTATTGGCGAGGTGATCTGCTCCATGCCTGTGACCAAGGCGGACGCGGTCAATGGCTGTTGGCAGTGCCACGGCGGTATTATCAAGATCAAGCGTGACAAGAACGGCAAGCCGCTTCATCGCGAGACCGGCGCTGTGATGATCGATTACAAGACCTGGCCTAACACTGGTATCGGCCGCCTGAATCCGGATGGCTCCAAGGGTTCGTGCATGGCCTGCCATTCCAAGCATTCCTTCCGTTCCTCGGTTGCCCGTCAGCCCGAGAACTGTGGCAAGTGTCACCTTGGCCCGGACCATCCCCAGAAGGAGGTCTATCAGGAATCCAAGCACGGCATTGCCTACTATTCCGCGGTACGCGAGAGCGGCCCCAATGGCATGAACATCCTCAAGAACGGTTCCTGGGTACTGGGTAAGGATTATTACACCGCTCCCACCTGTTCCACCTGTCACATGGGTTCCTATGTGAAGCTGGATGGCGGTATTGCCCAGAATACCCATAATGTCGGTGATCGTATCTCCTGGACCCTGCGGCCCAAGGTATCGGTCAAGTTGAACAGGGCTATCTTTGCCGACGGCACTGTCGCCGATATCCCAGGTGACATCGCGCCCCAGGTAGGCCAGAAGGCAACTTTCAAAACCTTTATTGTCAAGGACGGCAAGTTCAAGAAGGTGACGGCCCAGAAGCAGGTGGTCAAGGTTCTGTCCTGGGAAGACCGCCGCAACAACATGAAGGGCGTCTGCAAATCCTGCCACGGCATGCAGCAGGTGGAAGGCTTTTACAAGCAGTTTGACTCCCTGGTTGTCACCTATAATGAAAAATTTGCCAAGCCGACCAAGAAGCTGTACGGTATGGCCAAAAAGGACGGCCTGGTCAAGGGTTCTCCATTCCATTCGCCGCTTGGCTGGACCTGGTTCGAGATCTGGCATCATGAGGGCCGTCGCGCCCGTCATGGCGCTGCCATGGGCGGTCCGGACTATACCCATTGGCATGGTATGTACGAGGTCGCCAGGCATTTCTACTATGAGTTTATTCCCGAGCTGATGAAACTTGCTCAGGAACATAACATGACCGCCAAGTATGAACGCGCGGTGAATGAAATCCTGGCCAGACCCGAGCATCAGTGGTTCCAGAAGGGTTTTGGCGAGGCAACCATGTCTGCTATCAAGGCAGAGCAGGCTGAACGGTACGGAGACAAGAAGTAAAACCTCTTCAGCCTGACACGCGGAAAACCCGCCCCGCTTCCCAGCCTGGGAAGCGGGGCTTTTAATTTTCCATCAATAAAAAACACGGAGACAATGATATGAGTATTTCCATGCAGCGCATATTTCCTCGGCAATCAGCCCTGCTGGTGCTGATTACCCTGGCAGCTATTCTGTTCGTTTGTCCCGGCCGGCTCATGGCTGGTGGCGGGCTGCTGAATGATGTGATCGGCCTGGAACTTGGCATGCAGGGTTACACCATCGGCAAGAAACTGACGTCAGAGCAGGAAAAGATTGCCCGGGACCACTTAGAGGAAAACGCCCATGCAGGAACCATCAAGTTCCTTGACAGGGATCTGCATGTTGTTGTGGATAAGGATTCCAGGCGCGTCCTGGCCCTGTATGTGCGCCAGGAGGACACAAGCCGGCAAGGAATGAAAAAAATGGTTGCCGACCTGATGGATCGCTTTGGAGCGCCCACGCTCATGGCCCATGATAAAATTATATACTGGGCCTTTAACCGGCACGGCGCTGTCTCGGAAGATGATTTTGCCAAGGCAAAAAAGGTCGGCCAGGTTCCGCAGCTCGGCATCATTGCGACTGTCAAACTGAATTCTGATATGGAAATTTCATCTGATCCGGTCGATAGTGACAATGGGGATGGAAAAAAAGTTGCAGAGGAGCGGGCTGGAACTGTCTACTTTATTATCACCTCGGACCCGTTGGTCAGGGAGTTTCTGGACCGGCTGCAATAAATACAATAATTATTGCTGGGCGCTGTCCGTAGGAGACATGTTGGCATATTTACATGCCTGTTTGACTTTTTTCCTCCTGTCGGCTATATTTCTCCGGTTTTGGCGGGCTGCCGCTTTCATGGGTTGGAGGCGGATCAGCCTTTTTCATTTTTGCCGGTTCGCTATGATTTTTCCGGCTGGGCCGGGGAGAAAAAAATAAGGAGAGTACCATGGCCAGTGTGGTGGTGGTTGGCACCCAGTGGGGTGATGAGGGAAAGGGAAAGGTTGTTGATTTACTGACAAACTATGCTGACTGTATCGTTCGCTTTCAGGGCGGAAACAATGCGGGTCACACCCTGGTGGTCGACGGGAAGAAGTATGTTTTTCATATCATTCCTTCAGGAATCCTGTATCAGGACAAAACCTGCATGATCGGCAATGGGGTCATTATAGATCCTGGTGTTCTTCTCGAGGAAATGGCCGAACTTTCCGAAAAAGGACTGCCGGTGACGCCGGAGCGTTTGATAATCAGTGAAAATGCCCATCTGATCATGCCCTACCACAAGATGCTTGATCATGCCCGCGAGGCCTCGCTGTCCAAGGGCAAGAAGATCGGCACCACCGGGCGGGGCATTGGCCCCTGCTATATGGACAAGGTGGGCCGGGTCGGCATCAAGGCCGGCGATTTTCTCGACCCTGATCAGTTCCTGGATAAACTGAAAAATAATATCGAGGAAAAGAATTTTTATCTCACCAAGCAGTACAATGCCGAGCCAGCCTCTTATGACGAGATTCGTGCCCAATTCGAGGGGTTTGGCGAGCAACTGGCCCCCTTTATCGGTAATGTCTCGGTAGCCCTTGATACGGCGCGGAAAAACGGAAAGAATATTCTTTTTGAAGGCGCCCAGGGAACTCAGCTTGACATTGATCACGGCACCTATCCCTTTGTCACCTCGTCCAATACTATTGCCGGTAATGCCTGTATCGGTTCAGGATTTGGTCCAGCCCACATCGACGAGGTTATCGGTATCCTCAAGGCCTATACTACCAGAGTAGGCTCTGGTCCTTTTCCGACCGAGCTGCCCGAGGGCGATCCCATCGGCGATGAGTTGCAGAGGAAGGGCGGCGAATTTGGCGCCACCACAGGGCGGCGTCGCCGCTGCGGCTGGCTCGATATGGTCGTGGCCGACGACGCTGTCCGGTTGAACGGACTGACAGGGCTTGCCATTACCAAGCTGGATGTGCTTTCAGGACAGCCAAAACTGAAGATCGCCAGGAAGTACACGGTTGATGGCGAAGAGTACACCTGCATGCCCGGAAACATCCGCAAGACATCGCTGGCTCAGCCGGTTTATGAAGAGGTCGAGGGGTGGGACGATGATATCACCGGCGTGCGTGATTTTGCCGATCTTCCCCAGCAGGCCCAGGATTATGTGCGCCGGATCGAGGACATCTCCGGGGTCAGCCCGGTGATTGTCTCTGTGGGGCCGGATCGGGAAGAAACCTTGCTGCTGCGCAATCCTTTTGAAAGATAGTCGATGATCCTTCTTGCCTTTGCATGAAGAATGATTACAGAAAAAGAAAACAGGCAGGCCTTCACGGACGCCTGTTCCAATGTACCCGTTTAGTTACGGGGGAACGTGGAACTTGATGGGTTTCCGTTCTGTGTCAGTTGGGTAAGATACACATGGAAATCAGCGGCCTGTCATTCTGTCTTTTAGGGATGGGATGAACAGGTAATGGAGAGTAAACGAACATGGCTCGAATTACAGTAGAAGACTGTCTTGCCACGGTTGGCAATGATAACAGGTTTGCCCTGATCCACCTTGCGGTTGAACGTATCCGCCAGCATAGGGAGGGCGAGCCTTTTCTGGTTGAGGGGAAAAACAAGGAAATTGTCATGACCCTGCGTGAGATTGCCGCGGGCAAGGTGACCTTTGAAAATATCTTTGATTTGCCCGAACAGCGCCGAAACAAGGAAGCTGCACAGTTGGCCGAGGCCGAGCAGGAAGAGGGCGAGCCGGAAACAGCATGACCAGTCGTCCGGCATGACCGTTGCTGAATTCGCCTGAAATCAGTTTCGGCCCGGCAAGAGGTCAAGCTGCGAAATTTCCAATTCAGCCGGAGAAGTGTTGTCATCAACGGTTGCTTACGACGTGTACAGATGAAAAAGTGCTATTATGAAATACTCGGGGTATCCCGGGATGCCAGTGTCGAGGTCATCAAGAAGTCCTATCGGAAGCTGGCTATGAAATATCATCCGGATCGCAATCCCGGTGATGCCGAAGCCGAGGCCTGTTTCAAGGAGGCGGCTGAAGCATATGAGGTTTTGAGTGATCCGCGTAAGCGGGAACTGTATGACGCCTATGGCCATGAAGGCCTGAAATCCAATGGCTACAGCGGTCCAGGCAGCGCCGAGGATATCTTTTCGCATATGAGCGATATCTTTGGCGATCTGTTCGGGTTTGGCGGACGCCGCCAGCGTGATCCCAATGGACCCATTCCTGGTGATGACCTTCGTTATGATCTGGAAATCAGTTTCATGGAGGCTGTTCATGGCGTTGAAAAAGAGGTCGAGGTCACCAAACGGGAGACCTGTTGGACCTGTGAGGGGACTGGCGCCAGGCCAGGTTGTCGGCCCCAGACCTGTCCCAGTTGCGGCGGCCGTGGCCAGGTAATTCGTTCACAGGGTTTTTTTCAGGTCAGTTCGACCTGCCCCCAGTGTCATGGTTCCGGCCAGGTTATCAGCGAGCCGTGTCAGGACTGTAACGGGGCCGGACTGGTCAACCGGACCAAGATGGTCAAGTTGCGTATCCCGGCTGGCGTGGATACGGGTTCACGCATGCGATTGTCCGGCGAGGGCGAGGGCGGTCGACGTGGCGGGCCCAGTGGTGACCTTTATATCGTCATTCATGTCGCGCCCCATGAATTTTTTCAGCGTGATGGCCAGACCATCTATCTTCAGTATCCTCTTTCCATGGTCAAGGCCGCTCTTGGTTGCGAGATAGAGGTACCGACCATCGACGGTTCCGCTCCCATGAAGGTGCCGGCTGGAACTCAATCCGGGCAGCGTTTCACTCTGCGCGGAGAGGGAGTGGCCAGTTTACGGGGCGGAGGCCGAGGCGACATGGTGGTCGAGATTCAGGTTCAGACCCCGACCGGATTGACCAAAAGGCAACGTGAACTGCTTGCCGAATTTGACGATATCAGCCAGGAAGAACAGGAAGAGGGTTTTTTTTCCCGTCTCCTGCATGGCCATCTTGGCAAGAATAAAGATAAAAATAAAAAACGAGCCAGCGTTGGCAAGGATTAGGATATGGCTGACTCGTCCGCATTCACCCATTTTGATCAGGCTGGCAATGCCCGCATGGTCGATGTCAGCGCCAAGGGGGATACCGTGCGCCGGGCCACGGCTCGAGGTCGCATCACTTTGACAAAAACGGCCTATGAGATGGTCCGGGCCGGTTCCATGAAAAAGGGCGATGTGCTGGGCGTGGCTCGGATTGCAGGAATAATGGCCGCCAAGAAGGTGGACCAGCTCATTCCCCTCTGCCATCCCCTGGCTATCACCGGGGTTGATATCCTCTTTGATTTTGATGACGACAGCTGCACCATCGGTATCGAGGCCACTGTGGGTATCACAGGCAAGACCGGGGTGGAGATGGAGGCATTGACAGCCGTGTCTGTGGCTGCCCTGACCATCTATGATATGTGCAAGGCCGTTGACAAGGGCATGATTATATCCGATATCTGTCTGATGAAAAAAAGTGGTGGCAAGAGCGGAGATTTTATCCGCCCGGTGCGCGAGGCAGTTGCGGAAAAAACCGGAGATACCGGGTAGACGGGCCGCGATTCAGCCCAGATGCAGAGGAAAAAGTATTTGCCGGAGAACGTGTATGACGGAAAAAGAGCTTAGAAAACTTGCCCGACAACTTGAGGCCATGAAAGCGGATATTTACGCAGACGTCGAACAGACGTTGTCCGAAATGCATGCCCAGTCCGGCAATATACCTGATCCCAATGATCGGGCCACTGTCGAGTCCGACCGCAGCTTCGAGCTACGTCTGCGCGGCAGAGAGCGGAAGTTGCTGGAAAAGATCGATGCGGCCCTGGCCCGCATAAAAGACGGCACGTACGGCATCTGTGTGGAGTGCGGGGAAAACATATCCGTCAAACGATTGGAAGCCCGTCCGGTCGCCCAGCTTTGCATTGAATGCAAGACCATTCAGGAACAAAAGGAAAAGGAACAGGGACGCTGAGGTATCATGCCTGAACTACGCAAGGACCCGATCCTTGGCCGCTGGATCATTATCGCCCGGGAGCGGGGAAAGCGGCCCACGGATTTTATTGTCGAGGACGTGGAGACCAAGGGCGGGTTCTGTCCGCTTTGTCCGGGCAATGAAAAAACCACTCCGCCTGAAGTCCTTGTCTATGGACGTGAACCGGGCATGCCGCCCAACTCCTCTTCGTGGCAACTCAGGGTGGTCCCCAACAAGTATCCAGCCCTGGTCATCGAGGGTGAGCTGGATAAGCAGGGAGAGGGATTGTATGACCGCATGAACGGTATCGGCGCCCATGAGGTTATCATCGAGAGCCCCCGCCATGAGGATCGGTTTGCCTATCTGCCCCATGAGCAGATGATCCTGACCTTTCGAGCTTTTCAGGAACGCATCAGGGATCTTGCCAAGGATACCCGTTTCCGTTATGTGATGGTTTTCAAGAATTATGGCAAGGCGGCCGGAGCATCTCTTGAACATTCCCATTCCCAGCTTGTCGCCCTGCCGGTTCTGCCCCGGATGGTTGTTTCGGAACTGGATGGCAGTCTGTCCTATTTCAAGTACAAGGATCGCTGTATTTTCTGCGATATCATTCGCCAGGAGATTCAGCAGGATGTTCGTTTGGTCTGCGAGAACAGCGAGTTCGTCACAGTGACCCCTTTTGCCCCCCGCACTCCGTTCGAGATGTGGATCATGCCCCGTC
>Ga0256914_1003237_pt1 | contig 12949 bp, 15 predicted proteins | sample HulkmetaG_FD_191571 | JGI IMG/M metagenome (GOLD analysis project Ga0256914, IMG submission 191571) | Hydrothermal chimney microbial communities from Main Endeavour vent field at the Juan de Fuca Ridge, Pacific Ocean - Hulk | ecosystem: Environmental > Aquatic > Marine > Hydrothermal vents ... | reverse complement strand
GGGTTTAAAAAGGGTTCACGAGCTTCAGTTCTTAAATACTTAATTGGGTGAAGCGTAGATTGCGGGTGTGTTGAGTGAGGGAGTTTAGAGTTAGGCTAAGAAGGATTATTGAGGCTATGGTTGGTAGGGTCTTCACGCCTGGGGACATAGTGAATATTACTGGCTTACCACGTTATGAAGTACTAGCTACCATGCATGTTCTTGAGACTTTAGGAATTATTGAGTTGATTAATGCTAAAGGTAATTATAGGGTGTATAGATTAACTGAACTAGGTCTTAAGCTCCTAAAAGCGCTTCAGAGAGCTGAGAAAGTAATCATTAACGTAGTTGAGGAGGGAGAAAGTACTGAGGTAGTAAGTACTGGAGAGGTTAAAGATGAGGTTTTAGCAGGTACTTAAGTAGTCAGCGAGGCAACTCATCATCACCAATCCGCTAAAGCCGGTCTCATCACTAACGTTTATTTCTCACTAAGGGTTTTAACCTTAATTAACCTCCCTAAAGCACAGCTGTAAGTTTATAATGAGATATGGTGGAATGACACTTGAGTGAGATGTTCGCCTCCTACATACTATTCATTAGAGTTAGGAGTGATAGTAAGTTAAGGGTAGGATCCCTAGGTAACGTACTACTTAAAAGTGGTGCATACGCGTACATAGGTTCAGCGAAGCTTAGACGCCCCTACTTAAGGGTTTTAAGGCATTTTAAGAGGATTAAGAAGATTAGATGGCATATTGATTACTTAACAACTCATGAGAACGTAGTACCTGAATTAGCTATTGTCTGCATTAATGGGTTAAGTGAGGATGGCATCTATAGCGAAGTTACTGAAGGAAAATTAAGTAGTTTCTTCACACCCGTAATTAATGGTTTTGGATGTAGTGATACTAAGCATAAAACACATTTATTTAGTTGCAGTGAATTAAGTAAGTTTGTTAAGGAGGTAATCAATTACTTAAGTAGTACATGCGAGTATGTAGAGATAATTAATTCATAAAAATAGGACATATATACTTATTAATCCTCAGAAACTAACGTGGTTGTATGTAACCTAGGAGTTGGGTAAGATGGGTGTAAAGGTAAAGGATCTAAAACCTGGAATGAATGACGTTAATATTAAGGTCAGGGTATTAAGTACTGAGGAACCAAGAACCATAAGGGTTAGATCAGGTATTAGAACCATAAGTGAAGCTATTGTAGGTGATGATACAGGTAGGGTTAAGCTTACCTTATGGGGGAGGGCGGCTGGTAAGGTAAGTAGTGGTGACGCTATAGAGATTAGTGGTGGATGGACAACATCGTACAAAGGACATGTACAGCTAAATATAGGGGGTAGTAGGAGCATTAAGAAGATAGGTGATGATGAAGTACCTAAAGAGGATGAAGTACCTAATGAAGTACCTAAGGCACCACCTACAGTACCTAGAAGATTCCGTGGCTTTAGAGGAAGGAGGTAACTGCAGTAGATATTAAATCACAACACAAAATAGTTTATTCTTCTTATTTCATTAAATACAACACTAACCCTTCACGCGCTCAACAGTTATAGCTGCTACGGGACATGCCATCCTAGCCTGCTCCACACAGTCCTTAAGATCTTCAGGAACCATCCCCTCCCAAGGCTCAGAACCCCTGTACTTACTAACTATTTGAGACTTCCCATCAGGTCCCGCCTCGAATACCTGTGGACATAGGGCATAACACACACCATCAGCTATGCATGCATCCCAAGATACGGTGACTTTCAACATGATAAGTACCCGTAAATTACTGTAGGGTAAGCTTAATAACATGTCCTGTCCTTAACTAACTTAATTCAGTAAGGAAATCTAATTGGGCCCAAGTTAAATAAACCTTAATACCCCCAACATTAAAAAGAACACACGGGCCCGTAGCTCAGCCCGGTAGAGCGCCCGGCTCATAACCGGGTGGTCCGGGGTTCAAATCCCCGCGGGCCCACCAGCAACTCTGCTTCTTAAGTAACTTAATCATTATTATTTACGTAGTATACAATGAATGTACTTAATGTTTTTAAAATAAAAATTACTTGGTTACTCCTTTAGTTCTCCCTCGCCGTAGTACTTCTTTAGCCTCTCAGTTAGTTCCCTACCTCTCTTCTTAGCTATCCATAACCCATAGAGTAATGTTCCGTATAGTAATATACCTCCTAATATAGCCATACCTACCGCATCCGGGGGTAGCCCTCCCATCTTAACCACCCCTCCTCCACTTTAATGCGGTAGCTACTGCTGTCGCTATTACTACGTAAGCTATAGCTACTCCGACACCCACTGGTGATTGACTCATAGTACCTATAGTCGTTCCTATACCCCTAACAAACATTATTATGAGTAATACTGGAGTTAGTATTCCTAGTAGCACGTCCCACCACCTACCTATCTTGAACTCACCATGTAGGTTAGCGTACTCTCTACCCTCATCATTGAATAGTATCTTCTTATTCCTGACCCAAGCCCATACCCAAGTTATTACTATAGCCTCTAGTAGACCTATGATCACTAATCCTATGTTACAGCAGAAGGCGTCAATGGGGTCTATGAGCCCTGGATTTAATACGAATGGCAGACCTCCCAAGAACCCTATAATACATAGTACGGGCACACCTATCTTCCTATCGATTCCGAACTTATCCATGAATGAGGCAAACATTGCCTCTATCAGGCTTATAGCTGATGAGAAACCTGCTAGGAATAGCATTAGGAAGAACACTACACCGAAGAACCCCTTAAGAGCTGCTGGCCCAGGCATTAATGTAATACCTGCTGGTATCGTAGCGAATGCTAGCCCAGCACCCCCTATGGGTATCTTAAGCTGTGCTGGGTTCGTTACGTGGAATGACCACATTAGGAATCCTGTTATTCCCCATATAGCCCACATACAGAAGTAGGAGAACGCACAGTTAGCGAATGAGGTTATTAATGCATTATTGTTTATCTCACCATACTTAGGTAAGTAGCTAGCATACACTATCATTATACCGAAGGCTAGGCTTAAGGTGAAGAATATTTGCCCTACAGCAGCTACCCAAACATCACCTGGGTACTCAACACCATGGATTATTATGTCCCACTTAGGCTTTAATGCCCAAGTTAAGCCCTCAGTAGCTCCTGGTAGGGTGACTGCCCTAGCGATTAGTATAGCCGCTAATATCCAGAAGCCTGAGACAGCTATCTTACATGCCCTCTCAATACCCTTCCTAACACCCGAAGCTATCGTTAAATATATCAGTAACCAAGTAATCGCTAATGCTATCGCTAAGTACCCCTTAAACGATGGTGAGAACAGCACAGCCTTTAAGTAGTTCAGTGTTGCTTTAGGTACTTCCTGCATCGACGCTGGTATACCCCAAGCAAGTACCGCTGATGAAGGTATGTACACCAGTACCCAAGCAAGTACCACACAGTAGTATAGAGTTATTAGGTAAGCATTAAATGGTGCCCACCAACCCAGCCACTCCCAGGCCTTGTGCACACCCCTGAATGCCTTAGGGGCCGACCCCCTGAAGTAGTGACCTAGTAGGAACTCACCAATCATTAACGGGAATCCTACCAGTACTAGTATTATGAAGTACGGTATTAGGAACGCGCCGCCACCGTACCTGTACATTAGCCAGTTGAATCTCCATACATTACCTAAGCCTATAGCAGACCCTACTGCAGCCATAATGAATCCGAATCTAGTAGCCCAGGTTTCACGCTTAATCTCAGCTACCAAGGGCAGTCACCTAAGAACTCTTATTACATAATAATATCTGTTTTTAACTATATTTAACCTATCCCTACTTATGCTTTTTACTTAAATAGGAAAGCTTTTTGAAACATACTCACCATGTATGAATTACAATTATTAATACTGTAGAAAGTACTTATGAAGTAAGCGCTGAGCTTTAGTATATTAATTATTAACTACGCTTAGAAAACATAAACACTTAGCTAAGTTACTTATAGATCTATAAGCTAATAATTAAGCTAATAAAGAAATAATTAACTCTATTACTGCCTTAACTTAGGCGTAGAGCGTGGAGTGTAGGGATTTTGAGAAGAGGGTATGGTATGAGGTATTCAATAACGTATACTCAATTATGCGTAGTGAACTTAGGAGTATAGATGATTGGCCTAGGGTTAAGTTGCTCGTAGCTGAGGTTATATCTAGGATAATCACTAAGCACTTTAGAACTGTTGAGTACATAGGTGTTACTGAGTTAAGCGGTGGTGAATTCGTTAGTGATTATGAAGGTGGATTCGATATTGACTTACTAATTAAGTTAGGTAGTGAGGCTGAGGCCTATGCGTTGAAGGCATTAGAGCCTTTAATCGATAATGCGGTTAAGGAGGCCATAACATACGCTAAGGACTGGGAATTCTTTAAGGAGATGGGTAGGAAATACGGAAAGGGGATTCAGCACAATATAATAGAGCTTCACGTAAACAACGACTACGTAGAGACCATAATGAAGAGTAAGCAATTATTAGCAACTACATTATTTAAAACGTAAAAGTAAAAGAACCCCCCAAACATAAAACTACTAAGGAGCCGGGGTGCCCGAGCGGCCTAAGGGGCCGGCCTTGAGAGCCGGTGGGCGCGTGCCCGCGCGGGTTCGAATCCCGCCCCCGGCGCCACTACCCCTACCGTATATGAATCACCTAATGGGATCGTGCTTTCGCCTTAGGCTTTTTACTAGGTGGTTATGCGAGTAATCGAAGCAGGTGATATATTGACCGTAGTTATTAAGGTTAATGAGTTAAGACCTGAACGTAGGGTTATTGAGGTTGTTGGTCGTTTACTTAGGGATGGTTACTTAATTGCCTTCCCGACTGAAACAGTTTATGGATTAGGTGCTAACGCCTTTGACTTCCAAGCTGTTGTTAATGTGTTTAAGGCTAAGGATAGACCACCTACTAATCCATTAATAGTTCACCTACATAGTGCTAAGCAACTTATGTGCGTAGTTAGTGAGGTCGGTGACGACGCTTTAAAACTCATTAGGAGATTCTGGCCCGGACCATTAACTATAGTCCTCAAAAAAGTTAGGGACTTACCTTCAGTAGTTACTGGCGGTCTTGATAAGGTAGGTGTTAGGGTACCTGCTCACCCTGTTGCTCTTGAGTTGCTTAAGGAGTGCGGTGAACCCGTAGTTGCTCCTAGCGCTAATAAATCCGGTGGTATATCACCGTTAACAGCTAATGACGTTATTGAGGAGCTAAGTAATTACGTTAATGTTGTGCTTGATAGTGGCGAGACTTACTTAGGTATTGAGTCGACAGTGATTGACTTAACTACTAAACCCCCTAGGATACTTAGGTTGGGATCCTTACCTGTTGAGGAGATTAAGTCCGCATTAGGTACTGAAGTAATTGTGACTCAAGATGTTAAAGGGTTAGGTAGGGGCCATACGTCATTTTCACGTTTTAAGCATTACGGCATAGGTAAGCCTATGTACCTAGTAGAAGCTAGTGACTATAGTAACTTAAGACTACTTACTGACCATGTTAAGGACCTAGTTAGGAAACTCTTACGTAGGGGGAGGGTAGCTGTACTAGCAACTAATGAAACTGTAAGGTACTATGAAGACCTTAGGAGTGAAGGGTGTGTGATCATGAACTTAGGACCTAGAAACGAGCCTTACTTGATAGGTAAGTCCCTCTTTAAACTACTTAGGAAAATCCGTAAGTTAAGTATTGACTACATAGTAGCTGAGGGAATTGAAGATAGAGGGTTAGGATCAGCGATTATGAGTAGATTGAGAGTCGCTAGTACGAAAGTAATTAAGGTTTAGTAAACTAGGTAGTTTTAGGTGATGAGTACACACCCTTACCTTGAGCGGTGAAGAGAGTGGCCAGGGCTGATGCAACGTAGGGTATTAACTTAATGCATTACTTAAGTCCTCTATTAAGTCATTAACGTCCTCAATACCTACTGATAACCTCAGTAATCCTTCACTAATTCCCAGTTCATCCCTAACCTCTTTAGGCATGTCCTTAAACGCACCAAGTAAGGGGTAACTAATTAAGGATTCAGTACCTCCGAAGCTCGTTGATGCCTTAATTAACTTTACTTTCTTTAGCACCTTCAGTGCCTCCTCCTTACCTCCCTTAACCTCAAACGAGAGTAGTGCTCCGTAAACACCCTTAATATTGAATAACTCGTCAGCTACTGATTTATAGGGACTACTACTTAGCCCTGGGTACCTAACATCATTAACTCTTGGGTGATCCTCTAGGAATTCAGCAATTGCTAATGCATTCTCCGATGCTTTCCTAAACCTCAAGCTAAGTGTTTTAACACCCCTAACTACTAGGTAGGCATTAAACGGGGATAATATACACCCAAGCAACTTCCTAACAACCCATAACTCACTGATGACCTTCCTCCCACCAATTACAGCACCGCCTATCACGTCATTATGCCCGCCTATGTACTTAGATAAGCTATGAATTACTAAGTAACTACCTAACTTTAGGGGATTAAGCAGTACGGGAGTAGCTATCGTGTTATCAACAACGACCCTCACACCAACATCATTAGCTACTCCACATACCTCTTTAACATTAATTACCCTTACATTAGGGTTAGTCACGGACTCAATCAGTACTAGCGTCGGTTTCCACCTTAGCAAAGCATTGATTAACTCATTGGTTTCTGGACTAACTGTAATAACCTTAAACCCGATTAAATTGCTTAGGAATTTAATTAAAGATCTAGTACCGCCGTACAACTCAGTGGTAGTTAATAGTATAGACCCCCTACTTAAGCTATAGAGGAGGACCGTCAGTATAGCTGATAATCCCGACGACGTAGCTAACGCATCACCACCTAACTCTAATTTAGTTAATACAGCCTCAAGATACCTAACCGTAGGATTATCTTCACGACTGTACTTAAGCTCAGTACCTCTATCAGTAAACTTAACACCGCTACTGTAGCTAAACACCGTACTTAGGTATATAGGAGCTACTACCGGGTCCCATGGATCCTTACCCTGTAGGTCGCTGTGTACGCACTTAGTCTCGAACTCCACCCTAGCACCCCTCAAGACTTTCCTTAAGACATCAAAATAACTTATTACGGCTCTAACCCCGCCTCATTAACTAAGAAAGAACGGAACCCGCATTAACCCCGTAAATGGGTATGACCGACCTCAAATAACTGCATTAATCAGCACATTGTGAGACTTAATAAGGTCCGATAATCAGCAGCATTTTCAGACGGTAATACCCTCAAGTACTAGGTAATACCGCTAAAGAACCAATTACCATAACTCCCCTCATCACTCAAGGCGATGATTATTTAAACATCGTAATTATGAAATAATAATGGAAATAATAGATAAGGAGGTGAGAAACCCATGCCCTGCACCGAGCCCGTAAAGGTTAAGACTCCAAGCGGTAAGGAGGTTGAGTTAGTACCCAAGAAGGTCTGGGCACTAGCACCTAAGGGTAGGAAGGGAGTTAAGATCGGTCTATTCCAAGACCCAGAGACCGGAAAGTACTTCAGAGCCAAGGTACCAGACGACTACCCTGAGTGTTCAGAGTAAAAAAGTTAAGGAAGGAAATAACCTCCTTTTTAATCTCATTAAGATTTTAACTTATCCTTAGCTTACATTCCCTTAACTTATTAATCAATTCCATCCTCAACTCCATGTCAGTGAGGAACGACCTTAGGCTCTCAACGATATTCCTTGCGATATCCACCTTTCTTCGTACTGAAGGTATTAATGCATCGGGGTAATCAAGGGATTTACATGAATTCATGATCTCCTCAGCTATTCTCAAATACTCCCACGAATCACTTAACCTACGCTCCCTTACAGCCTCTATAGATGCTCTCTTAAGCTCACCAACGACATCAAGCAAACCCTGAAGGTAAGGTACTGGATGCACGTTAAGCTCTTCAGGGCTAGGTACCTTACCCTCAGAGATGATGGCACTGAATACCTCAGCCTCCACGTACTCACTCAGTGCTGAGTATACAGTACCGGAGTACCTTATCTCCGGGTGATCTTTAAGTAACTCATTAAGTGCTCTAACCATCTCCCTTAAATCTAACAGTAATTCCTTGGCTTCACTAAAATTGCGTAGGTGTATCTTAGTAATGACGTACCCTGAGAGCCTTATTATGTCCCTACACTTACGTATGACTTCCTCCCTAATCTCATCCTTAATCTTAAGGAACTCATCTATCCTCCTAACTATGTCTGCAATCTCCTTCATGAATCCACCTAATAACTCATTATCACGCCACATTATTTTACTTTCACTAACACATCAAATTATATGTAATAGTAACTACTTACATAACACGCTACAACCCCGCCTTGATGCCCCTTAATCACTGAGCGTAGCTAACGCAGTATTAATGCCTTAGCTAGGACGCCAGTCCCTATCTCTTTAGGCGTTCTCCCCTTAACTATGAGCTTTACCTTAGCCGATGAATCGTCTAGCTCCTCAATAATGAGTCCAGCATCCGATATTACTGTATGTATTAGTGATGGAGAATCACTATTAGTTAGTAAGACCAATGCGGACTCGCCGTAACCCGCAATCTTAGTTAACCTAACGACTTCATCAGTAATTATAGCTTCATCTCTTAAGTCAGCAAATACTGCTGTCTTTTCTGAATCGGACATAAGCATCTTGGCATATTCACTGAACTTACTCATATTGGCGCATGATATGTAGTTACCCCTAACGCCTATATCATTAACTATCCTATCGCAGTACTTACTTATTATCAGGAGCTTGTAACCCTCTCTTAGTAAGTACCTAAGTACCTTAATAGCTACTTCATAGCCCTTACCACTCTTAGATATTATAGCTATGTTGTTATTAACGCACTTACCTACGCACCAATGCAGTGGTGAACTTATGTTATTAACGCACTTACCACCATCAATACATATCTCAGTTACTCTCCCGACCTCAACGCCGAAGTTACAGTGGAGTAAGTTATTAACGTGTGACTTAACTATTGACTTAGCCAGTACCCTCAGCAGCACCACCAACGCCACTATTACTGAGGCAGCCATTACGGAAGGGAGGAGTAGCGTATTCATCATACAATCACTGCAATGTTTGAGGGATTATAAAGACAACGCTACATCGTATTTACGAGTATTAAATCCACGGCTACACCATACGAAATAGTAGGTAGTACGTATTGCTAATGATTAATTACTGACCCACACAATAGTTAAGTAGGGTGCAGTAATCACTTGGGTAGACTACTACCCGCTAAGGGTAGGAGGAGGGAGGATTACCTAAGAGTTATCTATAAAGTTAAGAGGAGTAAAGGACATGTTAGGATAAAGGACATAGCTGAGGAACTAGGTGTTAGCCCACCGAGCGTCATAGATTTCCTCGATAAACTAACTAAGGAGGGTTTAGTGATTTATGAGAAGGGAGGTAGGGTTGACTTAACTAGTAGGGGTGCTGAGCTAGGTAAGGAGTACTTTGAGAGACATGAATCAATTAAGAAGTTCTTAATGATACTCCTAAATATCGATGAGGAAGAGGCTGAGCGGGAGACATGCTACATAGAGCACGGGCTAAGTGAGAGGAGTCTAGAACGTATGGTTAAGTTCGTTGAGTTCATAAGTATGTGCTACAGGGAGTTACCTAGTTTTCTTAAGGAACTGTATAGGTACTACGAAACAGGTGAGTTGCCTGACTCATGTACTTAAGCTTATCTTAATACTTACTTAATTAATACTTGGGTTGCTAATTTGGAGTTAATTAGTAGTGTTGAGATGAAGATAGTTGATACAAACGCTAGGGCACTAGGTATTTCGGAGCTACAACTCATGGAGAGTGCTGGTAGGGCAGTTGCTGAGGCTATAACTGATAAATTAGGTAATGTAGAGGGTAAGGAGGTCGTAGTACTTACTGGGTCTGGAGGTAACGCAGGCGACGGATTCGTAGTGGCTAGGTACTTAGCATGCTTAGGTGCTAGAGTTGATGTATTAATGCTTAGTAAGCCTGAAGAATTAAGATCTGAAGCCGCTAAGGCTGAATTCTTAGCTCTTAAGCAATTAAAGATTAACTTAGGTGATTTAAGGTTCATTAGGGACTCAAGTGAGTTACCTAATTCGTTAAGAGCTGACATAATAGTTGATGCGTTATTAGGTATAGGTGTTAAGGGGAAGGTGAGGGAGCCCTACCTCACAGCCATATACACGATAAATAACTCACAAGGTTTTAAGGTAGCTATTGATGTCCCCTCAGGGCTCAACCCAGATACTGGTGAGGTATTAGGTGCTGCCGTACATGCTAGCTTAACAGTCACCTTCCACAAGGCTAAGCCCGGGCTCCTTAAGAGACCAGACATCGTCGGTGAGTTAGTAGTTGCTGATATAGGGATTCCTAAAGAGGCTGAGGCCTTCGTAGGTCCGGGTGATGTTATTTATAAGTACCCTAAGAGGGGTAAGTACGTACATAAGGGAGAGGGTGGTTCGGTACTAGTAGTTGGTGGTTCAGAGACCTACACAGGAGCACCTGCACTTACAGCCCAAGCAGTACTTAAGTTAGGTGCTGACTTAGTATTCGTTGCTGCACCTGAACGTGCTGCTGACATAATTGCCTCCTACACACCTAACTTAATAACGATTAAGCTCAAGGGGAGTGAGTACTTAGTAGTTAATCACTTAAGGGATATCTATAACATATTGAGGAAGGTAGGTTCCGTAATTATAGGTCCTGGATTAGGATTACATAACGATACTACAGAAGCTGTCAAGGAGTTAATCATTAAGTCATGTAGCTTAGGCAAGTACGTAGTTATCGATGCTGACGGACTTAAACACTTAAGTAAGGTACCAGATTTAATTAGGAAGTTTAGTGAGTACTTAGTACTCACTCCTCATGCCGGTGAGTTTAAGTTACTCTTCGGCACTGAGTTACCTCCTCCTAATGACTTCCTAGGTAGGGGCGAAGTAGTGACTAGGAAGTCAATGGAGTACGGAGGCGTTACGATACTTCTTAAGGGACCTACAGACGTGATAAGTAATGGATACAATACAAGGTATAACATTACTGGAGCACCAGCTATGTCCGTAGGAGGTACTGGGGATGTACTCTCTGGTTTAGTCGCTACCCTACTAGCTAAGGGGCTTAGCCCCTTCGATGCTGCATGTCTAGCTGCTTACATAAATGGATTAGCTGGTGCGTTAACATACGAAGAATTAGGTGAGGGCATGACAGCCACGGACTTACTCGCTAACATACCTAAGGTAATTAAAGACCCGTTAGGAGTGCATATGAGTATATACCTTAAGTAGATAGTATGTCGAACGTAACATACCTTACTCCCTACTCCTACGTTCGAGTATCTCGTGGAAGAAGTACCAAGCTGAGAACACGCCTATAGATAATCCTATACCTAAGCTTAACCCCCAAGCTAGTGCTGACTTGACCTCCGGTGAGAGTGCTGTAATATCTAGCGTAGGTACTATCGTTATGAATATTAGAAGTAGTAATATGAATCCCTTCATCTTAGCCTCAACACGCATCTTATCAACTATAGCGTTTAAGGCTATGAATATGAATATGACTAGGAACACCACAGAAGCTACTCTTGATACGTAACCTATGACTAAGTTAAGCGTATGTATCTGCTGAGGAGCTACCGTAAGTACTATGGTGTATAGAGCAAGTAAGGCTATGCCTAGGTTTATTAACGCAGTAACCAACCCTGATAGACTGAAGTACGTCTGTTTAAGGAACGGTTTAAGGAGCTCATCAACCCTCAAGAGGGTGAAGAGCCTTTTAATTAACTTAGTTATTAAGATACCTAATGCGAAGTAAGTAGCTATTATAGCTAATACTAGTAGTATCTCAGGGACTATCCTAGCTACGTCACCCAAGGCTAGCTTGAATGCCTTCCATAACGTAGTTACTCCCGTCTTATTCATTAGTACTTGCGTAGAGTTGGTTATGTTAAAACTCATGGCTAACCACCCGTAAGTAGTATTACGTAGTAAAGCGTCCTATACACCACGAATAGAAGTATGACTGCCACTATTAACGCAGTAACCCTTAACGCTGCTTTAGCTGTTTCACTCATAGTGAATATTAGGAAGTTATAGCTAGCTACGCTAGAGTTATATAGTGTTCTTGAGTAAAGCCTCACGTAGTACGGCGGCACTATAGCTAATTCAGGGATAGCTACTAGAGCGAGTACTAAACCACCAACGCATAGTGCTGCTGACGCCATGAACACTACCTGAGGCATTAGAGCTAGTGAATAGCCTAGAAGTCCGGAAAGTACCATAGCTAACGCATTAGCACTTGAGAGTAGTGTACTTGCCCTAATAACGCCTAACCTCTCAACACTCTTAGCGAATACTATACTAGCGTATAGGTTAGCACCGACCATTGAGAATCCGTAGAGTGCCGCTATACCTACGTGTATTATTGGGTTACGTATTAACGCGACCATGATTGGTACAAAACCTAGAAGTACGATGGCGTATCTGTACTGTCTTAAGCTCCTCCTAGCCCAGAAGGTACTGAACGCGATACCTACTACCGTCTGAGTGAGTCCTAAAGTAGCTACTAAGTAGTCAGGTGCCTTTAAGTAGTTCATGAGCCACGGGACCCACGAAATACTTAGTAAGTTAGTAGCTGATAGTAGGATAACTAGTAGTAAGTAAGTATTACCAGCCATAACCTCAATCTCCTCAGGTGCTTCCTTACTACCCTTAACGAATGCCGATACCCTTCCGTCACTGATCGGCGCTAATGATACGAGGACTAACGAAGCTATACTAACCATGAACGCTAATACGTAGAGACTCACGTACTTACCGATACCCACACCAGTAGCTAATACAGATACTACGGTTAATTGACCTATTACACTAGCTACACTACCACCTATGGTTCGGTAGGCCATTATCTTCCTAAATGAGTAGTCCTTAAACGAGGTGAACATTACT
>Ga0256914_1003236_pt1 | contig 12953 bp, 12 predicted proteins | sample HulkmetaG_FD_191571 | JGI IMG/M metagenome (GOLD analysis project Ga0256914, IMG submission 191571) | Hydrothermal chimney microbial communities from Main Endeavour vent field at the Juan de Fuca Ridge, Pacific Ocean - Hulk | ecosystem: Environmental > Aquatic > Marine > Hydrothermal vents ... | reverse complement strand
CCGGCGGATGAGTTCGTGATTCTGGTATCTGGAATAGAGCAGGGTGGTGGAAAAGTATGAATATCCGCCTGTTGCGGCCCGGGTGGCGACCTGTTCGAGCCGCATGGCATAGCAGAGACCGCACCGCTCATCCTCGTGAAAGACCACCTTTCTGAGATACTGCCGCAGGCCATATTCCCGCTCGATTTCCACGGGAAAATCCTCCATGGCGGCAAACTGTTCCAGTGCCCTGATCCTTTTCCTGAATTCCCGGAAAGGATGAATATTGGGATTGTAGAAATAGCCGCTGACCAGGAAGCCCCTGGTGCGCAGCTCCTTCAAAGGGTAGATGGTGCAGGGCCCGCAGCAGACATGCAGGAGGATATCCATCCTATTTCACCTTGAATTTTTTCGGGTCAATGCCATAGCCGTGTATCTTGTAGTTGATGATCCGCAGGCTGGTGTCCAGGTAGCTGGCCGCCTTGGTCTGGTTACCGTTGGTATGTTTCAGTGCCTCGATAATAAGCTCTTTTTCGAAATTTTCCACAGCAGCGGCCAGGGAGAGCGGTTTTTTGTCAGATCGAATGGAATCCGGTGTCTGCAGGGTTGGCGGGAGATGGAACGACCTGATGGTTCGGCCGTCACAGATGAGCACGGCCCGTTCCATGCAGTTCTGGAGTTCCCGGACATTTCCAGGCCAGTGGTACTGAACCAGCAGGTCTATGGCCCCGGTGGATATTCGCTGAATGTTCCTGTTGTTCTCCCTGGCATATTTTTCAAGAAAATATTCTGCCAGCAGGAGGATGTCGGTCCGTCTCTCCCGAAGAGGCGGCAGGAAGATGGGAAAGACATTGAGACGGTAATAGAGGTCTTCACGGAAGGAGCCGTTTTTTACCGCTGTTTCGAGATCCCGGTTGGTGGCGGCCACCAGTCGCAGGTCGGCCTTGAGGATCCTGCTGGAACCCAACCGTTGAAAGGTCTTCTCCTGGATAACGTTGAGCAGTTTGATCTGCACCGTCGGGCTGATTTCTCCTATTTCATCCAGAAAGAGGGTTCCGCCGGCTGCCTGTTCGAACCTGCCGGTTTTTCTTTCTGTTGCCCCGGTAAACGCCCCTTTCTCGTGGCCGAACAGTTCAGACTCGAGCAGGGTCTCCGGCAGGGCAGAGCAGTTGACCACCACAAACGGACCGTTTTTCCGGCCAGAGTTATGGTGGAGAGCCTTGGCCACAAGGGTCTTGCCCGTACCGGACTCCCCCCGGAGAAGCACCGTGGCCCTGGTATCTGCAACCCTGTGGATCATGTCGAAGACTTCCTGCATTCTGGAAGAGTTACCAATTATCTCGTCGATCCTGTGCTTGGCCGAAAGCTCCCGCCGCAATTTGACGTTTTCCTGTTCCAGGGCCTCCTTTTCCCTGTTCACCTTCTGGATACGGAGAACGGTCTGGGCGATGAGACTGGAAACCACGGTGAGAAAGCGGAGATCCTGCTCAGACTGGAGACCGAATCCCTCTTCATAGTACCGGTCGATGGATAAGGCCCCGATGGAACGATTTTCGGCAATGATAGGCACACAGAGAAACGAGCTCTTTTTCTTGCCCTTTTCTCCCCTGGATCTTGTCCTGTTGAGAAAGAGCGGCTCGTCGCCTATGCAGGGAACGATGATCGGCTCGCCAGTGGCAGCCACTTTGCCGGTAATCCCCTCGCCCAGCTTGTATCGACCACGCTTTTTCGCCTCAGCGGAAATACCGTGGGCCACCTCGATCTCCAGTTCGCCGGTTGCCGGGTTGACGATGGTGACTGTCCCGTTTTTCATCCCCTTTTCCCGGTTCAGGATGGCCACGATATTTTCCAGACAGTCCTGCAGGCTTGCTGCCGAGGCCAGTTGCTTGGTTATCTCGTAAAGACAGGCAAGATCCTTGAGCCCCATGTCCTGCTGTATGTTCTGCCCATTTCTTGAATTTTCCATCGGGTTGATATATTATGAGGATATTGACAGTCTGATTCTGAGATGGTAATTACACTTCACCATTCGGGAGGGATGGCCGAGTGGTTTAAGGCGGCGGTCTTGAAAACCGTTGTACGAAAGTACCGTGGGTTCGAATCCTACTCCCTCCGCCAGAGGAACCATATCAGGAGAGATGACCGAGTTGGCCGATGGTGCTCGCCTGCTAAGCGAGTGTGGGGGTTGTACTCCACCGAGGGTTCGAATCCCTCTCTCTCCGCCATGAAATATCATTGTTGATCTGCATCAACATCATGATGAAACCCGCAGCCTGTTGACGGCCTGCGGGTTTTTCTTTTCACTTATGACCTTCTTTCGGCAACCACCAACCGGGCCAGCCGCTGACCGGTTGTCCTGCCGCAGCAGGATGGCTGAACCCATTTTTTCATGGAATCAAAAATCATTCCTTGAGCTTGACATAGAGCTGCCCTTCCCTGACCTGGATACTTTCCACCCCCTCGCTGAAGGTCTTCCAGAATCCTTTTTCGTTGCCAAACTCCTGCACGAGATCGATATTTTTCAGCCCGCCCAACCAGGCGTTTGGTACTGGTACGCCCATGAGGGAAACTCCCCTGAGAACCACAACAGGCCTGTTTTCCCGATACGCCAGCTCGGCCCCCGCCCTGGCCCTGATGGTCTTTCCACCCAGTATGGGAAAGTCTGGATCCACTGGCAGAAGCAGTCGGACACTGACCAGGTCGTCGGCCAGGTCTATGGCTACCTTGTCGGCCAGGTCGGTATTTTTGGCCAGCAGACCATTGAGTTCCCGTTCCGTGAAGGTTATCTCTCTGGTCATGTTTTCTTCACTGTAGGGTTCCGGAGTGAGTACCCCGTCTTTCAGGTCGTCCTCTTTTTCCTGTTCGCCTTCCTGTCGTTGCATATGCCGGCCCTGTTCCCCGGCCAGGTTTTCGAATCGCTCCAGCTTGGAGGCCAGCACCTGTTCCTCCTTTTGGTTCAGCACCACCGGAGTAAACGGTTTTGGAAACAGCCAGAATCTGATAAAAAAGAGTGTGCCAGCAACACTGACCACCACGACCAGCAGGACGATTCCCCCCACCTGGAGTCCGGAAAAGCCTCTTTTTCCTTGCCTGTTCGATTCCATTTCTCTCTCCTCTTTCGGGAGGTGAATGGGAAAGCCCCTTCAAGTCGGCTCAAAATCCCCAAAGCAGACTGCGTTTTACCCAGCCGGTTACCCCCTTTTCATGGGATACCTTGACCCAGCCATCCTTTTTCTTCAATGTCCTGAAAACGACCCCGTAATAGGCTTTGGCAACGATCCTTCGGTTTGTACCTGGTCCGGAACGGACGTTGATCCTTTTCCTGGTGTTTTTGTGAACCTTGACGATCATGTGGGGCGTCTTCCTGACGACATTCTTGTGGACCCAGCCAATCGTTCCTTCAAAATCCCTCACCCGCAGCCAGTTGCCCGATCTTTTCAAGACTTTGAGAGGAAATCCGTTTCCCAACTTCCAGATGACCTTGTACTTGGTCCCTGGTCCGGAACGCATGTTGACGTTGTTGCCCACTATGGAGACCATCTCGGCAAGGGCCTGGACCGGCAGGGTCAAGGTGAACAGGGTAACGAGCAGTATCAGTGTCGTGGTCAGGTATCTCTTGTTCATCTTCTGTATCCGTTTCTTGCAGGTTTCGTTCTCGATGTTCGTTTGTCTCTTGTCCCCCCGAGACATCATCTCGGTCTGACAGGATTTCGTCCATCCTGTCGCCCCTGGGCCGGATAAAACGAATAGCCGGCGATATCCAGGGATATGGCTCCAAACCGGCATGCCTCGTTCATACAGCGCAGGCAGTTGATACATTCCGCCGAATTGGGTTGTTCGTTGAAGCGAATTTCCATTGGACAGACAGTATGGCAGGCGCCGCAGTCGGTACAGCGATTCCTGTCAAGTTTCAGCCTGACGAGGGAGATCCGGTTGAAAAGCCCATAAAAGGCTCCCAGCGGACAGGCAGTCCGACAGAACGGCCGGCTGGCCGTCATGCTCCAGAGGCTGAAACCAATCAGGATGACGATCTTGTTGAGGTAGAGGTAGCCCAGGGTAGAGCGGAGATCCGGCATCAGGATGACCATGGGTATTCCGGCCTCCAGGGTCCCGGCCGGACAGACATACTTGCAGAACCAGGGCTTTCCCATTCCGAACTGGTCCACCAGCAGCAGGGGGAGGAGGATGACGAAAAGGAGGAGAAAAACGTACTTGATGTATGATAATGTTTTTGGAATTGAATGGTTAGGAAGTGGAACACGATGCAGGAGTTCCTGGTAGAGGCCAAAGGGGCAGGCCCATCCGCAGACGAATCGGCCCACAGCGGTTCCAATGAGTCCCACGCTGCCGGCCACGTACAGCCCTAGGTAATAGGTGGAGTTTTCCAGCGAGAACCGGATCCCCAGGAGCAGCTGCTGGATGGCGCCGACTGGGCAGTAGGTTGTGGCAGCCGGGCAGGAGTAACAGTTCAGTCCTGGAGAACAGATGACCTTCAAGGGACCCTGGTAGATGTTTTTGCTCACCGGAAAGGCCCAGTAGCCATTGATGATCAGGGTCCAGACACACTGGATCCACTTCCGCAGGGTTTCCATTTCTCACCCGATCCCTATACACTCCAGGCAGATGGACTTTGCCTGTTCCAGCACCCTCCCCGGTTCGCCGGTGGTCAGACCGACCAGCCAGCACAACAGGAAGAAAAGGAGTATGAAGAGGGGGGTCATGCGGACAGAGCCTCTTCTGGTCTTCTGTTTGCTCATGGATGATTACCTCCTGGTACTCGCCGGAGCACAGCTGCGCGCTTTTCTCCTATCTTTCGGTCGACATCGCGACGGTCATCGATCGTCAGGTGAGTGACCAACCGCTGCAATCCCCTGGTAAAGGGCCTGGCGTGCAGTTTTGCCGCCAGGGCGAAAAGATCATCCGCAGGACCATGGACCTCGGTACCCATGTCATTGAGCTGATAGTCGAGACCCGAGCTTTCCAGCACCTCAACGATATCGGCGATATAGTCTCCCACGCTGGTCGAGCCGGTACCCAACGGGATCAAGGTTATCTGCATAAGAGCCACGGTAACCTCCTTAGCGGCACAGCAGGGAAACAAGTCGGTCGAGATCATCGCTCGAGTAATACTCGATCTCGATCTTTCCCCTGGAACCGTTCTGGACAATTCTTACCTTGGAGTTGAGATGGTTTGTTACCTGGTTTACAAGAACTTTGCAATAGGAGGCCGGCAATTCGTCTCCTCGTTTTCTGGTTCTAGGTGCAGGCGGAGTTTTCTTTCTGGGCTGTTCCCTGCACATCCGCTCGGTCTCTCGTACCGACAGGCCAGCGTTGACGATTCTGTCCCGGACCTCCCGTATCCGCTGCGGTTCATCTTTGATCCTCAGTAAGACCCTGGCATGTCCTTCCGACAGGACGCCTTTTGCAACGTCGTCCCGGATTTCCTCAGGCAGTTTCAGCAGGCGAAGAATGTTGGTTATGGTGGACCGTTTCTTGCCGACTTTTCTTGCCACCTCCTCCTGGGTGAGATGGAATTCGTCGATCAGCCGTGCATAGGCGGTGGCCTCTTCAATGGGGTTCAGGTCGTGTCGCTGGATGTTTTCGATCAAGGCGAGTTCCAGAGTCTCATCCTCGGAAGAGGACTCCATCACCACCACCGGTACTTCCTGTACACCGGCCATCCTGGCCGCCCTGAGGCGACGCTCCCCAGCGATGAGGTGGTACCGGTTGCCCTCACTCCTGGCGACCAGGAGCGGCTGGATGACTCCCCTGTCCCGGATCGATTCAGCGAGGCTGTTGAGCTTTTCCTCGTCGAAATAATTTCTTGGCTGGTGAGGATTTGGTGTGATCTTGTCGATATCACAGAGAAAAAACTTTTCGTCATCCATGGAAGGGTCATCGGGCAGCAGGGCACCCACTCCCCTTCCCAGTACACTTTTTCCGCTCATGGGTCTCTTTACTTGCTCCTTCGTAGAAATTCGTTGGCCAGTTTCACATATGCCTTGGCTCCCGGGCACCTTTTGTCATACTGGAGGATGGGTTTGCCATAACTCGGGCTTTCGCTGAGACGCACATTTCTCGGGATCACGGTTTTGTAGACCCGGTCCTTGAAGTGCCTCTGAATCTCCGCTGCCACCTGGTGGGTCAGCCGGTTTCTCTTGTCGTACATGGTCAGCAGGAGACCCTCTATATAGAGTCCCTGGTTGAATGTTTTCTTGACCCTGCGAATGGTCTCGATGAGCTGGGCAAGCCCCTCCAGGGCAAAGTATTCACACTGCAAGGGAATGAGCACAGAGTCAGCTGCTGTCAGGGCGTTGATGGTCAGCAGGCCAAGGGAAGGTGGACAGTCAACCAGGATGTAGTGAAACCGATCTTTCAACATCCGGATAATGGACCGCAGTTTCTTTTCCCTGTCCTGTACCGAGACGAGTTCTACCTCCACACCGACCAGGTCAATTGAAGCAGGCAGGATAGTCAGGTTTTTTACCGATGTTTCCACCAGGCAGGCCGTAGCTTCGTGTTCTTCGAGGTAACAGCGGTAGATATGCTTCTCTCCCGTGGTCTGAAAGAGCCCCACCCCGGAAGAGGCGTTGCCCTGTGGATCTGAGTCGATCAGCAGTACCTTTTTTCCCTTCATGGCCAGCGCTGCGGACAGGTTGATGGCTGTTGTTGTCTTACCCACACCTCCCTTCTGATTGGCCAGGGCAACAACTTTTGCTCCGAATTTTTTCATTCCCATTCCCATATTTTGTTGTCGACAGTTTGAGCCAGTATACTATATAGATTGAATTGTGATAACTCTTTTTCAATGTTTCACGTGAAACATTGACCCGGTTGGCGAACAACCAGGAGGCAGAGCGGTTCGGAGCTATTGCGGGACAATGCAGACAACAGATGTGTTGATTGTGGGGAGTGGGGTGGCCGGCCTATCCCTTGCGCTGAAGGTAGCCGGGTTTGCACAGGTCACGGTGGTCACCAAGAAGCGATCCTTGGACACGGCCACCAATCTTGCCCAGGGAGGTATTGCGGCTGTGCTTTCCGATGAGGACGATGTCGCTTCCCATGTCAGGGATACGTTGCGATCGGGTGACGGGTTGTGTGATCCCGAGGTTGTCAGAAAGGTGGTGGAGGAGGGGCCGGCAAGGGTCAGAGAGTTGGTGCGGCTCGGGGTTCAGTTCAAGAAGGGGGAGCATGGAGAAGAGTTTGACTTGGGGATGGAGGGGGGGCATTCTTGCCGACGAGTGGCCCATGCTTTCGACCTGACAGGACGAGAGATAGAAACAGCGTTGCTGCAGGCCGTCGGTCGGGAGCGGCAGATCCTTCTTCTGGAAAATCATCAGGCAATAGATCTGCTCCTGGCCTCCAAGACTTCTGTTGGCAGGAGGGAGGATAAAGACCGGTGTCTGGGTGCCTATATCCTGGATCGGGAGTCGGGAGAGGTGGAAACCTGGCAGGCCAGGGTAACGGTCCTCTGCAGTGGTGGGTGCGGCAAGGTGTATCTCTATACCACCAATCCGGATATCGCCACCGGAGATGGGGTGGCCATGGCCTACCGGGCAGGGGCACGGGTAGCCAACCTGGAGTTCATCCAGTTTCATCCCACCTGTTTTTTCAACCGAAAGGCAAAAAATTTTCTGATTTCAGAGGCGGTGCGGGGTGAAGGAGGAGTCCTGGTCAACGAGCAGGGTGAGCCGTTCATGCACCGGTATGACGAACGGGGCGACCTGGCCACCAGGGATGCCGTGGCCAGGGGAATCGATGCCGAGATGAAGAGTTCCGGCGCCGACTGCGTCTATCTCGATATCACCCACCGCGATGCCGATTTCATCAAGACCAGGTTTCCGACGATCTACTCCACCTGTAAACGGTACGGGGTCGATATAACAAGGGATCCAATTCCAGTTGTTCCTGCTGCCCACTACATGTGCGGCGGAGTACTGGTGGACGAGTGGGGAAGAAGTTCGGTGGACAACCTCTTCGTCCTGGGAGAGACAGCCTGTACCGGGTTGCATGGGGCCAATAGGCTGGCATCGAACTCTCTTCTCGAGGCCGTGGTCTTTGCCCACCGGGCTGCCATACACCTGCGGACTGAGTGGGACAGGATCTGCGGTCAGAAACGGCTGCCTGTGAGCGAATGGCGGGTGGGCAAGGCCAAGTCCATCGAGGAGAACGTTCTCATCAGTCATAACTGGGATCAGATCAGGAGGCTGATGTGGAACTATGTCGGTATCGTTCGCCGGGAAAAGAGACTGCGCCTGGTGAGACGACGGCTGGCCCCTATCCTGGAGGAGATCCGGGAGCACTTTCACGATTATTTGCTGACCCCAGATCTTGTCGAGCTGCGGAACATTGCCATCGTGGCGGAGCTGATCGTCCAGAGCGCCTCCCTGCGAAAGGAGTCCAGGGGGCTGCATTACATCGTCGATTATCCGGAGCGCGATGACCGCCATTTTCGTTGCAATACAGTCCTGCAGAGAACACTGGAGAACAACACACGATGCTGATAGCCATCCAGCGGATTGCTGAACGAAAAATCGAGGAAGCTATGGAGGAGGGACGTTTCGCCGGCCTGGGCCACTGGAAGAACAGACCACTCCCGGAAGACGATATGCAGCATGTTCCGCCAAGCCTGCGGATGGCGTATCGGGTTCTGAAAAATGGCGGCTATGTTCCGGAAGAGGTGAGCCTCAAGAAAGAGATCGCCACGGTCGAGGAAATGCTTGCTCGCTGTACGGACGAGCGACAGAGATATAATCAATTGAAAAAGCTAAATTTTTTAAAATTCAAACTGGAAGCCCGAATGGGCCGTTCGCTTCATATCGACTCCAATCCAACCTATCACCGCAAGGTTGTGGAACGGCTCAGCGTGAAGGGCTGAGCCTGGCCTGGAGAAGCTCAGAGGACAATGATCTCGTCGAACATGTCCTTGTTTTTCAGGATTTTTTCTTCGTTGCCAATGGTTACCCGGTAGGGCGTCGTCTTCAGCCGTTCAAAGGCAGACCCAAAGGGAGCCAGGTCACTACCGCTGGTGGCCAGGATTTCTGCCAATCGATCCTGTTTGTATCGGTCTGTGATCCCGGAGAGGAATTCGTTTCGCGCTGTCGAGCCGATGGCAGCCGGCCCCATGTGGGGGATGTAGGATCCATAGGTACCGATGATGAGCTGCTGGAGTTCCTGCGGAGATAGGTGCAGAGCTGCAAGTTCCCGAGCAATCCTCGTATAGGCCTGGTAGGTCCGTTTCACCTCTGGATCGCGGTAGCTGATGAAACCGATGTTGCCGGTGATCTGGTTGAACTGGATGAAGCATCCGTAGGCGCCACCGATCTGGCGGACCGTATTCCAGAGATATTCCCTGGAGAGCCATGTGCGGACGACCTCGAAATGCCCGTTGTACGGCTGCGTCTCGGCATCCAGGAGGTGACAGCAGAGGACATTGTAGGTGACCTCGGCCGATGTGCAGAGGCCCTGGCTTGCCGGCAGGTCCGGATAGTCGGGACGGACCGGCTGCAGGGGGAGTTCGGCCAGGCTCTTACTGACGCCGGGGAAGAGAGAACGGATTTTTTCCATATCCACCTCCCCAGAGGTGACCGAGGTGATCAGGCAGCCTCTCCGAAAGAGCAGGGTGTGGATCCTGGCAAGTTTTTCCAGAAAGGCTTCTTCCTGTTCCTGATAGTTCCGGGCAAGTTCCTTGAGGGCCAGGTAACTGGTCACTCCGCTGACCAGTTCATTGTACTTGGCGGCCTCGCTGAGGTGATAAAACCCGCGGGAGGAGGCCAGGGAGTAGCCGTTACTGTGAACACTGTGTTCGGTCCAGGCATATTCCCTCTGCACGATTTCCCAGATCCGTTGCCGGTTTGTGAGGTCTGGACAGGAAAAGATCTCGGCCACGATGTCCATGGCCGTTTCCAGGTACTGGGACAGTCCTTTGAGATGGAGCCAGAGAATCGGCCTGACCGAACCGGAAGGATCCTGGATCTGCATGTAGGTGGAGAAGGAGTGATTCAGGCCGCCGGTATAGATGTTGATGTCCTTGGCAAGACGGATATAATCACGTTTTTCCGTCCCGATTTCAGTGACAATGGTACCAAAGAGGTTCAGCCAGGGAAGGAGATCGGCGTCCAGACCGGAGCAGTCAAGACCAAAGTCGATATAGGAAATTCCGTTGGTCTGTTGCTCGCAGGTGAGAAACAGCGTATCAGCGATCCGCTCGGGTTGGACGGCTGGAAAATCCGGCTCGGGATCCAGGTCATCGATGGAGAGGTGTGGCAGGAGGTTCAGGGTCTGCTCGTCATTGCCCTGCTGTTGCCGGGCCATGAGTTCTTTGGTACGTTGTATAAGCTCGTCGAGCTGGCCTGTATCCAGGCTGTTTTCATACTCCTTGAGGCGCTGCTGCTCCCTTGCCTGGACTTGGCCAAGTTTTTCCGGATCAGGTCGCAGGGTGACAACGACAGTGGACGGGTTGTCCAGCAGGTGGTCGGCGATCAACTGTTCAAAGTACCTGGATCCGGAAGCCTTTTCCCGTACTGTCTGCAGGAGGTCCATGACCTGCAGGTAGGCAAAGGGATCGAGATCGTGTTTCAGGGCGGTCATGGCTCGACCAATGAGATCCAGGCCGCGCTGGGCACGGTTCATCTCCTCCCGGAGATTGAACTCGTACTTGTTGAGTTCTGCCAGGACAAGATCACTGTCCAGCCCCTCGTTGATGATCCGGCCCAGGCTGTCACGGTAGACCTGCAGAAAAATATCCCTTTTTTCCGGGTCAGAACCGATGAGATAGGTCATCATAGAGGTTGTATAGCAGGAACTGGCAAGGAAAAGTCCCCCGAAATCCTTGCACAGGCCGCCCTGGAGGATATCTCTTTTCAACGGTGATGCATCGGAATTGAAAAGGATATTGGCGATGACCTGAAAGGCCAGGTTGATCTCCCGCTCCATGACGGTGGCGATGGCAGAGCCGACTGCGAGGTAGGTCTTGCCCGAGGTGGTATCGTCGCGCTGAATGGCATAGGTCTCCTCGATGTGTCTGGGCGAGTCGGGGATGGATCCCTTAACCACGGAATAGGTCGTGCCAGGAGCTGAATAGGCGGCCAGGAAGTTGTTTTCGACAAAGGCCAGTTCCTCTTCCAGCGGGGCATCACCGTAAAAAAAGAGCAGGCTGTTGGAGGGGTGGTAATAGCGGGCATGAAAGTCCCTGAACTGTTCATAGGTGAGGTCTGGAATATGGGCCGGATCGCCACCGGATTCGTGGGCATAAGTGGAGCCAGGCATGAGACCCTGAAACATGTGATGAAAAAGCGACCGGATGGGATCGGAAAACGCCCCCTTCATCTCGTTGAGGACCACGCCCTGAAAGCGGAGCTGATCGGCTGCGGATTCCTTGTGATAATGCCAGCCTTCCTGCTCAAAGGTGGAGCGGTCCAGCAGGGGGTGCAGGGTCACGTCACAGTAGACATCCATGATATTGAAGTATTCCTGCCTGTTCCTGGTGGCAAAGGGATAATAGGTGATGTCCGAGCCGGTCATGGCGTTGAGAAAGGTCATGAGGCCCCCCTTGTTGATCTCTCCGAACACATCCTTGACAGGATATTTTCGGGATCCCATGAGGACCGAGTGTTCAAGAATGTGGGCAACGCCGGTGGAATCCGATGGAATGGTCCGGAAACCGATACAGAAGGTCTTGTTGACGTCACTGTTTTTGATGGCCAGGGCAGGGGTGCCCAGGACGGCGTGCCTGAACAGAAAGACCGTGGAACCGATCTCTTCGATGAATTCTTTGCGCAGCAGGCGAAATCCGCTGTACACTGATCCGGGAATAAACTGTTTCATGGTCAGGAAATGCGTTGGGTTGGGTCAAAAGTTCTTGTGGGAGTCCAGCAGGAGGGTGACCGGGCCGCTGTTGATCAGGCTGACCTCCATCATGGCCTGGAAGACGCCCTGTCTGGTGGGTATTCCGGAGTCCGAGACCTGACGGACAAAGAGATCATACAGGGATTCGGCCTCTGCTGGTCCGGCTGCTTCTCCCCAGGAAGGCCTGCGGCCGCGACGGCAGTCTCCGTAGAGAGTGAACTGGGAGACAACGAGCATTGCACCGCCGACATCGAGGAGCGAGCGGTTCATCCTGCCCTGCTCATCGGCAAAGATGCGCAGGTTGACGATCTTGTCCGCCAACCAGCGAACGTCCTGTCGTTGGTCATCCCTGTGCACCCCGAGAAGCACCAGGAGACCGTTTCCGATGGAAGCGATTTCCTGACCATCAATGGAGACACCTGCCTGTTTTACCCGCTGCACCACCGCTCTCATAATGGTTCATTCTAGCATGGTAGAAAACAGTAAGCAAATAATTCTAACTGGTTAAATCTTGTATCTGTTGACAAAGAAAAAGTTTGCCGCCCCAGGGAAGGTATGAGGGGGAATTTCGGGCAGAAAAGGGTTCATCAACCGCCTTTCCCGGAACGGATCAGGAGGTACCCCCCGCAGACGATACACAGGCCACCGGTGAGTTTTACCGGCGAGACTGTCTCCTGCCAGAAGAACCAACCATACAGGATGGACAGAAAGACGGAGGAATAGCTGGCAGCAGCGATTTTAGGCGCTTTTTCCAGGGAGTAGGCCAAAGTCATGAGGTACTGGCCACCGGTGGCGAAGAGCGAGATGCCGAAGAGCAGCGGCCAGTGCCGGGTTGAGGGCATCGTGAAAGCGGGCAGGGAACCGGCGCCGCTGAGCAGGGCAAGCAGAAAGGTGAAGTTGAAGACGATGACATCAGGATCGTTGCTGCGGCCGAGAAGACGGACCATCAGGTGGGCCAGGGCGGAAAAGAGAGCGGCCAGAAAGGCCACCACGGAGCCGGGGTGCACCTGGCCGTCAGGAGCCATGACCAGCAGGGATCCTGCCAGGCCGAGAAGTATGGCCAACCACACCATGCGGTCGGCGCGCTCCTGTACGAGTGCAGGAGCAAGCAACGCCAGGATGATGGG
>Ga0256914_1003235_pt1 | contig 12953 bp, 14 predicted proteins | sample HulkmetaG_FD_191571 | JGI IMG/M metagenome (GOLD analysis project Ga0256914, IMG submission 191571) | Hydrothermal chimney microbial communities from Main Endeavour vent field at the Juan de Fuca Ridge, Pacific Ocean - Hulk | ecosystem: Environmental > Aquatic > Marine > Hydrothermal vents ... | reverse complement strand
CGCCGTAGCCGGATCATCCGAAAAACCCGTGTAGGTCTGAGTCACCGTCTGTTTGGCCGAAGCACCCAGACGAGTCTTCAACGACGGATTGAACACATAGCCTAACCCGATACTCTCGCGAAAATACCCCGGATCAAGAAAGTTGGAAATCTCCACCTTCGGATCCACACTGTAGTCGTAGCCAGAAGTCAACTGCGTCTCGCCATTGAACGCCGCGTATGGCTTCAGGAACATCTCGGACTTGTACATCGCCACACTCTCCAGCTTGAGCTCATCCACCGACTTCTTAAATATATCTGAACCGGATTTAACCATGCCGTAGTTTATCTTAAAATTGTTGTTCCAGTTGTATTTCTCCTGATCGTTGACAAACTGTCCCTGAAAGTTCAGCTGCCAGGCCATGGAGTTCTCTCCACCGGCAGCCCAGTTGTCAAAACTCGTCTGCGTTAAATTCAAACTGCCCACCACCTTGTTCGTCCAGCCGTATTGGGGCGGCTCGGCAGGCTTGTCCTGAGCAAAGAGCCCCATTACCGCAATCAATAACAGCCAGATAATTCCATTATTCTTTATTTTCATAGTTGTGCTCCTTATTCATATTTTTCATACCAATATGATCAATGATTGCGTCCATCTGAGGGGACGGTTTAATGAGATTATCAAATCCGGGAATATTTTGTGAAATCAGTTGGGTGATATGTGGAGAAAACGTTCTTTGCAGAAAACGGATTATCAGGGTTACCAGCATTTGCAAACTCTCGTCTATAAAACCTTCGCGAATCAACTGATAGAGCAAGTGGTTCAACGCCTTGTAGGGCCCACCAATTAAATCCGTTCGGAGTCGGGAAAATTCGTTTCGATATTCCTGGGAGTGAAGAAAATACTGCTCTTCGATCCAGGAATAATCAGGAAATCCTTTTTTCCAGGCCTGAACAATATGAGGATCCATATACTGTTCTAACACGAAGAAGAATGCACCAATTCCGTAAGCCACGGTTTTTTCGTCCTTTTTCAAAATCAACGCGAATTGAGATATCACAACTGGTTTTTGCTGACACATATCTGATCAACTTTATTTTTAATTTCCGGATTTTCAGACAATTTTAAATAGGTCAAAAGAAGAGAAATGGGTAAGATAAATTACCCGGATGAAAATCTCTCCGATTTCCACCCGGGCTTGTTGGACCCATGAGTCATCGGGCAAATTTACTTCGATTTCAAAATATCACGAATTTCTTTCAACAACACCTCTTCGGCAGAGGGTGCGGGTGGCGGTGCCGGTTTGGCTTCCTCTTTTTTCTTCAGATTGTTCATTCCTTTTACTACCAGGAAAATCGCGAAACCGATAATAACAAAATCCACCACTGTGCCGATGAACGCGCCGTATCGGATAGCCACCATGGGAGTGTCGCCCGAAGCTTCGCGCAACACAATCATCAACTGACTGAAATCCATATTCCCCAGCAGCATCCCGATGGGAGGCATCAGCACATCTTTAACAAAAGAGGAAACGATTTTGCCGAACGCGGCGCCGATGACAATACCCACTGCCATGTCCACCACGTTTCCACGCATGATAAATTCTTTAAATTCTTTCCACATAGGGCCTCCTTGATCTCGGTGAACCAATTACTGATTCATTGTAGTACCACCCGGGGATTTAGTATTGAATCACCCGCGGGGCGCGTTTCGCTTGCTCTACCCAATCCTTTACCTGATTGGCAGTGGGGAGCTTACGAACCAGCTTCTTCTCCCGGTTGACTTCCACAATTTTCTGGTATAGGTTATCCGGATTTCGCTGAGCCAGTTCGGGTACCGTATCCACACCGGAGGCTTCCAGTAAATCCGCATATTGAGTACTCACACCCTTAATCCGGGTTAAATCCGCCTTGTTTACCCATTTCAGAATCTGGGCTTCGCTCAGGCCGGTCTGCTCGGCAATTTCCTTGCGTCCTTTCGGTGTCGAGCCTACTTCCAGCAACTTTTCCAGAGAACCAATTCCGGCCTCTTTCAACTTTGCCGCAAACACTTCTCCGATACCTTCGATGGATGATAACTTCGTCATAGTATCTCCTCCTTACAATTGATTGATATTACAGTAAACAGTTTTTAACGAAGGGAGCCATTGTTGATCGAATTTGCTCCTTCGCCTTTAACAACGCTCCCCCCTTTTTACAACTGCTGTGCCAAAAAATTCGAAAAAGAGGAGAAAATCCGAAAAGTTTCACCAACCCTACACGCAACCCACTGATTATTTTGGAGTTACAAAATTTTCCACCCAACTTCTGATCTGGATAAGAAAATTATCGGAGTGTTACGAGAGAAGGAAGAATGGGTGAAATCCACACCAATTAGGGGATTTCACCCGGTATTTTATACCAGCCCGAACTTTGTCAGTCGATATCGCAGGGTATCCCGGCTCAGTCCCAGCAATTTTGCCGCGCGAGATTTATTACCCCCCGCCTGTTCCAGGGCAGAAAGGATGAGTTGTTTTTCCACCTCTTCCAATTGGATGCCTTCCGGCGGGACATGCCAGCGGGAGAGATCCTCTTTCGTTTCGTTTGCCTGCAGGATCAGTTCCGAGCGATCCACTATTTCGCGATCGCAAAAGATCACTGCGCGTTCGATACAGTTGTTCAGTTCGCGAACGTTTCCTGGCCAGTGGTAATGCAGCATGGCGCGCTCCGCTGCGGGGGTGAATCCGTGAATTTTCTTCTTAAGTTCGGAGCTGTGGATGGTCAGAAAATGACGTGCCAGCAACAAAATATCCTCCCCCAGTTCCCGCAAAGGTGGCATCTGGATGATCACTACACTGAGCCGATAGTACAGGTCTTCCCGGAACGTCTTGTCGGTGACCGCCTGTTTCAGGTCCCGATTGGTCGCCACAATAAATCTGGCATTGGTTTCGATAATTCGATTTCCACCCAGGCGCCGGAATTTTCGAGTTTCCAGTACAGAGAGTAATTTTGCCTGCATGGCCAGCGAAAGTTCTCCGATTTCGTCCAGAAAAATGGTGCCTCCGTTAGCTTCTTCTAACAAACCGATGCGGGTGGTATGAGCGTGGGTAAATGCCCCCTTTTCGTGGCCAAACAGTTCCGATTCCAGCAAATTTTCCGGAATCGCCGCACAATTAATCTCCACAAACGGGGCATCGGGTGGCATGGAACTGGAATGAATGACCCGGGCAACCAGATTTTTCCCTGTTCCGCTTTCTCCTTGTAGCAAAACCGTGGTCCCGGGTGCATGTTGCAACCGACGAATGGTGCGGCGTACCTCTTCAATCTGAGGCGAATGTCCCAGAATTCCCTTCTCGATAAAATGTCGGCGAAACACAACCGATTGTTTGGATAGCTTGAATTCGTAATGTCGCTGACGCGTTTCCTGAAGCCGCTGGGCCTTTTCTGTTACGTCTTCCAGAATTAACCATCCCCGTCCGGGTTGTTCACTGCCAAGCACATTTAAATGGAAATAAGCCACTTCCTTCCCCTGAACGGACATCCGATTCACAAATTCCAGGCGAAATATTTCCTGTTCCCCATTCACTATTTTTTCGATCTCTTCCTGATTGCCAAACAGTTCCGGGAACAGGTTCCACAGGGAAGCAGAGGTTCCCTCGGGATGGAAGCGCTCCGTCCATTGCTCTGCCAGAGAATTTTGCCAGGTAATCTGGCCATCCATCTGAAATTCAAACAGAGCAAATTCTAAATAGTGAAACAATATTTCCAGTGGGGTATTTCTCATGGTAATCGTCCGGCCAGTTGTAGAAACGCCTTCTCCACGTTTTCGCCTGTCCGGGCGCTGGTGGTTAGATGGGATGACTGATACTCCCTGGCCATTTTCTTCAGCAGTTGCAAAGCATTTTCTGAGGCGGGAAGGTCAATCTTGTTCCCAAGAAACAGCAGCTCCGCTTTCGGCGAGACGCTACGGAACCGCTGGACAATCTCCATCAGCATATCCACCGTTTCCGGACGGGTAACATCAACAACGGCAAGAGCGCCGGCTGCACCGCGAAAATAATTCATTACTACCCGATCGAACTTCTCCATTCCGGCAATATCCCAGATGATAAGGTTATATTGCACAGTGCTTCCGTCGTTTCCGGTTACCGGGGGCAGCAGTTTCTGACTGACCCGAACGCCCAGCGTGGTGAGATAAGTCTCGCTAAAACGGTTGTACACAAACCGTTCCACCAGGCTGGTTTTTCCCACCGCAAACGCCCCCAGCAAACAGATTTTTCGACTAAGCTGCCGGATCACTGCAATTTACCTGAAGTTTGTTCGGAGAACACCTCGTCCGCTCCCGGGGTGAACTCTCGGGGATTCCACCGCTGAAGGAACCGCTCCAACAACTGCTTCAATTCCGGCGATACCTGCCGTTCTCCCCGAAAAGCGCGCAGCATCTTCCCAAATCGGCGGTGCAATTCTGTCTCCAGCTCATGCACCTGATCCGGAAAATTCTCCGGTAATACCCCTTCTGCGACGAATGCCAGATACACGTATCGGCTGTTCTCCAGATAAATGGTTAAATCTTCGTAACTGATTTCGGTCAGCTCCCTGGGCGTATTGCTGCGGAAGGCTTCCCCGGCAAAGTTGCGGATAGCAGTTAACATGCCGCTCACCAGTTCCTCACCGATATGGTCCTGCTCGGTGTCGGTGGAAACCCGTGCGATAAGTAATCCGCTTTCTTTTTGAATCAGATAAATATGCCAGAGCCGAAATGGAAGCGCTTCCCGAAGAACCAATTCCTGATACGGCACTCCGGTAAACCAGGCACGAAAACGGAGTTTGAGGGAACGGAAACTAAACGCCTGATCGATGCGCTGGTTAATGGAGGCCACCAGCTTTTTCATGGCTTCGGCAATGGATTTGCGGATGGTTTGACCGATTACCGGATAGAGGGCATCCACAATTTCTTCCCGCGCATCGTTAATTTGCCTTTTAATAGCCGCACCCATCACTGGCGCCAGCGCCTGTGCCATTTCATCCCGCGATTCCCGAATCTTCTCCGAGAGCGAATCGGAAATAACCGGACTGAGCGTGTGAATGAGTCGCTCCTTGTCTTCCAGTTGCTGGCGCAAACGTCGAATCTCCTCCTCCATCTCCCGAATTCGTTCCTGTTCCGCCTGGAAAAGGATTTTCTTCAGTTCCTGATACTTATCCATTGTCCGTTGCATCCGTTGAACCATGCAATATTTGAGCTAATTGGCGGAAATGCTCGCCCAGTAGTTTTCGATCGGCTTTGGTATCACCCAGAGCATCCAGTCGCTGCTCCATCTCCTGCCGAAGCTTTTCGATAGTCGCCAGTACATCGTCTCCCTGCTGCTCCAGAGAGCTTTTTAACTCACCAATCCATTGACTTAACCGATTCTTCTCCCCCTCCAGCTGCTTCTTCAACTCCTCCACCCAACTCTGTGCTTCCTGACGAAGTGCCTGGATTTGCTGCTCCAATTGCTGGAATCGTTGTTCAAAATCGCGTTCCTTTTCCCCAAAAATAATCTGACGAATCGCTTCGATGGATTGCTCGCTTCCCCCGGGGAAAGCATCCTGTTTCGCTTTGCTCATACCACATACTCCTCTGTTCTATCCAATTGAATTGCTAAACATTTAATCAGAGCCTGTCTTTTCAGTTTATCTCATTGCCAATTCCGGCCGTTTAACTTTTGCTTCCGAATTCCCGGTCGTATCCCACTTTTTTATTAGACGGACCTTTCGTACCAACTGGCCCGAATTCCAGGAAAAAGCAAATGCAATGTGTTCCTTTTAAAAAAGCTACTCCGGAACAGAATTTCAGAGTAACAATCGGTTGATGGTTTTAGGTAGAACCACCAAAACGTATGGCGTTCTTCGAAGGTGACTAAAAAACCAAAAAAAGGACGCATCATCATTCCCATCAAAGTATAATTCGGAATTAGCTTAACCATGAAAACAATTCCATTGTATCTTACTTTTTAATCACCCACTATGTTAACGAGACCAGGTAAATTACGAATTATTCAATATTTTTATATTTTACAAAAGAAAACAAAAAATTCCTACTTTTTTTTCGGGTAAAGTTTTTAATAACGTAACCTGCCCCAATCGAGACCACAAAAAGAGCAAAGATTCATCAGAGGCATCTTCAAACACCCATGGATAAAATACCGGTAGCATTGGCTTTTGTTTTCATATAAATTGAACAAAAAATCGGGTATTGTATTGTGCATCTGGTTAAACGGAAAAAGAAAAAAGTTCGCGAGCTTTTTCTCACCACATTTTTGTTTAGTAAGCTGACCATGGGTCGTCTGCTCAATCCCACTCTGTTCCCCGTGTATTTACATAAATTTTTTCCCACTCCGCGTAAATCTGTGTACAAAAAAAGCCTGGCCGACTATTTTTTCGGCAATTGATTCTCCGCAGGATTCGTCGAATTGCCTGTTCGAGCATCCGGGATTTTTTCCAGAGGAATATTGAACAGGTAATCCTTGATAAATAATTCGCTCATATAGCGCTCTTCCGGTCGGTCTGCCACCTGCACCATAGTCATTACTCGCACTGGTACCCAGTAGCGATCAATCTTTCGGAACTCCGTGCGGGTAGCCGAGCCACTGGTAATCTTGCCGTTCTGGTAAATCTGGCTATCCCACCCTACGCACAACCACTTGCCTTCCACTTCCGTGTAAGCCGGATAGTTAATAATCCGCTTGTCCCCCGACTCATACCGAACTTTGCGCAATTTACCGGAGGGTAAAAATACTTTCCATACGTCAGCTACCAGATTCCCTTCTCCGCTCCGGTAATGTACCCGAACGCTATCCTGAGAGAATTCAATCTCGGCATCTTCCGGAATATCCGAAAATGGTGAGTAAACCACAAAATTGATGAAATCCAGAAAAAAGCCCTGGAATTCCGTTTTCACAATTTGAATTTGCTGTAAACTTTGCTGGCGCTTTCTGGCATCGTCCATTCCGGGATAGGGTTGCAGGATGTAGTAGGTATTTCCTTCCCGGGTCCAGATAAATTTCAGGGGATAATTGTAACTGCTATCCCCCATCTGGGCGACATAGTTTAAATAGGCACTGCTGGTAAAATAGCAGGAGAAATTGGTCATGTCGGTTTTTTCCAGCACCATGTAGTAATCGTCCGCCTGATTGCGAAAATCCAGCCAGCGATCCGACACCTGGGCGGAGAGGGTCACTATTCCCACAAACAGCCCCACAATTGCATTCCAAAAAAAGTATTTCATATACCTCACTTTCGTTTTTATTCTACTCCAAGATGGTAATTTACGGAATCAATCGTTCTGATTCAAATCCAAAGGGAAAACTTTTTTACGAAGAGTAGCAAGGGGAGAATCGGGCAGAGAACAGGTGAGCCGGGCACATGGTGGGAACAGATTCGCTCACTCTTTTTACTGAACAGAAAAGTGTGAGGGCTACATTGAATCTTGGCAACCTTCATTTAAAATCTCCAGGACACACCAATCAGATGAGTACGAGTGGCAGGGGCTGGATATGAATATTGAACGGAATACCAGTTTTTCTCCCCGAATAAACGGCGAGAAGGTTCCCACCGGTACACTCCATACGCAACTGCCGAACCGATAAGCGCTCCCACCAGAACATCGGAAGGATAGTGCACCCCCTGATAAACACGTCCCACTGCCACCGCCGTTGCCCAGGTAAAGCTTCCCAGGGTTACCCAGAGGTTTTTCATCTGCAGACTTAACCCCATGGCCAGCGCAAAGCTGCCGGTGGTATGTCCGCTGGGGAAGGAGGGTGTATTCTCCCCACCGGCGGATTTAACCCATGGGTAGCGCTCATACGGCCGCTGGCGATCCACACCATATTTCAGTGCCATGGTGATTCCGTAGGCCAGCAATTCGCCGATAAAAATATCCGTCCCTTTGTTACGCAATTTTCCGTCGTTTTGCATATAGCTAACCGCTATCATTCCCACCGGTACGCCTGCCGAAAACAGTGCCACACTTTTTTCAAATCCCGCCACCAGCCGATTGCCTTCGTCAGTATAGTGGGAATTTATTTCTTTAAGCCAGCGCACATCCCAGTTCTGCGAAAACAAAGCAGCGGGAACGGTTAAAAAAATCCAGAGGAACAAGAATCCCCCGGAAAGAGGGAAACAGGTTAAAGGATGATTTCGCAGAATCGGAAAGGATGGATTGTTCATCTTGGATTAATAAATTTTTCGGAGAATGGTGTAATTGCGCCAGATATCGTCCACATAATCGATGGTTTGTTCGTATCCGTAAAAATAGCCGTAATTGGGAACACCCAGTTCCCACACTTCCAGATGCAACCGCCAGTAATCGGAGGTGAGTTTAGGCAAACAGGCTTTAACCGCCTTCCAGGTCTGGGGGTCCAGTTTCAGGAATCGGGCAATGTCCTGGGCATCGAAAACATGACCGGCACCGCAGTTGTACGCTGCCAGCGCTAATTTGACCCGATTGTCCCGATTTGCCTGGGGGAAATATTTTAGCTGTTTGTACAGATGATAAATTCCCGCGGCAATGTTGTCCCGTGGATTGATGGAGATGTATTCGATGTCCATTTCTTTTCGGATCATCTGAGCGGTGGAGGGCATAATCTGCATCAGTCCCATTGCCCCTTTGTGGCTTCGGGCGTCTTCCCGGAATCGGGACTCTTTAAGAATCTGCACCACAATCAGGCGCCAGTCCAGTCCGTACCGTTTGGCATATTTTCGAATAACCGGATAGTAACGCTCAATCTTTTGCTGAAAGTCCCGGGGGAGCACCCGTTTGCGGAATTCCTCAATCTCTTTTTTCTCCTGAATCCGCCGTTCCACCATTTGCATCAGGGAATCCGCATGGGCATCCACATTGGGTGGCTCCTGATGCCGTGTACAGCCCGTCCACATGACTAACAGCAAAACTCCCACCCCAATTTTTCGTCCCAAATGTCTCATAACAAATTGTCCCCACCCACTCCGAGACGACGCTCCTTTTTGTTTTTCCACACCATTTAGCAGAATATTCGACACAACTGGTAATCTAATTTAGTTCAAACTCATCCCGATGATGAGTCCCACAATTAGACCAATCATAATAAAAATTCCGCACACCACCACCCCGACGGCCAGATTCCCCTTTTCCAGTTCGTTGGGAATATCGAAATGGGTAATCCGGTTAAACAGACGGTAAGTGATAATGGCGGCTGCAATACCAATAATCACTCCCCCAACTGCATAGATGGTGTTCAACAACAACGGCGATTCATACCACATACACATCCCTTTCTCTTTTTATATCTTCACATGTTTCTATTTACCCGCCTTCATTTTATTTTTGGGGGAACCATGCCTCAGCAGTTCCTGATGCTTCCGTTTACACTTTGATGTAGCGGCTTAACCAGCCCAGTACCAGATAGGCAATAATGGTCAACATGATTCCTTCCAGAAACATACCGGCACCAATTGCCAATCCAATGGAAGCGGTGACCCAGATGGAAGCAGCGGTGGTCATTCCCATCACCGAGCCACGCTCGCGGATAATGGCACCCGCACCTAAAAATCCGATGCCGGAAACCACCTGAGCGGCAATACGGGTGGGATCCACATTCACCCGATTCCCCATACTCATGGACACCACCATAAACAGAGCCGAACCCATGGCTACCAGCATTTGCGTACGCACCCCTGCCGGTTTCTGATCCCGAGCCCGCTCCAACCCGATCAATCCACCGCATAACATAGCCACCACAACTTTAACAATATTCAACAACGTTGCCGGTTCAATACCTGTCACGCTCTGATTCCCCTTTTATCGTTCAACCAATCGTTTCCAATTCTCTCTTTCCGTTCCAGCTCTATACCCGCTCCCCCCGAAACAAAAGGTTATGTTGGAATTTTTTAACAAATTCGCATTTCAGATTATTCCAGCTTCAAAAATATTACTAATTTCAGGGAAATTTGTCAATTCTTTTTTGGAAAACAGCGGGAAGGAGAAAATAGCTCTTTCCACCCATTCTGATACTTAAAAAGCCAAAAGTTTAAACAACACCGGCTCTAAAAGTCTCCGGGTACAATGCAACGCTCCTTTCGGTTCTCCGCTTTCCAGCACGACCGCAAGGAGTGACCTGTGGTAAAACCTTCACACCTGTGAATCCCGCTCACGGTAAGTGTCTGTTTATTCAACCTGACGCATCCCGGGCAACTCCAGTAAAATTAAAGTGATCGCTTAATTCCACCATCATGGCACGATTTATGTCCTATTCCCGAACAGAAGAAATAAAATGGTTCACAAAACATAAGGAGAATGCATCATGAAAACTTTACTTCCCATCGTTCGATTGTTTTTTGTTGCTTTGCTTACAATTGCTCTGTTCAACTGGAGCGGTTGTGAGAAAAACACTGTTCAGCCTCAGGAACAACCCCTGCAACTGAGCCAGGCTGCTCAGGAGGGTCTGGTGGGAGGCTGGCAGGCTCTGCATTCAATCAATACTGTTTCCAGTGCGGAAGAGATGGTGAAAGACGATGTGCCAGTGGATGCAACCATTCCCGGTGGCACCTATTCCCTCCCCCAGTTGAACAAAAAAATCAGTCCCCTGCTCCATTCTTCTCAGGCGGTGCTTTCCCAACCCGGCTTCCGCAAAGTCACCGGCGATTCACTGCTCTGGTTCCAGGAAAAAACCGATCCGGTAACCGGCATCACCATCCGACGCGCTCTGTATTACAATGACTCCACCGGACACGGCCGCTATTACGAAGTAAAATTTAACTTCCCTGCCAGTGTACAAATGCAGTACGATTCCACCGAAATTCAAGTGGATTTAAACTTTACCCCGCTAAACATTACCGACGACCGATTCATTAAACTATACCAGTTAACCGAATACAAACCGGGTTTTCATCTGCTAAAAGCGGAATCCGAAGCGATTGCGACCGATTACGGCGTCCACAACAAAATTACCGGTGCTATTTTACACCACAAAGCCTGGTATGCTCAGGGGAGCGATCCGAAAATGCTTACTCAGGAACTGGAAATCAATCCGGATAAATCCGGGCACATTACCGAACAACTGGACTACTGGGATGGCACTTACTTCCGTAAACAGGTCAACTTCTATGCCGATTACACCGGCGATTTTACCGAACATTGGCGGGACAACACCAGCGTAACCGGAACATTCGACCGCCTGATCAACGATAACCACGGTCAGTTCACCCGAACCGTTCAGTTCCCCTCCGGCCACGATCCGGTTTCCACCTACCAGTTTGCCGACATCACGCTGGAACCCGCGGACTCCTCCATCTCCATGATTTTCAAGGAAAAGATCAACTTTGCCAGCGGAAGCCAGGATACCAGCCGCACGGACGTACACATCTACGTGGAAAACCAGGTTAAGAAAACCCACATCCGGGTATGGCGGAGCAGTGGGGAGCAATGCGACCTGACCGTCAGCAAGAGTAACGATTACGAAGAGATTAACGGTTTCTTCATCGGAAGCGAAGGATATTACACCACCATTTACTCCATTCGCTACAGCGATGGCAGCGGTGAGCTGTGGTTGAAAATCTGGGAAAACGAAACAGCCTACCAGAACGGTGATGATCCACTGGTGGTGATTCACATCGTGTACAATCCCGATGGTACCGGCAGCGGAAAGCTGAGCGAAGGCGGGAAGGATTACACGGTTTTTGTGGCTCAGGATGGGAAAATGACTGTTTCCGATACGCGCGGACACAGCCAGACCATCAATGGCTATTAATCCCGATTGAACCGTGCAGGGGATGGATTCCCCTGCACTTTTTTTTAATTTAACCGGGAATATTCCTTTGGTTTCCACCGGGAAACCTGCTAAATTCAAATTGTCCGTCTTTATCCCGACAGGAAGTTTTACAATGAAACGATTGGCTTCACCATACTTCTGGATATATGCGCTGATCTGGCTGTTTCTGCTCCGGGAAGGGGCAGTTCTGGCCACACCTGCCGATTCCGCTACCGGATTACAGGTGGAATCCATCGAAATTGTGGGTAACCAGCGCACCCGCCCTCAGGTGATTTACCGCCTGCTGGATTTTGCTCCCGGGGACTATCTGAATCGTACACGTCTGGAGCAAAACCGGTTACGGCTCCAGGAAAGCAACTTCTTCAAAAAGGTGAATCTATACACCCAACCGGGCAGCCAGAGGGGAAAAATTCGGGTGTATGTGGAGGTGCAGGAACGCCACTGGCCTTATTTTCAATTCCGTGGGGGATATAGCCAGTTAGACGGCTGGTACATCAGTCCCATTGGTCTGCGGGCAGATAATCTGTTCGGTTACGGGCATTCCATGGGCGTGGAATTTCTGATTGGCGATCGTCTGGGTGCGCTGGAAGCGTTCTATCTGCACCCCGACATTTTTTCCTCGGACATGGACTTTGAGCTTTCCTTTTTCACCCGAAGTCGGGAATTTTTGCACTACTTCGATGACGAACGGTTCCATCAGAAAGTGAAAACGGGTGGTCTTTCGCTACGGCTAAACGGCCGAAGCGGGTTGATGAAGTACCTGTGGCTGGAGTTTGAACTGAAGCAAGCCACCGCGGACTCTTTTCTGTTCCGAAGCGGGGAATCGGAACAATTACCGCTTCCGCAGGTGCTGCTGCCGGACAGCGGTAGCCGAAACATCAGTCGCGTCATCATCAGTCTGCGGCAGGATACCCGAAACCACCTGATTTATCCCACTTCCGGATGGTGGGGTAGCCTTTCGTTTATGCAAATCAGCAAACAGTTCGGTGCGTTTACCGACTACCATAAAATAATCCTGGACATCCGCGGATATCAGGAGCTGTTGGGAGGATGGGTCATTGCCGGACGGTTAAATGTGAGCGTGGCAGATACTTCCGCTCCGTTTTACGACCGTTTTTATCTGGGTGGACCCAACTCCCTGCGCGGTTATCCGGATCGGAGTCTGACTCCGGCCGGTTACGCCTCCCGACTGGTGCTGAGCAGCGTGGAACTGCGC
>Ga0256914_1003234_pt1 | contig 12954 bp, 14 predicted proteins | sample HulkmetaG_FD_191571 | JGI IMG/M metagenome (GOLD analysis project Ga0256914, IMG submission 191571) | Hydrothermal chimney microbial communities from Main Endeavour vent field at the Juan de Fuca Ridge, Pacific Ocean - Hulk | ecosystem: Environmental > Aquatic > Marine > Hydrothermal vents ... | reverse complement strand
CCCATTGATTTTGATAAGTGTATCAAACATCTTTTTCTCATTGCTTTCCATAAACCCAAAAAGCAGATTGGCATCTTCACGGATTATCTGTGTCACCAATAGCTTAACTCTCTTCTCACTTATCGCATTGGAGGTATTTACGGAGATATTTACCTCATGGATAAGCCCATTTACATTTAGATGAATAAATGTTGGGTCTTTTTTCTCTACTGTCCCCTCTATGCCTACTATCATTATATTTTCCTTGTTTAAATATTTCTAATTATACTTGAATTTGCTAAATCAGACTGACTAAGGGATTAATCTTTAAATTAGTCACAACTCAATTGACAACAAAACTCTATTATACTGAAATCAATACATAATACATCTCTACCCTGTTACAACACAAAGATGTAGATATTTTTACCTCATGCGACATTATCCCCACGCTCTACTATATATATGCTTCAAGAGGGTAAAAAGTTGTAGGGTGTGATTGTCTATACATTCCACCTGAGGACAGGTGGAACGAGAAAAGAAGTGTATAAAAAGCTAATTTCGCTAAAATTGCACTAAAAAAGAGACCTATGAAATTAAAATCTATCTTTACCAACAGCTTTGGTATTCTTTTCTCTCGTGTTACAGGTTTGGGGCGTGATGTTGTTATGGCATCGGCTCTTGGGGCTTCTATCTATACTGATATCTTTTTTGTAGCGTTTAAATTGCCCAATCTTTTTAGACGAATTTTTGCAGAGGGGGCTTTTACCCAAGCGTTTATGCCCTCCTTTGTGGCGAGTAAGCAAAAAGGGGTTTTTGCTACGGCTATATTTTTACGCTTTATGCTAATATTGATACTTTTTTCTCTTTTTGTGACATTTTTTCCTGAACTGTTGACCAGAGCGATTGCGTGGGATTGGTCCAGTGAGCAGATAGCACAAACTGCTCCTCTTACGGCGATAAATTTTTGGTATTTGGACTTTGTTTTTATTGTTACTTTTTTAGCTACCCTGCTTCAATATAGAGAACACTTTGCTACCACTGCGATGTCTACGGCACTGCTCAATATCTCTATGATTTCAGCACTGCTTATCTATATGAAAGATGAGCCTGAGACGATTGTTATTGCACTTAGTGTTGCTGTTTTGATTGGTGGTTTTTTGCAAGTGGTTGCACATCTGATTGCGATTAAAAAGCTAGGGATGCACAAGATTCTTATTGGTGGTTGGAAATATCGTAATAAAAAAGATGTCAAAGAGGAGGAGAAAAAGTTTAACAATCTCTTTCTTCCCTCTATGTGGGGTAATTCCATGCCTCAAATCTCTGCTTTTTTAGATACTATTTTGGCATCATTTCTACTCACAGGCTCTATCTCCTATCTCTACTTTGCCAATCGTGTTTTTCAACTTCCTCTTGCGATTATTGCCATTGCCACCTCTGTGGCTCTTTTTCCCATGATTTCAAAAGCGATTAACCGTGGGGATATAGAAGAGGCTTATGCTAATTTAGGAAAAGCCTTTTGGTTGCTTCTCTCTTTGCTTGGGGTTGCAACGCTTATGGGAATTATACTTTCTGAGCCGATTATATGGCTACTCTTAGAACGAGGAGCATTTACAGAGCAAAATACCATTGAGACAGCACAGGTACTCTCTATGTATATGTTTGGGCTTATCCCTCATGGGCTTACCAAACTCTTTGCAATGTTTCTCTATGCCAACCATAAACACACCAAGGCAGCCAAGATAGCCACCATCTCTTTGGTTATCAATGTGTTTGTCTCTATTGTCCTGATGAACCTAATGGGGGCAATGGGTCTGGCTTTGGCAGGGAGTATTAGTGGGGTGATACTCTTTACATTAACTGTAAGAGAGGTAGGGGTTGAACATCTTTTAGAGATAATTAAATCCAAAAAGATTATTTATCTCATGGTTGGGCTAATCTTTTCAGGAGTTATGCTACACTTCCTCAATAATTTACTAATGAATTGGATACGATAACATGAACGGACAGAAACGAAGCAACATAAAATCAGGATTACAAGTAAAGATAGTGCTAAAAGAGCATCAACGATGTGGGACACTCACCGAGGGAATGGTTCAGAAAATTTTGACCAACTCAGCCACTCATCCACATGGGATAAAAGTACGACTCACCTCAGGCGAAGTGGGTCGGGTAAAAGAGATTTGTTAAGCTTGTGCTTTTTTATGCTCAAGAATTATTTTGAGCATCTCATCTTTTAAAAGAAGCTTCTCTTTTTTCATCTTCTCAATCTCAAAATCATTCATTCCAACACGTCCATGCTCTGCATCTTTTACATCATGATCAAGTTTGTTATGTTTCTCAAAAACTCTCTTAAAGTGCGTGTTGTTCTGTTTTAATTCTGAGATTTCATCTCTATATTCTGCTAACATTGTTATTAACCTTTATTAATTTTTATTTCTAATTGTAATAGTATTTATGTTAAAAAAGTATTAAAATCTACTCATTAGCACTTCTCCATCTTGCCTCTTTGTAGAATTTGGTATCAAAATCATACTTATAAGTAATAACTGGCTCTTTTTGCACATACTCTTCAGCGGTAAAAGCTTCAGGGTCTAAAACAAGTTTGGTAGTCCATGATGGGTCTTCTACAATCAAGTGTTCCTCTTCTACATAGCTATGCTTATCCTCTATTATCACCATATCTTCTCCTGCTATAGGAATAGTAGATATAATATTCTCCTGATGATGAGAAGAACAACCATTTAGTAAAAAGATTATAGTGGTTATAGATAATGTTAAAAATTTTTTTATAATTATTTGCATAAAATACTCTTTATATTAATTTTTTATTAATATAAATATATAGTATTTTAGCTTAATTTTTTATTAATTTAAAATACTATCTGAACTTTTGCTATAATGTCATAATTTAAAAACAAAAGGTCAACCCTCCATGTACATCTACGACAGCGTAAAAAAACAGAAACTACAATTTGAACCCATCACTCCCAAAAAAGCCTCCATCTATGTCTGTGGGCCTACAGTTTATGATGATGCTCATCTTGGTCATGCCCGTTCTAGTCTCAGTTTTGACCTTTTGGCACGTACACTTAAAGCATTGCGTTATGAGGTGACAATGGGTAAGAATTTTACCGATATAGACGATAAGATTATCAAAAAAGTTCAAGAGAGTGGGCAAAACTTAGAGGAGATAACCACACACTATATCGCACGTTATCAAAAGGATATGAGGGCTTTGGGGGTGAATGATGCAGACATAGAACCAAAGGCTACAGAGTCTCTTGAGGCGATGGAGTCAATGATACAGGGCTTAATAGATAAAGATATCGCCTATGTGGTAAGCACTGGGGATGTCTATTTTGATACCTCAAAAGATGCGAATTATGGAGATATTTCACATCAAGTTGGGAACGATGAGGATAATCAGAGTCGTGTGGAGCATAATAGCCAAAAGAGAAACCCAAAAGATTTTGCCCTATGGAAAGCGTGTAGTGGGGATGATGATATCTGTTTTGAAACGCATTTTTCAAAGGGTCGCCCAGGATGGCACATAGAGTGTTCGGCGATGATAGAGAAACACTTTACAGGAAATGACAAGTATAGTATAGATATTCATGGTGGAGGGGCTGATTTACTCTTTCCTCACCATGAAAATGAGGCGAGTCAGAGTAGATGTGCTACGGGGCATGAGTTGGCTAAATACTGGATGCACAATGGGTTTGTCAATATAGATGGAGAGAAGATGAGTAAATCTTTGGGAAATAGTTTTTTTGTCAAAGATGCCCTAAAAGTTTATGATGGCGAGATTTTACGAAACTATCTCATATCAGTACACTATAGAAATGACTTTAACTTTAACGAGGAGGATTTACTCAACTCCAAAAAGCGTCTTGATAAGCTCTATCGGCTCAAAAAGAGAGTTACCCCCACCAAAGCCTCTAAGCCAAATATTAAATTTCATAAAGCGATTATGGAAGCGATGGGTGATGACCTCAACATCTCAAAAGCGTTGGCCATTATCGAAGAGATGATAAGTGATGCCAATGATAAATTTGATGAGAACCCAAAAGATAAGGGGCTAAAAAAGGAGACCTTGGCAAATATTGAGTTTATCCATGAGCTTCTTGGATTTGGTGATAAAGAGCCATTTAGCTATTTTCAAATAGGGATAGATGAGGAGACAAAAGCCAAAATAGAGGGGCTAATAGAGGCTCGTAATCTTGCAAAAAAAGAGAAAGATTATGATGCTTCTGATGCCATTCGGGATGAGATAAGAGCGATGGGCATTGCTACAATGGATACAGCAGAGGGTACACTTTGGGAAAAACTTTAATATTTTATGACCTATATTAAAGCCTTAAAACACCCTGTAGTCGCACGACTCACGCTAATTCAATTTATCTCCTATTTTGGAACATGGTTTTCACAGGTGGCTATCGCTTCGATGTTGGTCTCTTATGGGGCTTCGGAGATGCAGATAGCCTCTATCTTTATTATGTTAATGCTTCCTGCCATACTCTTAGCTCCTATCTCTGGGTGGATTATCGACCATATAGAGTTTAAAAAACTGATGCGTGTTGTTTTGATTGTTGAGATTATTATGACCCTGCTCTTTATGACGGTTAACTCTCTGGATGATATTGGGTGGTTGATGTTTTTTGTCTTTGTGCGTTCGTTGGCATCTTCGACCCTTTTTTCAGCAGAGATGGCACTTTTTCCCAAGATATTAGAGGGGGATATGCTCAGAAAAACCAATGAGATACACTCTATTGTATGGGCTGTCTGTTTTGCATTGGGAATGGCTGTAGGTGGGATAGTCACTCACTATTTTGGCTATGATATCACCTTTTTGATAGATGTGGTACTCTATATTTTTGCCTCTTTTTTGCTCATAGGACTACATATAAAACTAAAACCAAAAGAGCATTTGGAATCAGCAAAAGAGATGATAGTGGGTGGTTTTGTCTATCTCAAAAATCATAAAAAGCTACTCCATCTTATCTTTTTACACGCAACAGTAGGACTCACAAGCTTTGATACACTTGTCACGCTTCTAGCAGACTATCACTATAAATATATCTTGGCTATCCCTTTGGCTATTGGTTGGATAAACGCCTCTCGTGCCTTGGGTCTCTTTTTGGGAACCATGCTCTTTAGCTCCTATATCCATGATAAAACACTTCATTATATCTTGGCAATTCAAGGGGTACTTATTATCTTTTGGGCATTGGTTCAGACCAATTTTACCTACTCTCTTATCGGTATTTTTATGGTGGGTCTCCTCTCCACCTCACTTTGGTCTTACACCTATTACATGATTCAAAGAGAGATAGAGCAGAGATTTCTAGGTCGTGTTATCGCCTACAATGACATGATATTTATGCTTACCAATGTCTTTGTCACTCTGTTTATCGGCTACTTAGCACAAAAAGATATTGATTTAAAATATATTACCATGAGTCTTGGAGTAGGTTTTATCTTTGCCTCTTTTTACTATATTTGGTTTAGGAAGAGATTTTTAGTATAATAGAATATCTAAAAAACAGAGGAGAAGTGATGAGAAGAGCTATTATCATGTTAGCCACACTACTTGTGACACTAACATCAAACTTTGCACAAGATACAAAAAAGGATAGGCATAAAAAAACTTTTATCTATACTGAGATGATGAAAGTAACAGCCTCAGCCTACTGCTCTATCCCCAAAGAGACAGACGATACTCCATTTTTGGCAGCTTGGGGGAACATACTTAAGCCCAGTGTAAAATCAATCGCCATATCACGAGACCTTTTTGATTTTGGTTTAACCAATGGTAAAAGAGTCCATATAGATGGAATAGAGGGAGAGTTTATTGTTTTGGATGTGATGCACAAAAAATGGAAAAACAAGATAGATATCTATATGGGCTTAGATAGAAAAAAAGCCCTTAAGTTTGGAAGAAAAAAGGTGACCATTCGTTGGGAATTGTAAGTTATTTTTCAAGTCTCTAGGTAGTAGCCGACCCCTTTTTTATTTTGACATAAATCAGCAGGAAGTTTCTTTTTAAATTTTCTAATAAATGACTTGATTGCATCTTGGCTTGGGGCTTTGTCATAGTCCCACATATACTCGTACATCATGTCATAGGTGACCACACTGTTTTCCGATAGAAGTTTAAAAAATTTTGTCTCTTTTTGGGTCAATTGAATGCTCTTATCATCAACAATTACCGTACCAATATCGTAATCAAACTCAACGCTCTCTTTAATTACAATATGGCTATTAAGCTGAAAATGCTCTAGAAACTTGTCCATAAGTGCTAATACTTTTTTGGTCGTAAAGGGTTTAGTAACATAGGTAATAATATTTAAATCTATCGAGTCCAAAAGATAATCGGTATCGGTATAAGCAGAGATAATCACGATAGGAAGTTTTTTATCAAACTCTCGAATATGCTTACAAAATGTAATTCCATCGGTGTTTGGCATATTGATATCGGTAATAACCATGTCTATCTTGTTTTGATTTTCTATGTACCTATCATAGGCTTCATCTCCATCAGAGGCAACCAAAATAGTCCCAAAAAAGTTACTCAATATCTCTACAATATTTTTTTGCAACTTTATATCATCTTCAACATAGAGAAGCGTTTTTCCTTTTAGCAATTGATATTTATTATTCATCGTATTAACCTTATTGTAAATGTGGAGCTATCTCCATGGCTTGTTACCTCTAGTTTTCCATTAAAATGACTCTCTATAATAACTTTTGAGACATAGAGACCAAGTCCTAAATTTGTTGAATCCTTAGCTACTTTTGTAGAGAAGTGTGCATCAAATATTTTATCAATATGCTTCTCTTTAATCCCCCCTGCTCTATCGGTAATAGAGATAAGATACTCATCTGATTTAACTTTTGTTCTGATCTTTATTAACGCTCCATTTTTTGAAAGATCAATAGCATTTTGAACAATATTAATAATAACTTGTATCAGCTCATTTTGATAGAGACATACTTTAATATCTTTATCAAAAGTGTTCTCTATTATAATATTTTTTTTATTAATTTCACTTTCTAAAAACCCTATAGATTTTTCAATCAGAGGTAGAACATAACTCTTTTCTTTATTTTTTTTGGGTTTATAGAACTCTCTAAAATCATCAATCGTCTCAGACAAGAACTCGGTATAGTCCTCTATTTCAGCAAAACTTTTATCCAACTCCTTCATGTCAATCTCTTTTCCCATCATAAGCTGAAATCTTAAATTAGAAGTAATTGAGGCAATTTTACTAATGGGCTGTCTCCATTGATGCGAAATCATGCTAATAAGTTCCCCTGCTTGAGCCAAACGTGCTTGAGAAAACATCGCTTTATTGCTATCTTTAATCTCTTTTTCATAATCCTTAATAAGTTTGTTGATAACCTTAGAAAATGCTATAGAGACGATAATAGAAAGAAAACTTACCATAAGTAAAAGCTTGATATTCTCTTTGGACTCATCATCTAACTTTTCTTCCCAAACTTTTTTCTTCTGCTCTACCGAGTAGGCTATATCTTTCTCATTTTTACTAATAACAATATATAAATCCGTAGAACGAATATGATGGATATATGCTAACTTGTTAATAAAATTATTTTCAATACAATCAGTACCTTTATAGGAGACAAACTTCTCTCTTTTTGAGGCATTAATTAACCTATCTACGATATCTTTTTGATTATTTGTGTGTACCAAATTAATAAGTGTATCGGTACAAGGATGCTTGATAACATCCCCATTTTTATGAAAAATAAATATAAAACCACTATCATATTTTTTAATAGAGTCGATAAAAGTTAGTATAGAGTCTTTAAACGAGGTGTTGGATTGATTTAAATCTTGTGCATATAAAAAGTCCATAAAAGACTCTATATATTTTGCTTTCTCCTTCAAAAAATTCTTATGTTTGTTTTTAAGTTCATGCTCATATCTGTGCAGCTCTTTTTGGGTGTAGGTATTATGCTTGTACTTCAATGCTACCGAAATGGATATACCATAAAACAGAATAATCACCAAAGGAAATATAACCGTAATTATTAACAGGTGTTTTGTAAAAACTACTTTTAATTTTTTAAGGTTCATATACTATTTACTTCTCATTTTAATTTATTGTTCCCTTAAATATATTTTACAACTTGCTTTAGTATTGACATTTTTAATTTTATCACAATAACTAATGTCCGATAACGCGACAGAGAGACACTTGTTTTTTACATCTTCATTTTTAATCATATTACAATACCCTGTATTGCGTTTAAGAATACCAAAGCATTCAATTTTTTTATCCTTTTTTTTAATCAAAACACAATGTTTCAAATTTTTTGTTGAGAGTGCGAGATTAAAATTATTATCATCAGTTGATGAGGAATGAGCATTAACAATAAACCCCACAAGCAAAATAGCAAACGTTTTCATTTTAGAAATCCTTACTTTAAAATATTTGAACTAAGATTAGTTACTAAATAATAGCAAAAAAAGGTGTTCAAATAGTGTTCTTTTTTTTAACATTCAACTTATTAATATATTCTATCTTTAGTTAAAAACACATACCATATCACTACGAAACAAAGCCCTTTACATTCAAAACCGTTTAATTATATTGTATTATAACATAATTAAATAAATAAAAGATAGAGTATTTTAAATAAAAATTAAATTTTAATACTAAAGTATTTTATCTATTTTAAATTTAGTAAAGACACTTAAAGGACACTCTATTTGGGTATAATGTACTTATTTTAAATATTAACTTATTTTAATATTATTAAAAAAAGGATTACCATGAAAATTTTACCGATACTTATGCTATTTACTATCTCTTCATTTGCGGAGACCTATATCTCTGGAAGTGTTATTACCAACAGTGTGATTAATGATGGAGGAGCCGACCATAAAGGTTCTGGCGTGATTACTTCTAAAAATATAACTGCCTTATCTTTTAATAAAATAGATATTGATATTCCTGCTGATGTCACAATAGATAGAGCAGATAGCCAAAAAATATCTATTAAAACAGATAAGAATATAATCGAGAAGATTAAAATATATGTCAAACAGAATACTCTTTTTATTCGTGCAAAAGGTAGTTTTCAATCCTCCAGAGGTATAAATATAACCTTAAGCAATCCCCATCTCAATCGTTTAACTATTGATGGAGCATCCACCATTAAACTTAATGGATTTAACGAAAAAAGTTTTACACTTACCCTTGATGGTGCGAGTGATGTTTCATTTTATAATGGAAACTTTGATAACTTTTTTATAAAAGCAGATGGTAGCTATGGGGTTGATTTAGAAAATGTAAATATAAAAAAGGCAAAAATAAAAGCAGAAGGTTCAGGGGATATTAAAGTTAATGTTAGTAATTATTTACAAGTTGATTTAAAAGATACTGTTGAGGTTAAATATTTGGGTCATCCAAAAATAAAAAAGAGTATTAAAGATGTTTCAGAGTTAATTCATATTTAATTTATATTTAATTCATATTAATAAGGTAACATATATCAAATGATAAGGAGTATATGATGTTGAAAAAAATTCTATTAATTATGTTTATGTTACTTGTTGGCATATCTATTATTGAAGCACAAAGTAAAATTACCAAACAAGAGGTGATAAGCTCTATTAAAAAAGGTGCTACTTCCACCAAAGAGTTGCTAAAAAAAGTTCCTATTGATTACTATCAGGACAATGATACACTTCTGCACTATGCCGTACAATTTAGAAAAAAAGATGTGGTTGAGTTATTAGTCAATAGAAAAATTTTAATCTCAAGAAAAGGGGGAATTTTTTATGGTACGGCTCTTCAAGAGGCGATATATTATGGTCATTTAGGAATCGCTTCCTACCTTTTAGAGCAAGGATCTTTGGTAAATATCACAAACAGTGCAGGGGAAACAGCCCTGCATATTGCTGCTAGAAAAGGCTATTTGGATATGGTTGAACAGCTTATTGCACATGGTGCATCAAAAAGTATGCCCGATGGCGATGGGAATACTGCTTACAACTTAATTCCAAATCTATCATGGGACAGTCGTAAAAAACTGCAAGAGGCGTTAATCTCTGAACCCGTTCATATTCAAAATAACTTTAGAGGATATTCTAAAGATATCATAAATCGTAACATTCACTCGACTAAAAATAGAAATATTGATGTCATTGATAGGAAAAGTAGAATAGAAAATAGCAGAACGGGAATAGATATCAATGTCAACAGAATAAACAAATTCTAAAAAAGGAAATCAGATGAAACAGAAAAAAATTATGTTAATTGTAGTCATAGTAACCCTAGGAAGCCTGTCTCTAAGCAGTTTATATGCGGGAGAAAATATCTATTTAGGTGATAAGTTTAATCCAAGACACTCCAATGTCAATGAGTCTTTTGTCAAAACCATGGCAAAAAATAGGGCTTACACGGGGGCAGCGGGGGCCAGTTACACCAAGATTGATGGAAAAGAGCAACTTCAAAAAGCACTAGAGACAGGACAACTTGACCAAGAACTCAACGGAAACAGAATAAATCAAGAGTATAGACGTATTGAGATAAACAATGCTCATATTAATCAGAATGATTTAAAAAACATGGCAGGAGATAATCTTCTTATAGGCTCGAAGGTCACACAAGAGAAACAGCGTCTCATGCAAAGTATTGATATGAAAAACACCAAAATAGATACAAAAAAACATATTAATGTGGGAATTATCTCTTCTGCAAAAAACAACAGTGGACTTACCAGCGTCAACAGCATTAAAAGTAGTTCACTCACAGGTGGAGATACGCTTAAAAAGCCTTCATCTCTTAACAAAAAAGAGAGCATCTCTCTTATTGATGATTAATACTATAAAGGAAAAATATGTTTAAGAAATATAAAAATATAAAAAATATAACAGTAGCACTTGGATTACTCTTAGGATTAACTGCTTGTGGTGGTGGAGATAGTGATAGTGATAAAAAAACTGACAATAAAATAACTGGTCATTTTATTGACTCTCCTGTAAAAGGTATCAACTATGAGTGTGGTGATATTAAAGGTATCACAGACTCTAGTGGTGCATTCTCCTGTGAGAAAGCTCCCGTTACCTTTAAGCTAGGGGAGATGGAGATTGGTACATTAAACGCTTTTACCAAGGATAATAAAATGTATCCACAAGATTTATTGGGACTCTCACGAGATAATTTTACAGATGAAAAACTTATTAAACTCATTCGATTGATTCAATCCCTTGATGATGATGAAGATATATCAAAAAATATTAATATAGAGAGTGATGTATCTGAGGTATTTACCTCTTCATTAGATTTTGATAAATCAATGCTAGAAGTTTTATCCGCTCCTGCAAATGGAGATTTGGTTAGTCAAGAAGATGCCATTAAACATTTACAAAACAGTATGGGTGCTGATGCACATCTTGAAAATCGTGATGAGGGTGGAGATGATATAGAAAGCACATCAGATGATATTTTAGAAGATGTTGTTAATAATTTTTCTGATGATAATGAATCAAACAGTAGTAGTCCTTTAGATGGTGTAGATGTAGATGCCTTAAGTGGAGACAATAATCTTACAGAAGATACTATTCCTAAAGATGATGATGACTCAAGCAGTAATCCACTAGGAGATATTGACGCACTAACAACAGGTGGTGAAGAGGAGAGTAGTAGCAGTAGTGAAGAAAATCCACTGGCTAATAGTGACCGTGAAAATGAAAATGAGGACAAAGAGGATAGTAAAGATTCAGCAGATGAGCTTGATGTTAACGCTTTAATAGATGAGAACAGTGATAACAATAAAAATTCAGCAGATGAAGTTGATATTGATGCTTTAATAGATGAGAACAGTGGTGACAATAAAAATGATACAGATACGGACGCATTGACAAGTGAAAAAAAAACGGGAATAGGATACTACGTTGATTCTGCGGTAGAGGGTGTACAGTATGAGTGTGGAGACCAAAGTGGCGTAACAGATAGCAATGGAACGTTTACTTTTGAAGAAGGAGAGAGATGTGTTTTTAAATTAGAAGGGATTTTATTACGACAAGTAGATGCTGTTGACCTAAAAAATAAAATGATACTTCTTGAAGACAATATCGACAATGCCCGTCTGCTTCAAAGTCTTGACAATGATGGAGATGCAGACAATGGTATTGAGATAAGTCAAGAGATTCTTGATGGACTTATTGCCAGTGACCTTACTGCTGTACCCATAGGTGATGCAGAGATAAAAGATTTTTTCAAAGAGTTAGGTGTCACCGATATAGCAGGTTTTGATGGAGCAATTAAAACATTAGATGAGACCAATAAGCATCTAAAAGAGACTAAAGGAGAGATTAAAAGACTTCAAGAGATTATAGATAATAACAATGTCTCTGAGGAGGAGATAGAGGGAATGACAGATAGAATAGAGAATGATTTAGATTTAGATTTTGATAGTTAAAAATTAGAAATTAACGTGTCACTCTATTTCCTAAAGTGACACTATTATTATAGAATTATAAAATTTTTATTTATTATTTTCCCTCTAATAATGAGAGATATAATTTTTTTGATATTGTTCCATTAGGGGTCATACCATGTTGAGATTGATATTTAAGAATAGTCTCTTTTAATTTAGGAGTCATCATTCTTGTTGGCTGAATGCCATTGTTTCCTTTTAATGCAAATATATAACTAATCATCTCTATCTTTTTATTAAGTGGCTCTCTTAGGAAAGTTTGTGATAGATGATTTACAATATCTCTATTTACTTTTCCTCCACTTGACAAGAGCCAATAAGGAAATTTACCCAATTTACCCAATACTTCGACCACACTATACTCAGCCAATACAACCAAAGAGGCGTGTATTCCTTGTGACTTAGTTACTGCATTGTTAAATCCAAATCCTGTTCCTAAAATCGAAAGAGCAAATGCGTTGGCACTACTTTTTTTCTCCACAGTCACTTTATTGGAGG
>Ga0256914_1003233_pt1 | contig 12957 bp, 10 predicted proteins | sample HulkmetaG_FD_191571 | JGI IMG/M metagenome (GOLD analysis project Ga0256914, IMG submission 191571) | Hydrothermal chimney microbial communities from Main Endeavour vent field at the Juan de Fuca Ridge, Pacific Ocean - Hulk | ecosystem: Environmental > Aquatic > Marine > Hydrothermal vents ... | reverse complement strand
TACCTCCGCTTGCCAAAGCAAAAAGTTGTACCTCCTCGCCGGGACATTTGGGATATGGTGAAGCTGCAATGTTAATTCCGATAACACCCCCCGAAACAAAAACAATGGCATCGTCGGGCACACTGCTGCAACCGTTACCGTCGGTTACGGTCAAATAGAAAAGATTAGTGCGATGCAACGGCACCGTGGAAGGGGAAGCCGACATGGGATTCAATAACGAATCGGAAGGTGTCCACGAATAAGTATATCCTCCTCCCGACCCTCCCGTAGCCGAACCCGTAAGTGTGGCATTTTGTCCTGTGGTAATCAGCACATCAGGACCCGCATCGGCAACAGGCAACGGCACCGATGCGATAAAAACGGTATCGTTTTGCGGGCGCTCACATCCCGAAGCAAAATCAACGGCAACCACATGGTAATTTCCTCCTTTATTGTATGTTCCGAAATTTAAAGGTTGTCCCGTACCTGTCATCTCTTTTTCCAAAACCTGATTACGGAACAATGAATAGTTTTTTCCCTGCTGCGAACCCGACAGTTGTATAGCTGAGCCGTTAGAGCCTTCGCAAAACACTCCCCCGCCCGATACATTATACGCCAAGGGAGGTTGCGAAACATTTACCGATACCGAGTCGTAAACAGTTTCCACACCATCGGTAATTTCCAAAAGATAAACCGTTGAAGTTTGCGGAGTGGCAACAGGATTGCGTAACACGGAAGAAAACCCCGCAGGCGACGATGTCCAAACATAACTGTAATTTCCGGTACCTCCTCCTGCAACTGCCAATAGCTGAATGCTCTCCCCGGCACAAACGGCACTCTTGTTAACCAAAGCCTGGGCAGTCAACGGACCACTGCTAACATAAACTATTGTGGAATCGGCTGTTCCGCCGCAACCGGTTATATTGTCGTTAACGGTCAGCGTAAACATTGTGGAAACATACATGGGAATAGTCCCCGTATGTTGCGATTGAGGTAAAACACAAAGAGCTTCGGGCTGCCACGAATATTGATAATTGCCCGAACCTCCTGTTGCATTTCCGTTAAGTTGTGCCATATCCCCTTGTGTAACAAACTTGTCGTCGCCGGCATCAGCAACAGGAATTTCATTCACAATAACGTGGGCACTTCCCGACATTTGACGCGAACAGCCCGTCAACGGATTTGTTGCCGTAACGGTATAATAGCCCTCTTGGGTTTGAAGTCCGAAACTAATGGTATAACCGGTACCCGTAACGGAGTTGCCAGTCTGTTGACCGTTTAGATACAGGTCATAAACAATATCCTGCTCCGAACTTAACAAAAAGACATCCAAGCCTTGGTCGCCTTGACACATTTCGCCACCGCCGTGCACTTCGAAATCGGCAGGCATTGAGTCCACTTCAACTATTGCCTGTCCGCTCATCTCTATGGTACATCCCGAAAAGGAGTTATATCCCTCAATCGTATAAATTCCCGGCTGTTGAACATCTGAAAATTCCAAAGGATTACCTGTACCTTCGGCAACAATCCCCGTTTGAACACCATCGAGTACAAGGTTATACGAAATACCTGCTTCCGAACCGCTCAAACCTATGACAACACCGTTTCCCCCTTCGCAATATTCACCGCCGCCGGTCACCGAAAAAACAATGGGCGTGGGGCTAACATGCAAAACGGCACTCAATGTGGTGTCGGGACAACTTACATGTTTAATAATACAGCGGTAATAAAAACCATCCATCCCGGTAGTTGTATATACACTTAAATCGGGGGTTTGTGTACCCGAATAGAAAGAGTTGTCAATCAAATCGAGCCAACCTATTCCCGAGTTTTCCTGCCATTGATAATCGGTACCGTTAGTGGCTTCGGTTGAAAACAGTGCTATTTCGTTTTTACATACCGTTTGCTCAAGGGGGTCTTGGGTGATGACAGGAGGCTCGTAAACGCCAAGAACGGCATAATCGGAAGTATCGCTCAACCCGTTATTATCGGAAACAACACAACGGTATTTGTATTGATTAAGACCGAGATTGGCATCAATAATTTGCAGATGGGGAGTAAATTGTCCTGAAACGTATGTTATGCCGGCGGTTAAATCGTACCAACCCACACCGTCGTTTTCCTGCCACTGATATGCCGAAGTATTTACGGCAATAATATCGAAATGAGCCGATGATTCGACACAAATGGCGGTATCGTGCGGTTGCGTAACCACCGACGGTTGAGCTTCAATGCTTTCGGCAAAAAACAAAAACAATGAGAGTAAAAACCAAAAGGCTTTTACAAAGCCAAAAGATTTTATTTTGTACATTTTAATAAAACTGCTGTTTAAGGATAAGTACTTTTTTGTTATTTATGTACAAAAATAGGTAAATAGGGTTGCCTCAATTGTGCAATAATATTAATTAATTAACATTAAGGTGTTAAAAAGAAAAGAGGGTGCGGGAATAAAAAAAAGGCAAAATTATTTCGGAAAATATTTTAACGAAGACAGACGAAAACAGACTTCAGTATGTAAAAATCCGTTTGATAAAAATTATTTACTTTTGCATAAAATTTATATCAAATAAACGAACTAAAAACGAAAAAGATGGCAGCAGAAAAAGTAAATGTAACATGGATGGATGAAATGGCTTTCGAAGCCAAAGTTAACGGATTTAAAATTGTTCTTGATGCCGAAGAACGGGTTGGCGGAAAAGACCGAGGTCCGCGTCCGAAACCTTTAACCCTGGTGTCGCTGGCAGGATGTACCGGCATGGATGTTATTTCCATTTTGACAAAAATGCGGGTAAAACCCGATTTTTTCGATGTTGAAGTCGAAGGCGAACTCACCGAAGAACATCCCAAATATTTTCATACAATACGCATAAAATATATTTTTAAAGGGAAAGACCTGCCGATGGCAAAACTCGAGAAAGCCGTAAATCTTTCGCAAGACCGCTATTGCGGCGTAAGCGAAATGTTACGCAAATCGTCAAAATTAATTCACGAAATTATTGTTTTGGATTAATAAAAAATTTTTCTTGAATCGGTTAAAAGCCTTTCGAAGCCCGGAAGGCTTTTTTTATTTTACGATTTTAATGCCTACCGCCGTCAACCCTTTATGTCCGCGTTCGGTTTCAAAACTCACAAGGTTACCCTCTTTTACGTCATCAACGGTATTGTTCACGTGGAAAAAGACACTCTCTTTGGTTTCCAAATCTTTAATAAACCCGTATCCTTTCGATTCGTTAAAAAACGACACCACACCTTTCCTCAGCGGGTCGATAACCCTGGCGTCGCGTGAAGGCACACCTATTTCGATATCTTCGAGTTTCACCTTTTTCTTTTTATCGGGATCGGGAGGTGTTGAGGTTAGCATTCCGTTTTCGTCAACATAAGCAATCATGTCGTCCAAACCGCTTTTCTCTCTGTTTTCGCGTCTTTCCTGCCTTCTTTGTTCTTTCTCTTTACGTTTTTTCTCTTTTTTGTTTCTGACCTCTTTTTTATTGTAAGTTTCTTGTGATCTACCCATAAATATTTAAAAATTTTAGTTAACGATAATGGATTTTATAAGGAAGGCAGCAACAAACTAAACAGCACGAACCGGTATTAGCAAATGTGTATGCTTTTCTTAAAAAAATCGAATTCCGGGCAAAGGTACAACTAAAAAGCGTCTATTTTACAATTTTGCCGTTCAAGATTACCGTTTCCACCTTGTTTGCGCCGTAATAATAAGGCATATATTCTATTGTCGGTATCCTGGAGGTGATGAAAACATTGGCCTTTTTCCCTTTTGCAATGCTGCCGAGCAGACTGCTCAACCCCATAGCATAAGCTGTATTTATTGTTGTTGCATTAATAGCCTCTTGCGGGGTTAATTTGTACAAAACCGAAGCCATTGAGAGGATAAGTTGCATATTTCCCGACGGTGACGAACCGGGATTAAAGTCGCTTGCCATAGCCAGGGGCAGTCCCGCATCTATCATTTTACGTGCCGGAGCATAACGCATATTAAGAAAAAATGCCGCTCCCGGCAATATTGTCGGCATGGTATCCGATTTAAGCAAAGCATCAATTTCGGCATCTCCCGTAAACTCCAGGTGGTCTACCGAAAGGGCATTGTATTTTACGCCCGCTTGTATTCCTCCCGAATAATCCAGTTCGTTTGCGTGTATTTTTCCCCTTAACCCGTATTTTAAACCGGCTTCAAGAATGCGCTCGGTATCGGCGGGAGTAAAAAACCCTTTATCGCAAAAAACATCAATATAATCGGCCAAATTCTCTTCAGCCACACGGGGGAGCATACCGTTAATTACAAGATCAACATATGCCTTGGGGTTATTGCGGTATTCGAGCGGTATGGAATGTGCACCTAGGAAAGTCGATTTTATTGTTAGCGGCGAGGTCTCTTTCAGCCGTTTTATTACCCTCAACATCTTCAACTCGCTCTCTATTGTCAACCCGTAACCGCTTTTTATTTCAACAGCACCCGTTCCGTATTTTATTATTTCTTGCAACCGTTCCAAAGAGCGGGAGTAAAGTTCCTCTTCCGGTATTGCCTGTGTAAGCTTTGCCGTATTTAAAATCCCACCTCCCCGGCGTGCAATCTCTTCATATGAGAGCCCTTTTATTTTATCCACATATTCTATTTCGCGTGATGCGGGATATACAAGGTGGGTATGAGAATCGACAAATGCGGGAAAAACCATCTTCCCCGAAGCGTCTATATCTTTTATTTCGCCGCTGTAAACAAAACCGTCACCGTTAAATTGCTCCATGGTGCCGAAATCCTCTATCATTCCCTCTTTGATAAAAAGCCATGCATTATTAAGGGTTTTCAATTCCGACATGTCTTTTCCGCTCGATTTCAAACGCTTGCCGTCATCAATCTGAACAAGCTCTTTTATATTTTTTATTAAAATATTCATTTTTCACATTTTTAACTTTATACTCCTTTTATCATTCAAAAATAGTATAATTCGTATAAAAAATTCATCTATTTTTACAGGCGCAAAATTTTTACCGGAAAACGGTTTTTCCCGAAAACAAAAAGTTTATGAGAAGTACGATTTTTTTCATATCCCTATTCCTAATATTTTTTGTCTCGTGTAACAAGAACGATACACCTGACGACAATAACGCACCGTTTATCGTTGTGTTAGGCTCCAATCCCATATATTCAGAGTTGGGCAAACCTTACAACGACCCCGGCGCAAATGCTTACGACATTACGGCAACCGGCGACACGGTGGATATTACATCACGGCTGCAAACCACCGACAACGTAAACATTAATGTGGCGGGAAAATACCTGGTGCGCTATAATGTATCGGACGAAGCGGGAAACAGAGCCGAAGAAAAGAGCAGGACGGTTTATGTTCAAGTTTTTAAATAGTTTATCAAAAACCAAGTGGATTCGCCAAAAACAAAAATAATATTTATTGTAAACCCCATTTCGGGAGCACGCCGTCGTCCCTTTTGGCGGAATATTATCAACAATTTTATCGATAAAAAGAAATTCGATTACAAAATAGAACTCACAAAATATGCAGGTCATGCCAAAATTATTGCCGCACAAGCAGTAAAAAACGGGGTTGACGTTGTTGTCGCCGTGGGTGGCGACGGCACCATTAACGAGGTTGGTTCACAACTTATAGGTAGCAATACGGCACTCGGTATTATCCCCCTCGGATCGGGTAACGGTTTGGCACGACACCTCGGAATTCCACGTATATTACCACTCGCCATAAGACTTATTAACCAAATGATTGTTACCAAAATAGATACCGCCGAAATTAACGGCGTTCACTTTATAAGTATTGCAGGAGTGGGATTTGATGCTTTGGTGGCAAAACTATTCGCAAAATCTTCGAACAGGGGCTTCCTTACATATGCACGCATTGTGGCCAACCGTTTTGCCAAATACAAACCGAAAAAATATGTCATTAAAACCAAAGAGGGCGAAAAAATAAAAACAAAAGCCTTTTTTATCAGTTTTGCCAACTCAAACCAGTTCGGTTTTAATACGGCAATAGCTCCCAATGCAAGCCTTAAAGACGGTTTTATTGACATCTGCATTGTTAAAAAACCCAACTTTTTCGAACTGCCGATAGTGGCAAACTTGCTTATGCTGCGTCTGATTGACAAATCGCCCCTGGTAAGGATAATTAAATCGACCGAATTTACCGTCAAACAAAAGAAAAACAGAAAAGTGAACATTGACGGTGAAGCCGTGAAAATTTCAAAAAAACTTCATATTAAAGTAAACCCTTTATCATTAAAAATCATTGTACCAACAAAATATGGCAAAAAACAGTAACAGCGAAATCGTTTATTCCACAAATCCCGACTTTGTTTTTGAAGACGAAGGGAGTATTGAACGCGAGACCGTTCCGCCCGAGAAACAAAAACTGAAAATATTGCTTGACAAAAAGCAACGAAAAGGCAAAAAAGTTACTCTTGTTAAGGGATTTTCCGGAGCCGAAAACGACCTTAAAGAACTCGGCAAAGCTCTTAAATCTTATTGCGGAACCGGAGGCTCGGTAAAAAACGGAGAAATTATTATTCAAGGCGATTTCAGGGAAAAAATCAAAAAATATTTGGAATCATTGAAATACCGTGTTCAGATTTAAAAAAACGCAATCTGCATTGGACACAGAAAAACGGAGAATAATTATTGTTACGAACGGAATTTATAAATAACGGTTTCGACCTGACAATAAAAAAATAATAACAACGATAAAACAATAAAAAAATGAAACGTATTGCATTATTAATAGCACTGTTATCCATTTCAGCGGCAAGTGTCATTGCCCAAAGTTCAAAAGGTGCCATTACCAAAGAAGATTTGAATTTCATAAAAAACAGTTGGAAAAACAGCCCGTCAGACAAAGCGTTGCAAAACGCCATTTCGCACAACGACATAAAAAAATTGGCAAAAAACCTTGCTAACGAGGGGAAAGTAAACCATTTCTTTTCCAACAAAATAGAAACCAAAGCCACAACAAACCAGAAGAGTTCGGGCAGATGTTGGCTCTTTACTTCGCTCAATGTATTACGCCCTATTGTTATCGAAAAATACAATCTTGACAACTTCGAATTTTCTCAAAACTACAATTTCTTTTGGGACCAATTCGAAAAGGCTAATCTTTTTCTAGAAATGGTAGTTGCCACATCAGACCGCCCCTACGACGACAGAAAAGTAACATGGCTGTTTCACAACCCCATAGGCGACGGAGGACAGTGGGCAACATTCAACGATTTGGTAAAAAAATACGGCCTTGTCCCGAAAGAGGCCATGCCCGAAACATGGCAAAGCAACCACACTTCCACAATGTCAAGGCTTTTGAAGCGAAAACTGCGCCAAGACGGGCTGGAATTGCGTCAACTTGCAAAATCGAAAAAAACATCCAAAAAGATAAAACAACGCAAATTGGAAATGCTTTCGGAAATCTACAGAATTTTGGCACTCAACCTGGGTGAACCGCCCGAACAATTTACATGGCAATACAAAGACAAAGAGGGCAAAATAAGCGAACCAAAAACCTATACCCCGCTCCAATTTTACAACGAAGCCGTTGGCATAAACGTTGACGATTACGTAATGTTGATGAACGACCCCACACGCGAATATTACAAACTTTACGATATTGAATGGGACAGAAACCTCGTGGAAGGACAAAATTGGCACTACATTAACCTGCCTTATAACGTTATTAAAGAGTTTGCAAAAAAATCAATTCTCAACAACGAAGCCATGTACTTGTCGTGCGACGTTGGAAAACAGTTCGACGGAAATGCCGGATTTTTAGATGTTAACACTTACGATTTTAACGACCTGTTCGGCGTTCCATTTTCAATGGACAAAGCACAACGCATAAAAACTTTCGACAGCGGCTCTTCGCACGGTATGGCAATAGTAGGATGCAACATTTTGCCTGACGGAAACATCGACAAATGGCTTATCGAAAACAGTTGGGGACAAAACAAAGGTCATAACGGATTTTTAACCGCCACCGACACCTGGATGGAAAACTACATGTTCAGGCTTGTGGTAAACAAAAAATATATTACCGAAGATGTTTTGAAAATATTAAAACAAAAACCTGTTTTGCTTCCGCCCTGGGACCCCATGTTCAGCCCCGAAGATTAGTTCATGCTCCGCTTTACATTTGCCCATACATATCTTAAACTTTCAAAATTATAATGGAAGTAAACAACAACTATCCACCGGAATATTGGGATAATTTTTATGAACGAAACAGCCTCGGCTGGGATATAGGTTATGTGTCAACACCTTTGAAAGAGTATTTCGACCAATTAATAAATAAAAAAATTAAAATTTTGATACCGGGTGCAGGAAACGGTTGGGAGGCCGAGTACCTTTTCAAAAACGGATTTAACAACACTTTTATGCTCGATTTCTCGCCAAAAGCAATAGAAAGGTTCATAAAACGTTGCCCCTCCTTTCCTACGGAAAACATAATAGAAACGGATTTCTTTTTACACAACGGAAAATACGATTTGATTGTCGAACAGACATTCTTCAGCTCATTGCCACGCTCTTTAAGAGGTGACTATGCCGCCAAAATTTTCGATTTGCTTTTTAAAGGAGGAAAATTTACAGGATTACTATTCAATCATGAATTTCCTTTCGACGAACCCCCTTTCGGAGGAACACCCCAAGAGTACAAAAAATTGTTTTCCCGTTTCAGATTTAAGGTTTTCGAAACAGCCTACAACTCCATAAAACCGAGACGGGGAAGGGAGATATTTTTTATTTTGGAAAAACCGTTGCTTCCGAATGGGTAAATTACTATTTTAGCGCACATCTTCTTAAAACAAAATACCAATGAATTATATATTATTCGACGATTCAAACAGAAACAATTTATTGCCCTTTACTTTTACACGCCCCGTTGCCGACATACGGGTAGGTATTATGACCTTGCGACAAAAGTGGGAATTTTTCCTCAAACAAAAAACATACTCCATTACCGAAAAGTACCTGTCAAAAAAATTCCCCTTGAATATTGAAGACGACAACACGCTAATAAACGGTTCCGTATTCCCCTCATTGCAGCTCGTCAACGAAATTAAGGCGCTGGGAAAAGATGAGACTCTGTATTACGACGGAAAAATCATTGCCTTCAGAACGGGACGCGAAATGAGTGAAAAATTTCAAATACCCCGGGGAAAAAGTACAAACTCCAAACAAAATGTAAAATTCCTCTCGGCATTGTGGCAAATATTCACGCTTAACCCATGGGCTGTAAATGAAGACTTCATTTTGATAACCGGAGGAAGAAAATCACAACCATTGAGCGACACCAACTTTGTTACAGGCAACAAAAATTTAATATTTCTCGAAGAGGGAGCAAAAGCCGAATACACCTTTTTAAATACCACCGGCGGACCAATATACATAGGCAAAAATGCCGAAATAATGGAGGGAAGCAAAATACGAGGACCTTTTGCTTTATGCGAACACTCCATAATAAAAATGGATGCCAAAATATACAGCGGTACAACAATAGGACCGTGGTCGAAAGCCGGAGGCGAAATTAACAATTCTGTTATTTTCGGATTTTCAAACAAGGCTCACGACGGTTTTCTCGGAAACTCGGTATTAGGAGAATGGTGCAACATAGGCGCCGATACCAATGTGTCGAACCTTAAAAATACCTACGACCACGTAAAACTTTGGTCTTACAGCCAACAACGTTTCGTCGATACTGGTGAACAATTTTGCGGATTGATGCTTGCCGACCACTCCAAAACCGGAATTAACACAATGTTCAATACGGGAACCGTGGTTGGTGTCAATGCAAATATTTTCGGCGACGGCTACCAGCGAAACTACATTCCTTCATTCTCTTGGGGAGGCCCGCAAGGCTACAAAAAATTTAACCTGCAAAAGGCTTTTCAAGTGGCCGAAGCGGTATTTAAAAGAAGAAACAGAATTTTCGACGACACCGAAAAAGAGATTTTAACCCACCTGTATAACGACATCCGCTACGTAAAAAAATAAAATCGCAATCTTTGGCACATTAATTGACCTGTAAGTAATCCGTTTTTTATAAAAAAAATAAGGGTTGTAATAATCTCTTGCAACCTTTTTTTGCGTTTTATTGCCATTATATGTGACAAAATGACTGAAACAATAAATATGATATGGACGAATTTGTGAAATTTCAAAATATAATTGACCCCGACACGGAATTTTTTCCGTTGCTTTCGGCAGAAGACGAGGAGTTGATGAATGCCGAGGAAATACCTGAAACATTACCTGTTTTGCCTTTGCGAAATACCGTATTGTTCCCCGGAGTGGTTATACCAATTTCGGCAGGACGCGATAAATCAATAAAGTTGCTGAAAGACGCATATCAAGGCGATAAAACCATAGGGGTAGTGGCGCAAAAAGATGCCGAAATCGACGACCCAAAACCCGGTGACCTTAACAAAATAGGCACCGTGGCTCGCATTATCAAAATATTACAAATGCCCGACGGCAATACCACTGCCATTATTCAAGGCAAAAAACGTTTCGAAATTGTGGAAATGGTTCAGGAAGAACCTTATTTTGTAGCTAAAGTGGCAAATTACGAAAAACCGGTAAAACTCAAACAAAACGATATTTTCAAAGCCCTTATCTCTTCCATAAAAGATTTGTCCATTCAAATTATTGAAAAATCCCCGGGCATTCCCAGCGAATCGGTTTTTGCCATTAACAACATAGAAAGCGCCGTCTACCTCGTTAATTTCGTCTCCTCAAACCTGCAAATTAACAACCTGGAAAAACAGGCGCTCCTCGAAATGTCCGATTTCGAAAAAAAAGCAAAAAAGGTCCTGGAATATCTAACCAAAGAGTTGCAAATGCTGGAATTGAAAAACCAAATCCAGAAAAAGGTAAAAATCGACATGGATAAACAGCAGCGCGATTACCTTTTAAACCAGCAACTCAAAACAATACAAGAAGAACTTGGCGGCGGTCCTCACGAACAGGAGATAAATTCGCTTAAAGAGAAAGCAAAAAAGAAAAAATGGCCCGAATCGGTGGCAAAAACCTTCGAAGAGGAACTCATACGACTGCAACGGATGAACCCCAATGCAGCGGAATATTCTATACAGATGAACTACCTCGACCTGCTCGTGGAACTCCCCTGGAACGAATACACAAAAGATAATTTGGACCTGAAACATGCAAAAAAAGTTCTCGACAACGACCACTACGGACTCGACGAAATAAAAGAACGCATCATAGAATATCTCGCCGTATTGAAGTTGAAAAACGATATGAAAGCTCCCATTTTATGCTTTGTAGGTCCTCCCGGGGTAGGAAAAACATCACTGGGAAAATCCATTGCCAGGGCACTGGGACGAAAATATATCCGTATGTCGCTTGGTGGATTGCGCGACGAGTCGGAACTCCGCGGACACCGTAAAACATATATTGGTGCCATGCCCGGTCGCATTATCCAAAACCTGAAAAAGGTTAAAAGCGATAACCCCGTCTTTATGCTCGACGAAATAGATAAAGTATCAGGAAACAATTACAGCGGCGACCCGCAAGCGGCACTTCTCGAAATTCTCGACCCCGAACAAAACAACACATTTTACGATAACTACCTCGAACTGGAATACGACCTCTCGAGAGTTATGTTTATTGCTACCGCAAACACTCTATCCTCAATACATCCTGCACTCCTTGACCGCATGGAAATAATTAATCTGAGCGGTTATCTGATGGAAGAAAAAACAGAAATAGCCAAACGGCACCTCATACCAAAACAATTGGCTGAACACGGCTTGAATAAGTCGCAACTCCAATTCCCAAAAAAAACTCTGGAAGCCATTATCGAAAATTATACCCGCGAAGCCGGCGTGCGTAAACTGGAAAAACAGATTGCCAAAGTTATCAGAAACAGGGCTAAATTTATTGCAATGGACGAACCTTTCAATAAAAAAATAGCTCCCGGAGACCTGAAAGAGATTTTAGGAAAACCTATTTTTCAAAAAGACAAACTTATCGACAACTCTATTGCCGGAGTGGTTACAGGCCTTGCATGGACACGCGTGGGAGGCGAAATACTTTTTGTGGAAGTCAGCCTCAGCAAAGGAAAAGGAAACTTGCGGCTGACAGGAAACCTGGGCGACGTAATGAAAGAGTCGGCTACCCTGGCTTACGAATTCCTGAAAGCCCATGCCTCATGGCTAAACATAAATCCCGACATCTTCGACTATTGGAACGTTCATATACATATCCCCGAAGGGGCTACTCCCAAAGACGGACCCTCTGCGGGTATTACTTTGCTCACGGCTTTGGCTTCGGCATTTACACAACGAAAAGTCAGAGCACGAATGGCTATGACAGGCGAAATAACTTTGAGGGGAAAAGTACTTCCGGTCGGCGGCGTTAAAGAAAAAATCCTCGCCGCAAAACGGGCTAAAATAAAAACCATCTTGCTTTCAAAAGAAAACGAAAAAGACATCGAAGAAATTCCGGAGATGTACATTAACGGACTCGACTTTGTTTATGTCGATTCAATGAAAGAGGTTCTGGATTATGCCCTTTTGAAAGAAAAAGTACAAAATCCGCTAAACCTCGAAGCAATTTTGGAAAAGGATAATAAAGATAAATAAACAGCGGCAAAAACCGCTCTATCTTCACAAAAGGAAAAAAACACCGGCAACATTACATTATATTGCCCCTAACGGGCATAATGTATCAACAACCGTAATAATCGTCCGGTAATGTAAAACTATTTCCTTTAAACCGTAACAATACCGTTTCTCCGCAAACGTTTTAATAAACAAGAACTTTTATCTTACAAGGTTTTCATGCAAAAAAAGAATACTTTTAACATTTTGCTTTACCCGCATGCAAATCTCATACTCCCATATAACCTATATTTGCAGAACAAAATGGACAAACCGGCAAAATCTGAACTCATGAAAAAGTTTTTCTTTTCTCTTGTTGCGGCATCTCTGTTTTTA
>Ga0256914_1003232_pt1 | contig 12957 bp, 16 predicted proteins | sample HulkmetaG_FD_191571 | JGI IMG/M metagenome (GOLD analysis project Ga0256914, IMG submission 191571) | Hydrothermal chimney microbial communities from Main Endeavour vent field at the Juan de Fuca Ridge, Pacific Ocean - Hulk | ecosystem: Environmental > Aquatic > Marine > Hydrothermal vents ... | reverse complement strand
CCACCCTCACCGCATGCGGAGGGGCCGGAGCCTTCGAATTCTCCGAGACCTGGTTCTTCGGCGACAGCCTCACGGACAGCGGTGCTTTCGTCGGGCGACCGGATGCGGGGAACGGTGGTCGTTTCACCACCAACCCCGGTCCCGTCTGGTCGGAGGTCTTCGCGCCACGGGTGGGTGGTGCGGCGGTGGCCAACAACCCGGACAATCCACTCACCGATCCGCAGGGCACCAACTATGCCCAGGGCGGCGCCCGGGTCACCGATCCGCGAGGCGTGGGTCAGACCCCCTCGCCCCAGAACGCCCGGCCTATCGAGCAGCAGCTTGGGTTCTATTTCGGCCGCACCGGCGGGGCGGCCGATCCGGATGCCCTCTACACCCTCTGGGGTGGTGCCAACGACCTCTTCTTCAACATGGACCTGGTGGGCGCGGGCCTCATCACGCCCGGCCAGGCGGGCGCCAACCTCCAGGCCAACGCCGGCGAGTTGATGGGGCTGGCGGCGCGGTTGCGCAATGCGGGGGCCCGCTACCTCATGGTGCCTCTGTTGCCGGACGTGGGCGCGGTGCCCGCTTGGGTTCTGGAAACGGTGCAGCGCGCCGGCGCCGGAAATCCGAATCAGAGTGCGGCCGTGCTGGCCGCGGCCCGCGTGTTGGCGCTGGGCGGCGCCGACCCCGAACGGGTGCGGTTGGCCGCGCTGGCCGCCGGAGAGGCGGTCTTGGGGCTGCCGCCGGGCAGCCTGGCGCCTGCCTATCAGGCCACCGCCGCTTTGGCCACCGCCCTCAGTCAGGGATACAACGCGGCGCTGTTGGCCGCGACCGCCGGTAGCGGCGCCATCGTCCTGGACACCTGGGCTCTGTTCCAAGAGATCAGCGCCGATCCGGGGGCTTTCGGCCTGCTCAACGTGACGGGAACCGCCTGCACCACGCCGAGCAGCCTCTTTTGCACGACCGCCACGCTGGTGGATCCGAACGCCCCGCAACTGTTTCTCTATGCCGACGGCGTCCATCCCACCACCGCCGGCCACAGGATCTTCGCCGATTACGCCTATTCGGTGGTGACCGCGCCGGCCCTCGTCGCGGTCCTGCCCGAGATGGCGCTGGCCGGCTTGCGGGACCACCAGGACCTGCTTCTCTCCCGTCTCGATGCCGGGGTGGGGCCGGGGTGGACGCTGATCTTGGACGGCGCCCTGGGGCGCCGATCCGTGGCCGGTGACCAGCTTTGGGACGCCGACGCGGAGCAGGCGCGGTTGCTGTTGGGCGCAGCCCGCCGGTTGGACGAAGGCTGGGTGGTCGGAGGTGCTCTGGAGGTGGCGCGCAGCACCGCCGACTTCGCGCACGACATGGGTGAGTTCCAACTGAACACCTTCGATCTTTCGCTCTTTGCCGACTATCGAAAGGGCGCTTGGTTCGCCTCCTTGGTGGGGACGGTGGCGCTGTCCGCCGACTTCGACGACGTGACCCGGGTGGTGCGCCTCGGTGGCGGTGTGCGCGAGGAGTCGGGTGACACTTCGGCCGATTCGTGGGGTGTGCGGGCTCGGGCCGGATACCGCTTGTGGCAGACCGGAGGTTGGGCGTGGGGTCCCTACGGTGGATTGGAATACCTTTCCGCCGAGGTGGACGGCTATCGCGAGGCGGGGGCGCGCTCCACCGCCATGAACTTCGGCGATCAATCGCGCGACGCCTGGTGGTTGAGCGCGGGGCTGTTCGCGGACTATGAGCACGGAGATACCCGTTTCCATGGCGCGCTCGCCTACGAGGCCGAATTGAACGGCGACGACCGCAGCCTGTCCGCCGGCCTCAATTCGTTGCCGGGCGCCCGGTTCCATCTGTACGACATCCAGGGGCCTGACCGTTACTGGCGGTTGGAGCTGGCCCTGGCGCACCGGGTGGCCTCAGGGGTCGTTCTGGGGCTGGGCTATCGCGGCCTGTTCGGAGAGGACGGGGCCGGTGGGCAGCAGATCGATCTGGGAATGAATCTGGAGTTCTGAAATGGAAAAGGGGAGCCGCCGGCTCCCCTTTCCGCTTCCGATCGGGCCGGTGGTCAGGCGGCCCGAAGGTTGTCTTGGCGCAGGGCCCGCAGCAGAGGATAGAGGTGCTCCACCTCGTCCTGGATGCGGTCCAGCACCATGCCGAACATTTCGTCGGTGGCGCGGGAGAACTCTTCGAAATCGGCCACCTTCAAGGCGTGGTGTTTGGGGTCGCACCACTTCTTGATGAAGGCGTTGAAGATGCGCTTGATCTCCTTGGATCCGCCCATGAAGCGGTTTGCGACCGTCACCATGTGGTTGTCGCCGCTGGTCAGCAGCTGGGTGTAGAGCTTGCGATCGGTGATTTCAAGGTGCTTTTTCACCTCGTCCACATACTGATAGAAGAGATCACAAGTGATGTTGGAATCACACAGCTGCCGGTCGGAAAGCAGCTTGGAAAGGACGTTGGTCAGTTCGGTGATGCGGTCGTTCTGTGCGTGTAGCTGTTCAAAGGTCAGCATGATGTCATCCTCCAGCTCCCATTTCGTACTCCTGCAACAGGAAGACTTCCTGGGGGTGTGTGGTGTGGTCGATGTGGCCGTCGTTATTGTTGTTGGTGGCCTGTTTGGACACGATGTCCTGCATTGATCATAGTCAATGCAAATCGTGGGTGATTTGATGGGCGTCAAGATTCATTTTATGCGAATGAGCGAATGAAGTGATGAAGGAGGCCTTCATTCCAGGCGAAGCCGGTTGTGGAACAGGAGCCGGTCGATGCCACCGCTGCGGCAAAAACGGGTGATGGCGGCGTGGTCCACCTGCACTCGGTACCATGCCGCCGGCGGTGCCTGGAGCACATGCCCCACCATGGCGCGGATGACACCGGCGTGGACCACCATCAGCACCCGTTCTCCTTCGCGCTCGGCCGTGGTGGCAAGGGTGTCGTAGACGGCGGCCACGCGCCGGCCGAACGCCTCCAGGTCTTCGGCGCCGGCCGGCCGGCAGCGCACCGGGTCGCGGTAAAAGGCGGCGTGACCTTCGGGATCCTCTTCACGAACCTGGTGTGGAGTGCGTCCTTCCCAGGCGCCGAAACCCACTTCGCGCAAGTCCGGCTCCACTTGGACCGGCACGCCGTGGCGGCGTCCCAAGGCCTCGGCGAAATCGCGGCAGCGGACCAAGGGCGAGGTGACGATGCGGTTCCAGGGGTCCGCGTTTTCCACCGCCTGCCACATCTGGCGCCACCCCTTTTCGCTCAGAGGATCGTCCACCCCGTAGCCGCGGTAGCGCCGTCCGCCCACCGGTTCGCCGTGACGCAGGGCATCCAGAATCACGTCGGCCATTGCACCAGTCGGTGGAGCCGAATCCCTTGGGACGGAATGGAGGAATCGAGCACCAGGGCGGCATGCCGGTTCCGGCCCGTGTCGGCCGCCCGTTCCGACGGTTGGAGGCGGACGCGCCCTTCGGTCGAGCGGTGGCGGGCAGGGGCGACGGCGTGGCGGGGAACCGGGGCTCTGGAGCCGTCATCGTCGTAGGGGTGGATCATGATGGGGTCTTTCGGTTTCATGCAGCCATGCTACCGCGCGCGCCGCGCCAGGAACAGCACCGGGCCGGGCGAGGAACGCACCTCCAGTGCGAGGTCCCGGCGCGCCTTCAGAAATCCGGCCACCGCTTCGGCTTCGGCCCGGCCGCCAGGGTGACCACGGTAGGCGAGCACGCTGAGGAGTCCATCCGGCGCCAAGGCGCGCAACGCCTGCTCCAGGGCGGTGAGCGTGGTTTCGGCGTGGGTGGTGAGCCGCTTGTCCCCGCCGGGCAGATAGCCCAGGTTGAACAGGACGGCGCAGGCGCAGCCTTCGCTCGGCAGCTTTTCGAGCAGCCGCTCGTGACCGCTCAGGTGGAGCACGACGCGCCGTTCGACCCCGGCGGCCTGCAGTCGGCGATGGGTGTTCTCCAGGGCTTCGGCCTGGACGTCGAAGGCGTGTACCCGTCCATGGGGGCCCAGGGCGCGGGCCAGGAAGAGGGTGTCGTGGCCGTTGCCGGCGGTGGCGTCCACCGCCAGGCCGCCCGGTTGCAGATGGGGCAGGAGCGCCTCGTGGGCCTGTCGGGTGAGGGGCACGCGGTCCATTTCACTTTTCCACGAGGTGGCGGCGGACGAACGGCAGGGTGAGGCGGCGGCCGTCGGCCAGGGCGGCTCGGTCCAGCTTCTCCACCGCTTCGATCAGGCGGCGCGGATCTCGACTCAAGCGGCTCACCATCCAGGCGGCGGCGGCCTCGCCCAACTCCAGCCCGCGTTGGCGGGCCTGTAATTGCAGCAACCGCAGCCGTCCGCTGTCGTCGAGGGGGCGCAGCCGGTAACTTTCACCCCACGCCAGACGCGAGGCCAGGTCGGGGAGCCTCAGTCCCAGGCCGGAAGGCAGTGCACGGGCGGCGAACAGCAGGGTGCCGCCGCTTTCCAAGGTACGATTGAACAATCGGAACAGCGCCCTTTCCCAAGCGGTATCTCCCACGGTCCGGTCCAGTTCGTCCAGAGCCAGGAGGCAGCCGTCGGGCAGCGCGTCGAGAAGCGCCGTCCCAGCCTCGACGATCTCCGACAACGGCAGATAGTAGGCCATCCGCCCCCTCTCCTGGTGACGTGCCACGGCGCCCATGAGCAGGTGGCTCTTGCCGCTGGCTTCGGGGCCGGCGAGGTAGAGTTGGGAGAGTCGGCCGTCGAGAAGCCGCTCCAGAGCGGCCAGGGCCGCTTCGTTGCCGTCCTGGACGAAATCATCGAGTGTGGTGCGGGGGGCAAGGCCGAGGGCCAGCGGCAGCTGCCGGCTCATGCCAGGCGGCGGGCGGTTTCGGCCAGGCGCCGGCCCAAGGCCATGCACAGCCGTTTTTCTTCTTCGGAGATGGGCAGGTCGCTGTCGCTGCCGGCCAGGTGGGACGGCCCGTAGGGGGTGCCGCCGGTCCGGGTGGTGAGCAATTCGGTTTCGGAGTAGGGCAGGCCCATGAGCAGCATGCCGTGGTGCAGCAGCGGCAACATCATGGAGAGCAACGTGCTCTCCTGACCTCCATGGAGGCTGCTGGTGGACGTGAAGACTCCGGCCGGCTTGCCGATGAGGGCGCCGCTCAACCACAGGGCGCTGGTGGTGTCGAGGAAGTGCTTGAGCGGAGCGGCCATGTTTCCGAACCGGGTGGGGCTGCCCAGCGCCAGGCCGGCGCAGTGGCGCAGGTCCTCCACATCGGCGTAGGGGGCGCCGGAATCGGGAATGCAATCCTCCACCGCCTCGCACAGCGGCGAGACCTCGGGCACCGTGCGCAGGCGCGCTTCCAGCCCCCCCTCTTCCACGCCGCGCGCCACGAGGTGGGCCATGGCGGCGGTGGCGCCGTGACGGCTGTAATAGAGAACCAGGATGTAGCCCGTGTCGCTCACAGGATCTCCAGCACCTTTTCCGGTGGCCGGCCGATGGCGGCCTTGCCGTCCTTGACGACGATGGGCCGCTCGATGAGGCGGGGATGGGCCACCATGGCATCGATGAGCTGCGCTCGGGTGAGGCCGGGATCGTCCAGCCCCAGGGTTTTGTACTCTTTCTCCTTGCGCCGCATGAGATCACGCGGTTCCATGCCCAGCATGTCGAGGATCGCTTCCAGCTCCTCGCGGCTGGGCGGCGTCTCCAAGTATTTCACGACCTCCGGTTCGATGTTGTTATCCTTGAGCAACTGCAAGGTCTGTCGCGACTTGCTGCAACGCGGGTTGTGGTAGATCTTGACGCTCATGGGTCGTTTCCGGAAATGTGGATCGGCTGGAATTCTAACCCGGATTCGGCGTCGTCCGTGAACCGGGCTTGTCGCGGAAAAGGGGGGTCGATGGAGGGCTCGGTGAACGACGAAGCGCGGACGGTGGACGCCACCCCGGGCGGCGGGCGCTGGCGGATGGGGCTGCGTTTTCCCTTGCTGGTCCTTTCCCGTTTTCTCACCCATGGGGGGTTGGAGCGGGCCGGCGCCTTGGCCTACACCACGCTTCTCTCTCTGGTGCCGCTGCTCACCGTGGTGTTCGCCATCCTGACCGCGTTTCCCGTGGGCGAGCGGATGAACGAGATGGTGCAGGATTTCATCTTCCAGAACTTCATCCCCGCCGCCGGCGAGGTGGTGCACCGCTATCTGCTGGAGTTCAGCGAAAAGGCCTCTCATCTGAGCGGCGTGGGCTTCGTGGCCCTGCTGTTGGTGGCGGTGCTGTTGGTGCACAGCATCGACAACACGTTGAACGCCATATGGGAGGTGCGACGCAAGCGCACCTGGCTCAATAAATTCCTGGTCTATTGGGCGGTCATCTCCCTGGGACCTCTGTTGGTGGGGGCGAGCCTGGCGGCCACTTCTTATCTGGTTTCGCTGCCGGCGGTGAGCGAAGTGACGGCGGCGGGCCTGGGCAAACGGCTGCTGGAGGGGCTTCCGGTCTTCATGTCGGCCATGGCGTTCGGGCTCATCTATTGGCTGGTGCCCAACCGGCCGGTGAAAGGGTGGCACGCGTTGGTGGGGGGTGTGTTCGCCGCCATCCTGTTCGAATGGAGCAAGCGGGCCTTTGCCTGGTATCTGACCACCTTTCCCACCTATGAGGTGATCTACGGGGCGCTGGCAGCGGTGCCCATCTTTCTCATCTGGCTCTATCTCTCGTGGCTGGTGGTGCTCCTGGGTGCCGAGGTGACCTATGCCCTGGAGGCGTACCGCCATCTGTTCCATGGACGGGCGGCGGATCGGGGAGAGCTGGAGAAGATGGTGGCGCTGCTGGTTCGGTTGGCGCGCGCCCAGCGCCGGGGCGAAGGGGTGGGCATGCGCCAGTTGCTGGCCTGTTGCGGTGACGCCGAGGTCCTCATGGAGCGGTTGCGGGCGCACCATCTGGTGACGCGCGGCGCGGGCGGCGAATGGCTGCTCACACGGGCGGCGGCCGATGTGCGGCTGTTGGATTTGTATCGGGCTTCGCGCCAGAGGCCGCCCCGGCCGGACGAACCCGCCTGGCCGTCCGATCCCGCCCTCGCCCGGGTGCTTGACCGGGCCGATGCCTGCCTGGCCGAAGCGCTGGACGTGCCTTTGGATTCGTTGGCGGCGCGGGCGCCGGGATGAGGTTCAACGTCCCATCCGCTTTTCTTCGGCCAGCGCCCGGGCCTTGCGCCACTGCTCCCGCTGGCGGGCGGTGAGCCCGGTGGCGTCCAGGTAGGGCACCACCCCCTGATTTCGGATGATGCGGCGTCCTTCGGCCGAATGGGCGAAGTCGATGAAGCGCTTGATCTCTTTGAGTTTGGGGTTGTTGCGCGGAAGGTAGGTGATGTAGAGGGGGCGATAGAGCAGGTACTCACCCTTTTTGATGTTGTCATAGGTGGGCGCCTTGCCCTCCAAGGCCAAGAGCTTCACGTTGCGTTTTCGGGCGCTGGAGATGCCGCTCACCGCCAACGCATTGGGATTCTGTTCCACCGCCTTTTCCAACGGCCCGGAGGAGGGGTACTCCGCGCTGCCGTGGAACGTCATGTCCGGATCACCCCACAGCAGTTCGCGTAGTGTTCGGCCCACGCCCGAGATCTTGCCCTTGCGCACCAGCAGTTCGATGGGGGCGTCGGGGCCGCCCAGCGCTTTCCAGTTGGTGATGCGTCCTTCGAATATCGCCTTGAGTTGTTCGAGGCTGATGTCGTTCACCGGATTGTCCGGATGGACCATGACCACCAGCGCGTCCCAGGCCACCGGGCTCATGCGCACACCGCGTTCCTCGGGCTCGCCGGGGATCTTGTTGCGGCACGAACCGCCGATGTCCACCTCTCGGTTGTGCACCCGGCGGATGCCTTTGGTGGCGCCGCCGCCTTCCAGGATGAAATGGATGCCGTACTTCTTTTCATAGGCGGCGGAGAGTTCTTGCATGAAGGCCTTCTTGGTGATGCCGCAGCCGGCCCAGCGCAACGTCTTGGCGTTTTGTGTCCGCTCGTCGGAGGCCGGCTCTGCCGCCAGAGCACCGGCCGTCAGCAAAAAAAGGACGAAAAGAAGGGTCGGTTTCAAAGTGATTGCTCCCTGCAGATTTTCGGTGGGATGGGAGGGCGTCCTGAGGGATTTCCCCCACTCGAAACCATACTAACTTTTCGGGGCGCACCCGCACAGAGATCGGGTTCACAGATATTGCGCGCTCCCCGGCCTTGGCCTAAGGTTCCGACAAAAAGGAGGAGGAACATCATGCGCATCCTATGTGCCGTATTGGCGCTGTTGCTGGCCTTGCCGGCGGCGGTGGAACGGCGCGATCCCGACACCCATTTTTTCGACCAGACCTTCGGCGACTTCACCGAAGAGCTGGAGAACGCCCGCGAGCAGGGCAAGAAGGGCATTCTCATCATGTTCGAGATGGAGGAGTGCCCTTTCTGCCACCGCATGCGCACCCGTGTGCTCAACCGCAAGGATGTGCAGGATTATTTCCGTAAACACTTCCTGATCTTTTCCGTGGACATCGAGGGTGACATCGAGATCATCGATTTCCAAGGACGGCCCACCACCATGAAGGCGTTTGCCTTTCGTCAGTTCCGGGTTCGGGCGACGCCGGTGTTCCAGTTCATCGACCTCGAAGGACGTCCCATTCCGCGCGGGCGCTACACCGGAGCCACCCGCGACGCCGAGGAGTTCATGCTGCTGGGGCGTTACATCGTGGAAGGGGCCTGGAAACGCACCAGCTTCAGCCGCTACAAGCGGGAGATGCGCAAGCGATGAGACGCTTGCTTCCGGTTTATTGGCTGGCGGGGCTGCTTGCCGCCGCGAGGGCCGAAGAGCCGCTCACTTTGGCGCGGGCGCTGGCGATGGCCGACGCGGCGCATCCCGCCGTGGCGCTGGCCCAGGCCCGGGCGGCGGCGGCCGAAGCGGAGCTGGAGCGGGTCACTGCGGACGACGATGCGGCGCTCACCCTTCTCGGCCGGCTGGCGTGGATCGAGCCGTCCGATCTGTCCGTTTTCCAGCGCCAGAACGACAGCAGCGCCCACCTCTTGCTGGAGAAGCGGCTCTATGACTTCGGCTACACCGAGGCGCGCACCGCCGCCGCCGAATCTCGGGTCGAAGCGGCGCGCGCCTCCTTGGTGGACGCCCGCCAGCGCCACCGCCTGAAAGTGATGCGCGCCTTCTTCGACGTGCTGTTGGCGGACTTGGAACATGCCCGGGACAACGAAGCGATGGCGGTGGCCTATGTGCGGCTGGACAAGGCACGGGAAAAGCATGCCTTGGGACGGCTTTCCGATCTGGAATTGATGGAGCTGGAGGCGCGTTACCAGCGCATTCTATCCCGCCGGGCCGCTTCAGAGCTGCGCCAGCGGGAGACGCGGCAGGCCCTGGCCCTGGCGCTGAACCTTCCCGATCGCGTGCCGGCCGAACTGGTAGAGCCCGAGCCGCCGGATCTGGAACGGCCGCTGCCCGACGAGGAGGCGCTGTTGAAATCGGCGATGGAGTCCAACCCAGAGCTGCGGCGGCTCCAGGCGGAAGTGGCGGCGGCCGAACAGGCCCTTGCCGCGGCCGGGCGCAAATACGGGCCGGTGTTGCGGGGCGAGGTGGCGGCCGTGTACTGGAATCGCGAAACCCCCGCCACGCATCCGTTCGAAGCGGCTTTGGTGTTGGAGATGCCGCTCTACCGCGGCGGCCGGGACGATGCCGAGGTGGCGGCGGCCCGCTCCGCCCTCATGGAAGCGCAGGCGCGTTTGGCCCTGGCCCGCCACGAACTGCGTCGGGAGCTGTTGCAGTTGCGGCTCGAGCAGGAGCGGCTCAAGCGCCGGGCGCAGGCGCTCGACGTGCGCGACCAGTATCGTGAGCTCTATCTGGACCGCAGCCGCGTGCTCTACGACATGGAACGGGCCACCGACCTGGGCGATGCCATGGTCCAGATGAGCGATGTCCGGCTGGAGTTGGCCCGGGTGCACTACCAGTGGATGCTCAACGAGGCGCGGTTGCGCGCCCTGGTCGGACGACTGCTCCAGAAGGAGGAGGGATGAAGAAGACCGTGGGACTGCTGTTCATGCTGCTGCTGTTGTCGTCCGCCGGCGCGACTGAGTCCGTGGTGCTCGGCATGCTGGTTTCCGGCGAGGTGGCGGAAGTGCGGGTGACGCCCGGCCAGGAGGTGGCGGCCGGGGAGTTGCTGGTCCGCCTCGACGACCGATTGTTCCGTTCCCGGGTGGCGGCGGCCGAGGCCCGGCTGGCGGCGGCCCGGCTGCGTCGCACGCAGATGGCGCAGGAGTACGAGCGGGCGCGGGAGTTGTACGAACGAACCCTGCTGTCCGACTATGAGCTGCAGTCGGCCGAGGTGGCCTATCGGGAGGCCGAAGCGGCCCGGCGGGAGGCGGAACACGCCTTGGCCGTGGCTCAGCGGGAGCTGGCGCGCACCCGCCTGAAAGCGCCGTTCGACGCCCGCGTGCTCAAAGTGCTCACCCATGTGGGGCAGGCGGTGCGCAACGACTTTCAAATCCAACCCTTGGTGGAGGTGACACCCAAATGAGCTGCCGCCGTTGCATCGTCACTGGACGGGTGCAAGGGGTCTTCTTCCGGGAAAGCACCCGGCGCAAGGCGATGGAGCTGGAGATCACCGGGTGGGCCCTCAACCGACCCGACGGCAGTGTGGAGGTGGTCGCCTGTGGGACGGAGGCGGCGGTCGAGGCGCTGGTGGAGTGGTTGTGGACCGGCCCGCCCCTGGCCCAGGTGGCGCACGTGGCCTGCGAGCCGGCGCCGGAGACCGCTCCACCTGCGACTTTCACCACCGGATGGAGCGCCGATTCCTGAACCGCGCGACTCAGGTCGCCGGGGCGCTCCTTTTCCCATGGGTGGCGGTGTTTCGCCCCCGCCCCGTTCTCCTCATTTCGTCAGGGCGTGCCCTTGAGCTCAGGCGGCCGGAATCGCGGATCGGCCCGGCCGGCTTGAGGGGGCTCGCGCAAAGGAAAGGCGTTGCCTCCTTCTTGGGGATTGGCGAAGGGTCGTGGAGAAGCGGGCTTGGGGGCCGGCTGCACGGTCGCCTGGGCGGCTTGGCGGTGGGGCTGGGTTTGGGGTTGTGCAGGGGCCGGGTCGTTTTCGAGCGGCGGCACCTGAGGCGCCGGCGCCGGAACGGGCGCATGATAGACGGGCGCCACGGGCGCGGCGAGGGGAGGGGCCGGCGGCGGCAGATGGTACTCCGGCGGATCCTCACGACGGCCGCCGAAAAAGTTGTCCATGAAGCGGCCCGGATCGGGTACGGGAAAGCCGTAGCCTCGGCCGTCGTCGTAGGTCGGTGGCGGCGGAGCCGCTCTGCCGTAACCTGGGGGTGGGTAGCTGCCGTAGCCGCCCGGTGCCTGGCCGTTCCAACCCGGATTGGCGCCGTAAGTGGGGTAGGGCGTTGCAGGGAGCGTGGGGCTGGGCAGGTTTTGCGAGGGCGACCACCGCTGCACGTTACGGTTTTCCACCGGTGGAAACTGTCCTTGGCCGGCGCTCTGGGCGCGTTGTCCTTCCACGGGACGGTAAGGGCCTTGGGCCGCGACCGGCCCGCCCCAACCCAGTGCCAGAATCAGGGCGGCCCCAAGGATCTGTCGGTCGTTCATCGTGATTCCCCCTTTGGTCGAACCGTGGGCTTCGGTTTTTCTCCTTGTTCTTCAATCCTGCTATAAATGCGGCCCTTTTTGAAGCACCTGGAAGCCGCATGTTGTTGCCGCCTCTCACCAATGGATGGATTCTGCGCCGTTACCGACGGTTCCTGGCCGATGTGGAACTGGCCGATGGCCGTCGGGTGACGGCACACGTACCCAACACCGGGCGCATGACCGGCTGCTGGGCGCCCGGTGCGCCGGTCCAGCTCAGCCACAGCGACGATCCAAGACGCAAGTACCCTTGGACCTTGGAGCGGGTGGATATGGGGGGCGGCTGGATCGGGGTCAACACCCAACGGGTGAACGCGGTGGTGGAGGAAGGCATACGCCGAGGCAAGGTGCCCGCCTTGGCCGGTTATACCCGCATTCGGCGGGAGGTGAGTCCGCCGCAGCTGCCGGGCCGTGGCCGGTTCGATCTCTTGCTCGAAGAGGGACCGCGGGCCGATGCCTGGCTGGAAGTGAAGAACACCACCCTGCTGGTGGACGACGCTTTGGCCTTCCCCGATGCGGTCACCGAACGCGGACGACGCCATCTGGAGGCGCTGGCGCAGTTGCGCGACCAGGGCTTTCGTGCGGTGATGGTCTATGCCCTCAACCGCCCGGAAGGCCGCCATTTTCGCCCGGCCGACGAGGTGGATGCGGAATACGGCCGTCTTCTGCGCGCCGTGGTGCGCCGAGGTGTGGAGGTGTTCGCCCTGCGTCTGTGGCATGGGGCGCAGGAGATCCAGGTGGCGGGCGAAGTGGCGGTGCGCCTATGAAGTTCACCAGCCGCCGGCCGGCTGGATCACCTGGTGGGCGTTCTCCAAAGTCTGGACCCGGCTCTCGAGACGGCCGTCGCCATGGAGATGGATCCAGCGCCATCCGGGGGGCTGATCCCCCACGCCGAAGGCCGCCTGGCGTGGAGCGAACTGGATGCAGGTGGAGGGCGTGCCCAGGAGCTGGAGCCGGCCACGGCGCCCCTCCCAGGTCTGGTGGACGTGGCCCCAGACCAGGGCGCGGGCACGAGGCAGGGCTTCCAGCGTCTGCAGCAATGCCTGGCCGTTCTCCAAAGCCAAGGTGTCGAGCCAGCGGTTTCCCACCGGCAGTGGATGGTGGTGCACGAAGACCACCAGGTCTCGACCGGTTTCTCCTTCCCGACACAGCTGTGCCAAGGTTTCGGTGGGTAGTCGGCCAGCGTCGGACCCTGGCAAATGGCTATTGAGAAACAGTAGAAGCCAGTTGCTCGCTTCCCACCGTCCGCAGAACTGGATCCCCAAGGGGGGCAGCACTTCGGCCATGGCGCGGGGATCGTCGTGATTCCCCGGCAGGGCGGCCATGGGGGCGCCCAGGGGGCTCAGCGTTCGGGCGAGGCGGCGGTACCCTTCGGCGGAACCGTCGTGCACCAAGTCTCCGGTGAGCACCACAAG
>Ga0256914_1003231_pt1 | contig 12958 bp, 12 predicted proteins | sample HulkmetaG_FD_191571 | JGI IMG/M metagenome (GOLD analysis project Ga0256914, IMG submission 191571) | Hydrothermal chimney microbial communities from Main Endeavour vent field at the Juan de Fuca Ridge, Pacific Ocean - Hulk | ecosystem: Environmental > Aquatic > Marine > Hydrothermal vents ... | reverse complement strand
CCTCAACAATGGTTGACCTGTCTTTCAGGACGGGCTTTATTTTCTCGATAAAACCCCTGGTTCCAGGTATGCGAGGTGCCCTGCTCTATTGCGGCGGCGGTTAAAGCTTTGGGTATAAACACCATATAAGATGCCTCATGCCTCCGAAAAAATGCCCGGGAAGAGCTTCCTGTCACGAGCTTGCTCATAAATGCGCACTCGAGCGTTGCCCCCTGGCGGTAATGTGATAAACAGCCCCGGGGAACTCAATTCTTAATGGTCTGGCCATGTTGAGGTCTGATAACATGCAAAAAGTTATAATCCAAGACCTGACCCCCTTCCACGGCTGAATAACGCTTGCGCCTGGTCTTGCTCATGGGGGGTAATTCTCCTTTTGGCAGAATACAGGATTCCACCTTAACACCCTGTCCGAATTTCGGGGACCACCTCTCCCGTGTTAAATTCGCACCCGCCTATCCAGAAACAGGCAGTTGGCACCATCTTACTCTCTGGATTGTTATCTGTATATCTTTTGAGAATCCTTTACTGACTCCTGCCATTATACGGCTTTGGTCATGTAACCGTAGTTCAAAGCCGTTATCAAGTTTTATTGTTTCGATTCCCCTGCCATTTGTCATAAGCCAGGACATCCTTAGTTTAAAAGCAGAGCCTGTAAACGGGTTTTTGATTCACGAATGCCCGGCAAGGCGTGTGCCCTCCCCTTGTCCTGAACAAAGATTCCTGCTTCTGAAGACAGAAAAACATACTGCAAGGCAATGGAGCAAGAACCCGACAGATCCTGCCAGAACCTGCCAGAATTTACACAACAGATTGACGCATTACAACCATAAACAAGATTCTGTCTTGATATTTTTTGTATAAGTCAATATCTTTATCAGCATGTCCGCCCGGTGTCCATCTGCAAAACAATCCCGGGTAATGCAACAACTTGCATGAAAACACAAAGAATGCCACGCCTGCCGTCACCTGATGAGCATCAAACAGGCCTTAAAACACCCGGCAGACCGATCTGTCTGCCATATCCGGTACGGCAAATATCAAAACCGTGAAAAACAGGAAGGTAAAAACATGACAACCAAGCATATGAGCTTTGAACAGGGACCTATCAGACCACCAAACGAGGCAAAAAGTCTCCTTTTGCGCTTTACACGCAATTGTCCATGGAATCAATGCCTCTTCTGCCCCGTTTACAAGGGGAAAAAATTTTCACTCAGGACGGTTGAAGAAATAAGAGATGACATACAGGCAGCACATGATATAGCAGAGGATATAAAGGCACTTTCCTTCAGACTCGGGTGCGGAGGAATGATAGACAACGAGGTAATAAGTGCTGTATTCAATGACCCTTCTCTTACCGACAGTTACCGCAGTGTGGCCTTCTGGCTCTACTATGGAACGGGCGCCTGTTTTCTGCAGGATGCCGACAATCTTATCATGAAAACCAGGGATATGGTTGAAGCCATCAGGTTTCTTAAAGAAAAATTCCCTGAACTTGCCAGGATAACCACCTATTCCAGATCCAGAACAGTCATAAGAAAATCGGTTGAATCCCTGAGGCAGATCCGTGAAGCAGGCCTGAACAGGGTGCATATTGGAATGGAAAGCGGGTACGATCCTGTTCTCAAGTTTATGAAAAAGGGGGTTACAGCAGCCCAACACATAGAGGCGGGCCGCAAACTGATAGAGGCAGGTATGGAACTGTCCGAATACATAATGCCCGGACTGGGAGGCCGGAACATGTGGCGGGAACATGCAGTCGAGACAGCAAGGGTCCTCAACAAGATAAACCCTCATTTCATCAGGTTGAGGAGTCTGAGAATTCCTCCGCGTGTACCCCTTTACAAAAAACTCCAGGAGGGCACCTTTACCATGCAGACTGATGACATGACAGTTGAAGAAATAAGGGTGTTTATCGAACATCTTGATGGTATAACCAGTACCATAGTAAGCGACCATATAATGAATCTGCTTGAAGATGTACACGGAAAGATGCCGGAAGACAAGGAAAGGATGCTCCAGGTGATTGATGAATACCAGAACCTCTCTGATCTGGATCGCCAGATATACAGGGTTGGCAGAAGAGGAGGCACATACAGTTCTGTCAGGGACATGCAAAGGGACCCTGTAACATATCAAAAGATCAGGCATCTCGTTGAGAAAATCAAAAAAGAAGAGGGTCCTGACGGACTTGAGGCATTCATAAAGGAACTCGCAGACAAATACGTCTGAGCCCTGCAGGCAGACCATGCGCTGACAGCGGTTTTCAAATCTCCCGTGCCCGGGAAACAAGGTATTGGCCCGGCAAAAGAGTATCGCAAAAAAAGCCCTTTTGTTGTTTGTTGTCATAAAAGAGCTGGTTTTCATCCATAAATGGCCTTTTTGCAAAATCCCGGTGCCAATCTGCCGGATTCCCGGCTATTCCCCAAAAATCTCCATTTGCAGATTAAAAACTGTCCACAGTATGTTCATGGATGGGCACGAGTTGACACAAACAGGAGAACAGGTGACTTACTATCCGATCTTTTTAAATCTAAAAGGCAAGACAGTCCTTGTTGTAGGCGGAGGCATGGTTGCAGAGAGAAAGGTAAGAACCCTTCTTGAATACGGTGCAGACATACGCCTTGTCTCCCGGGAAACAGCCCCCGGGTTGAAAGAGATGTCAGGGACCGGAAAAATCACTTACGCAGGTCCTTGCTTTGAGGAAAAACACCTTGACGGTATTTTTCTTGTGTTTGCAGCTACCAACGATAAAGACCTTAATCACAGGATAAGCAGGATTGCCCAATCAAAAGGGATTCTTGTAAATGCCGTTGACCAGCCCGCTGATTGCAATTTTATCATTCCTGCCATTGTAAGAAAGGGGGATCTCCAGATCGCTGTTTCTACATCAGGCAGGAGTCCGGCCTTTGCAAAGGTTATGAAAAAAAGGCTTGACTATGAATTCGGAGATGAATATCAGGTGTTTTTGGAACTGATGGGCAACATCCGTAAAGAGGTGCTGTCAAAAGAACTGCCTCAAAACATAAACATGGGCATATTTAACAGAATCGTTCAGTCAGGAATTCCGGACCTTATCAGAAAAGGTGACTGGAAAAGGATACGTACAATACTTGAAGAATTGCTTCCAGGAGATGTGTCAACAGAAAATATTATTCCAAAGAGGGTATAATGTCCTTTATATTGTTTCATATGGCACTTTTATGCGAGATCCTGGCATCAGGGGGGTTTATTGTTTATATCATCAAGCAAAAGAAATGGATGTTCAGGGTATCATACTGGCTTCTTTTTGCAGGCTTTGTGTTTCATACCGGCTTTCTGGTTTACCGATTCCGGATCCTGGGAACGGCCCCTGTCCTTGACATGCGATCTGCCCTCTCCTTTTTTTCATGGTGTGTCATCGCTGTTTACATATTGTTTTACCTGAAATTCAGGATGATGGTCTTAGGTTCTTTTGTTGCCCCGTTTGCTGCATTTATGATGCTTGTATCATCTTCCATACCGGTAAAACCCGTACACATCCGGCCGGTATTTAAAAGCATGTGGCTTACAATTCATGTATCCAGCGTGTTCCTGGGCATTGGCCTGTTCACCATAGCCTGTCTTGTTTCAATAATGTACCTTATCCAGGAGTATCATATAAAAAAAAAGAAATACGGATCCTTTTATTTTTCCAGACTTCCCTCTCTTGCCACCCTGGATGAGATAAACTATTGTGCCCTTATTTACGGATTCCCGTTTTTAACCATAGGGATCATTACCGGCTGCATATATGCGCAATGTGCCTTTGGCACTTACTGGCAATGGGATCCCAAGGAGGTGTTTTCCCTTGTTACCTGGCTGCTTTATGCAGCCCTTCTGCACGAAAGGCTGACTGTTGGATGGCAGGGGCGAAAGGCGGCCATTATGTCCATTATATGTTTCCTCGTCATAATGATAAGCTTTGCCGGAACAAGCCTGTTCCTTGGCGGATATCACAGTTTCAGCAGCATGAACATCGGGAGAATGCCTGAATGAACATTGTCAATATAGGCATAAACCATAAAACTGCCCCGGTAGAAATACGGGAGCAGATCGCCATAGATACAGAAAGAGCATCAAGGATCTTTGCCTTTTTCAAAAAAACATCGTCAATCAGGGAACTGTTTCTTCTGTCCACCTGCAACAGGGTTGAAATCGTTTTTACCACAGACTCCACTGAATTGTCCAGAAATGCAGTTGTTTCCCTTATGTGTGAAATGGGAAAAATCCCTGAACCGGATCTTCTGCCGTTGACCTATACCCTGCAGGACATGGATGCAGTAAGACATATTTTCAGGGTTGCCTCGGGATTGGATTCCCTGGTGGTTGGAGAACCGCAGATTCTCGGACAGATAAAGCAGGCATACCTTGTTTCCGTGCAACATCGGGCAACAGGCGTGATACTGAACCGTCTGCTGCACCGGACATTCCATGTGGCAAAAAGGGTAAGATCTGAAACAGGTATATCTGAATCCGCAGTCTCAATAAGTTATGCTGCTGTGCAACTGGCAAAAAAGATATTCCATACACTGGAGGATAAAAGTATTCTCCTGATAGGTGCAGGAGAAATGGCCGAATTAACGGCAAGACATCTTATGGCAAATGGTATAAAATCCCTGAGTGTTGCAAACCGTACCTTTGACAGGGCACTTGACATTGCAAGACAATTCGGGGGAGATGCCATTTCCATGGAAGAGATAGGATACCAGCTTGAATCAGGAGTTGATATCGTTATTTCATCAACTGCATCGCCAGGGTATATCATCACAGCTGACAAGGTCAGACCATGTCTCAGAAAACGGCGGAACAGGCCTCTTTTCCTGATAGATATAGCAGTGCCCAGGGACATTGACCCTGAAGTGAATAATATCTCGAATGTATATGTTTACGATATTGATGATCTAAAGGGTGTGGTGCAGTTTAACATGGCCCAACGCCAAAAAGAGGCCCTGAAGGCAGAACGTATTGTATCCGAGGAAACAATCAGATTTGAAAAATGGCTCAAGACCCTTGATATAGTGCCAACCCTTGTTTCTCTCAAACAAAAAGCCGAAGATATTGTCCGGACAGAACTTAAACGAAGCAGGCACGCCCTTGGCAATCTTACTCCCGAACAGCAGGCATCTGTGGAAACGCTTGTTCGTTCTGTAACCGAAAAGATTCTGAACGATCCGTTTCTCTTTCTGAAGAGACAGTCAATCCGGTCTGATATAACCACCTGCCTTGATTTTACAAGGAAACTTTTCAACCTTGACAATGAGGATAACGGGGAGACATAAATATTGGACATAAATATATATGGCATGATAAACAAAATAAAGGCATCTCCTGCATACAATAAAATGGGCATGATTGCATCCCATCTCGGCGTGGTCAGGGGGACATCCTCTCACGGAGAGCCTGTAAAAGGCATGAATATACGATTCGACAAAAATGCCCTGGATACTATTGCCCGGGATATCAGGAAGATATCAGGTATTTACGAGATCATGATAGAGGTCAGGGAAGGAGACCTTGTTGTGGGAGAAGACATCATGGCCGTTGTGATAGGAGGGGATACCAGGCCCCATGTATTTGATGCCCTGATAAAGGCGGTTGACCGCATAAAAAAGGAGGCATCCTTTAAAAAAGAGGTGTTTTAAATGGGAATGGTTGATGTAGGAAACAAACCCGTTGTCAGCCGTCTTGCCAAAGCCGAAGGGACCATCAGGCTGTCATCACATACAACAGACAAAATAAGGGAAGGCAGGATCAAAAAAGGCGATCCTCTGCTTGTTGCCGAGGTGGCTGCAATGAATGCCGTCAAGCAGACACATGTTCTGATTCCACACTGTCATCAGATCCTGTTGAATCAGATTGAGTTGGGCTTTGATGTTTCAGACAGCTCGGTAACAGCAAGGTGTACTGTCAGATCCAGGTCACGTACCGGAGTTGAAATGGAGGCCCTGATAGGCGTTACCATTGCCCTTGATGTTATATGGGACATGGTTAAATACCTTGAAAAGGATGACAGGGGGCAGTATCCCTCTACAACAATAACAGATATCAGGGTAATCAGAAAGACAAAGACAGATATCCCGGACCCGGACTGAGTGTTTCAATATCCTGAAAAAATCCTTTTGTTTGGATATATCAAAAGAGCATACACAAAACAGCGTCTTTAATCCATTGAAGATTCCAAGACCGCTCAATTGGAAATGGACTGTTTCTTATGTTCAGGCAGTTTATGTATCTGACAGGGATATACTTGCCCAAAGGCATTGCAACAAACCGGTTTGCAAATGAAGATTCATCTTTGAAGGAGAGAAAAACCGATGAACAGATTACTGATAAAAGCTGTTTTCTTTATAGTAATGTTGAGCGGCCTGGCTGCAACAGGCCAAAAAGTGCAGGCAGAAAGTTCTGCCTACGTGACAGACTCAATCGGAATCACATGTCGTACAGGACCGGATATTACAAACAAGATTATTGCCATGCTTCATTCCGGTGATCATGTCAAGGTTACGGCAACCAGCGGAAACTGGAGCAGGGTTAAATTTACAAGAAAAGACGGGACATCATCTGAAGGCTGGGTAATGACCCGGTACCTGATGAAGGAGCGACCATGTCGCGACAGGCTGGTTGCCCTGGTAAATGAAAACATGACCCTCAAAAAAAGGCTTTCCACACTGGAAGCCGACAACACAAAATACAGCGAAACAACACAGAGCCTGAAGAAAAATCTTGGCGATCTTACAAACAGGCTGTCAATCCTGCAAAACAAATACAAGAAGCTGAAAGAGGGCGCAGCCGAATACATCAGCCTAAAAAAGAAATATGAAAAAGCCAGTACCGAGCTTGATACAGCAGAGCGCAGGCTGAACATCCTTACACGCGAGGTAAATGATCTGAGATCATCACATGGTTACAAGTGGTTTGGCATGGGCGCACTGGTTCTGTTTGCAGGAATTATAATCGGACTTGTGTTCGGCAGACAGAAAAAGAGCCGCAGTTCGCTTTACTATTAACCATATGACAGTAAAAATATGCTGGCCTTTTCAAGCATAATATCTTAGAATCAGGATTTGTGACGGGTCATGCGAACAAAAAATATTTTGACATAATCATAATAAAGTGATAGAAAGGCTTTCTATCTGGGCCGTTAGCTCAGTTTGGTAGAGCAGCGGACTTTTAATCCGTTGGTCGCGAGTTCAATTCTCGCACGGCCCACTTGTACAGACAGCAACACAGCCAACAAACGTCCCCATCGTCTAGTTTGGTCCAGGACACCGGCCTTTCACGCCGGCAACACCGGTTCAAATCCGGTTGGGGACGCCAAAATATCTCAAAGGGAGATCATGAGGTTATCTTTGATTCCCCTGGCAATCCTGCATCCTGTACGGTCTTCTTCAAATACCTGCTGCATCCTGCTTTCCCTGGATAGGGATATCTTTCGAGTTCTGAAACATTCCTCTTTTTTCTTTCCTTGTTTTCTGATTTGTCCTATGTAAACGGTCTTCCCCGTCCCGGGGTTGGTACGCTGGTGCCTTGCTCAGCTTGCTGAAGGGCAAAGGCTGTCTGTTGCTCTGTAAATCCGGACCGTTTCATATTTTCCCTCCTCGTTTAAGGTATACCATTTCCTGACATTTTGAACGGTCCGGTTTTCGGGGAGAAAACCATGACAGAGAAAAGGGTATTTATGGACAGGAAATAAAAGGATGGATTTCTGAAAACAGTATGCCGACCGGGATTATTTTATACATACGGCCCTGACCTGTTTCATGTCTGTCATACCGAGGCAGACCTTTCTTATTCCGTCCTGCATCAGGGTAGACATGCCGTCATTTATTGCCTGTTGTCTTATCTCTTCCATTTTTGCCCGTTTCTGGATAAGTGATTTTATTTCATCGGTTCCCTTAAGGAGTTCAAACAGCCCGGTCCGACCGCGGTAACCGGTGTTGTTGCATTCCGGACACCCCTTTGGACGATACAGACAGAAGTCATCATTATACTCAAAACCAAGGGCATCAAAATCCCCGTCATATGCCCTGACAAGCTCATCAAATTCTTTTTTTGAGGGATGGTACTTTTCCTTGCATCTTGAACACAGGGTTTTTGCCAGACGTTGGGCCAGTATGCCGAGTATGGCATCTGCAAAGTTGAACGGATCCATTCCCATGTCAAGGAGCCGGGTAATTGTTTCAGGGGCGGAGTTGGTATGAAGGGTGCTGAAAACAAGATGTCCTGTCAGGGATGCCTCAATGCCGGTGGATACTGTTTCTGAGTCGCGCATTTCACCAACCATGATAACATCGGGATCTGCCCTCAAAAAGGCCCTCATGGCCTTGGCAAAATCAAATCCTATCTTTGGCAGAACCTGAACCTGGCGCAGACCGTCCTGTGTTATTTCCACAGGATCTTCTGCTGTCCATATCTTTTTTTCAGGCTTGTTTATATAGCCCAACGCAGAGTGCAGTGTTGTGGTTTTGCCGCTTCCTGTAGGACCCACTACAAGCACAATACCGTATGGCTTGCATATGATGTCTATGAATGTGTTGTAGTCTCTGTCACTCATGGCCATCTTGTCAAGGGGAATAGGATCCCCGCTTGCCAGGATACGCATTACAACATCTTCCACCTGTCCTGCAGTAGGTATGGTTGCAACCCTGAGTTCTATGTCGGAAGAGGCGAATTTCTTGAACTTGATCTTCCCGTCCTGGGGAAGGCGCCTTTCGGATATGTCCAGGTCTGACATGATTTTTATTCTGGATATTATGGCGTTTTTGTAGGTATGCGGTATTGTCTGGTAAATGTGGCATGTTCCGTCTATTCTCATCCTTATGACCGCGGGACTCTTCCCCGGTCTGGGTTCAATATGGATATCAGATGCTCCCCGGTTATACCCGTCAATAATGATCTTGTTAACAAGCTGGACAATTGCACTGTCTTCTTCTGTGATTCCCTCTTCATATTCCTCTTCATATTCCTCTTCCGGCTGGAGTTCTCCGAGAATGGATTCTATACTTGTATCGCCCGGAGATGACTTTTGTGTTTTTATGTTGAAAAACAGATTGACTGTCTTCCTGATGTCCTCCCTCGTAGATACACAGTACTCAAACTTTTTCCCTGGAATGATTCTGGCAATTGTGTCTCTTGCAGGAAGAAAATCCGGGTTTTCCATGGCCACAACCACCTTTCCGTCTTTTTTCCCAACAGGCACAAAACCGTTATTCATGAGAAACTCCGGTTTCAGGCCTTTCAAAAGTTCTCCCGGTATGACCATCTTGTCACTAAATGGAACAAAGCGGGTTTTGTAAAAATCTTCCAGCGACTTTCCTATGTCTTCCGTGGAGACATGAAAGTTCTCTTTCAGAACAGCCTCAACGCTCTTTTTCGTCTTTCTGGCAAGGGACATTGCATCCGTCAGATCCTTGCCGCTGATTATGTTGTTTTTGATAAGGAAATCGAATTTTGTGGGTCCTTCTCTGTGAACATCTGTCTGGTTTTTAAAAAATGCAATACCAAGGACTTCCGTGATGTCTTTTAATGAGTTCTGGTCTTCTTCCGTAAAGCTTGCTGTGCCCTGCTTGTTTATTAACTGAATAACCCCGAGGATCAGTCTGTTGTGGATAATTGGAGATGTTAGCACCTGCGTTGTCTTGAACCCTGTTTTCTGATCCCATGTCTTGTCAAATCTGAGCCTTGGGTTTAACAGGGACAGTTCATTCTGATCGTAAACATCAAGGATGTTTATCATCTTTCCGGACCATGCACAGTATCCTGCTATACTTTCATTGTTTATAGGAACCCTGATTTCGTTGATTTCTTCACCGGTCTTGAATTTGGATACAATCTGTTTGCGGATGCCGTCCACCATATACAGGGTGATACGTTCAGCGTCAAAGAGCCCCAGTATTTCCTTTTGTATGTTGAGCAGAATATCATCTGTATTGGTGGCTGAATTGATCCAGTTTGTGATCTGATTCAGCCTTTTTTGATATTCAAGCTGTTTTTCTAACAGGGATTCCGTAATTTTGTCTGTTCCGCAGATGCTGGCATCTTTTTTTCTTCGTTTTTTGAATCCAAAGGCCATGTTGTATAAATTTCCTCCTGATTCCTGTTTCTATGGTTTCCTGAAAGATTCCGGATTATAAAAACGGATTATAAAAAACATTGTGCCGTGTTATACTTCTCCATAAAATATATCCGCTTGTACAACTGCTGTCTGAAGATCTCCTGTGAGGGGCCAGGGCATTGTTTTTAAAGATTGCCTTGCCCTGCTGGCTTATATGCAATAAAAAGACCATAATTACTGTGTTTTTGATCCGGTCTCTTTCTCCGGGATTGAAAATGTGACAGTTTTTGATATTATTTCCCCAGGTTATTCCATTTGTGGATCCTTTTCGGGATACTTGCGGACTGCAAGGTTTTCTGTGCCTGCCATGCGTTCAGTCTCACTGATTTGCAGCGGTTTTTTTGTTTTATGAAGTCAGGGATTTTATGGATTTGTGACCGGATCCCTGAAAAAACAGTTGCCCAAACATACCAAGGGAGGAAAATCGTGCTTGTTGACACACATGCCCATCTTGATGTAGATGATTTTGAAGAAGATCGTGATATTGTTATCAAAAGAGCTGTTGACGCAGGTCTTGTCAATATCGTAACTGTCGGGGTCGATCTTGACAGTTCCGTAAAGGCCCTTGATATTGCCAGAAAGTATGATCTGGTGTATGCAGCCGTTGGATGTCACCCCCATAATGCCAAAACGTGCAAGAACAATGACCTTGAAAAGATGGCAGGCATGGCATCTGATAAGAGGGCTGTTGCATGGGGAGAGATAGGTCTTGATTTTTATCGGTTGCACTCTGATCCGGAAACCCAGATATCCTTGTTCAGGGATCAGATACACCTTGCATATGATCTGAACCTTCCTGTTATTATTCATGATCGCAACGCCCATGATGAGGTGTTTGATGTATTGAAAGAAATGGGCAAGGGTAAGGACCGGGGGGTTATTCACTGCTTTTCCGGAGATGTTGACTTTGCTGAAGCACTTATTGATATCGGTTTTTATATTTCTGTTCCCGGAACAGTTACCTACAAAAAGGCATTGCGTATAAGGAGGGTTGCAAAGACCATACCCTGTGAATACATGCTTTTTGAAACGGATTCGCCCTTTCTTGCGCCTGTTCCGAACAGGGGCAAACGAAATGAACCGTCTTTTGTACGGTTTACTGCAATGGAAACAGCCTCCCTGAGAGGAATGGACCTTGATGAGCTGTGTACTATAACGTCTGAAAATGCAATGAGGCTCTTTGGAACAGGTGGCAAATGAAAAGGCATGAAGACCTTGCGGACAGATCCGGTTTAAATCATGGTGGATCAGAACCTGTTGTATTGGACAGGATGGCTGAAAGGCGTCGTGATGTTGCATGGATAAAGGAGATGCTACATGATCGTAATTCCCGTTTTCTTCCCCTGTGGCGGTCAAAGAATCTGTTTGCAGGGGCGGATCAGCCGTGTCCTGTCTTCCTGTCAATGGATGAACTGGGAGATATCCGCCATAAAACAGAGTTTGTTTTTCTGGGAAATTCCGGTCGTGGCGCCCTGTTTGCCGTTGGTCTTCCTGACAGTGATGAGACAATCCCTGAAACCTTTTCTTCTGCAGGTGTGTTTCAAACCCTGTTGAAGATGATGCCTGTACTTGCACAAAACGAGTATTCTGTTCTTGCATATGCCAGGGGGATGATCCTGTGGCACCGCAAAAACCGCTATTGCAGCAGTTGCGGCTGGTTGCTGAAAAGCAGGGAAGGCGGACATATGCTGCTTTGCAGTAATCCTGACTGCGGCATGCAGCACTTCCCCCGTATTGATCCTGCCATAATCATGCGGGTATGTGAGGGGGAAAGATGCCTTATGGCCCGTCAGTCAGGCTGGCGAAAAGGCCTTTTTTCCGTGCTTGCAGGTTTTGTCGAGCCGGGAGAAACACTTGAGGATACAGTAAAACGGGAATGTATGGAGGAGGCAGGTGTCAGGGTACATCATGTAAGGTATTTTGCTTCGCAGGCATGGCCTTTTCCATCGTCCCTTATGCTTGGATTTACGGCCGAACTGGAATCAGGCAGTATATGGTGTGCAGATAATGAACTGGAGGATGTTCGCTGGTTTGCAAGGGATGAGGTCAGACATGGGATTATGAATAAAAGTCTTATCCTGCCGGTAAAGGGGACTCTGTCCTGCCATCTGATCCTTGATTGGCTGAACGGATAACAGAAGTATCCCGCGGTATAGTAAACCCCAAAAATGGTATAATATGCAAAGGCAGAAAGGGAAGCGCACAATGAAACCGCAGATTCTCAACGGGATTCAAGGCAAAGGTAGCTGTGTGGACTGGCCTAAAAAAGGAAACCGGCTTGCTCGACTGACAGTGACAGAGAAGCGAGCCATGATAGAGACCAAGCATCCAAGGCTGACTGCAAGGAGACAATGCAAACCGACTGGATTGCCGGGATCCAGTTGCCACAGGGAAACGAAAACAGAGACAGAAAAGAATTCAGAGCTGATGAGCCTGATTGGTGAGGAATGAAAGTGTAAAAGTTAAGATCTTCCCATACAGTTTGAGGCATATAGAGTGGCAGTCAGTCCCCTGTTCGGTTAAAATGTTTTCATTACAAAAATACTTACCAAAAGGAGGAAGACATGACTGCCAAGAAGAAATTAGCACAAAAGAGGCTCACATTGCTACAACTTGCTGAAAAATTACGGAACCTATCTGAAGCCTGCCGTCGTCACGGTGTTTCCAGGAGCCAGTTCTACGAGTACAAGAGGGCCTTCCGGGAAAAGGGATTTGAGGGTCTGATGGACTTTATGAGCTGTTCTGCAAACAACTTTTTTCATGACCAGGAATCCTGACTTTCTTTCAGTCAGAGTGACTGTCGCACCCTGGTGCCCCTTACCGATG
>Ga0256914_1003230_pt1 | contig 12959 bp, 12 predicted proteins | sample HulkmetaG_FD_191571 | JGI IMG/M metagenome (GOLD analysis project Ga0256914, IMG submission 191571) | Hydrothermal chimney microbial communities from Main Endeavour vent field at the Juan de Fuca Ridge, Pacific Ocean - Hulk | ecosystem: Environmental > Aquatic > Marine > Hydrothermal vents ... | reverse complement strand
CCTCGCCTTTCCATCACCTAAAACAACCTTATTCAATATTCCCATCTCACAGAACAAATCCAATGCCCTATAAACAGTCGCTATCCCTATATTCGGACACAATTCCTGCGCCTTTAAATACACCTCCTCGGCAGACAAATGTCCTCTCGCGCTATGCAAGACATCCCATACAACCTGCCTTGCGCCGGTAATCCTCCTGCCAAACTGCCTCATCCTCCTGTGATAATGCCCATTGCCTCTTCTCTCCACAACACACCTCCAAATCAATAATGATAATCATTATCAATTACTTATTATACAAAATCGCAGCAGAAATGCAATAAAAAAGGCCGGGAATTTTTCCCGGCCATTTAAATAACGAATAAGAGTACAGGCCATTATTCCTGCTCAATTTCAGGAATCTCCTGATGATTTAGCTGCTCATATATGGAATAAAACACATTTGTCAGAATAATCCTTATTACCATAGACAACATCATAATCGGAATCCCAGCAATAATGAGGAATAATACCTGCCCTAATGCAGGCCCTCCTATTGCCGCCAGCATTGCGCCCAGCACAGTGAGGATAATAATTGCGACAAAACCAACGCCCACTACACTCAATATAATCAATAAAAACGTCAAAACATAGCCTTTACTCATTTTCCACACACTAAAAAGGGAAGCGACAGGGCCATCGTCAGAAAACAGCAATCTAATAAAATATAAAGGAAAAACCCTCACTACAACATATACGGCCAAACAGACTATGCCAACAACCAATAAAACCCCCAGTATTCTTGCCAATATCTGCGGCAAGAAAGACATGGCAGCTATCAACATTATTGTTCCAAGAGTTAATATAATACTGAACAACAAATATACAAAAGATATAATGAGAAGCCCTAGTAAAAATTTCAAATAATTTTCTTTAACCGTGGCTATCCATTCTTTTATATTGAATCCTGCTTCTTTTATAGAGAGAGCTGCCTTGATAAGAAAAGGCTCGGCGCCTGCAAAAGTCAATAACATCAACACAGATATGATAAAATTAAACATACTGCTCGGATTATCCTTGTTGGGATTCAATATAGCCAATACAATCATTGGCACGCTCCATAGAACAGACCACCCAAACATAGCAATGATAACCTTAAGAAGGTATTTCGGATCTCTCCTCGTATCATTCACAGCCTGAAAAACGCCTTCCACCCATGAAAATTTTACCTCTTCCTGCATATAACCCCCTTTTTAAACAATAAGTTCGTCTTCCTTGCCGCCACGGCCTGATATCATTATCTCTCCGGTTTCCTCAAGCCTGCGGATTATAGCAACTATCCTCTGCTGGGCCTCTTCAACCGTCTTTAAACGGACAGGCCCCATAAATTCCATTTCTTCTTTGATGCCTTCCGCCGCGCGCTTTGACATATTCTTAAATATCTTTTCCTTTACGGCCTCGCTTGCGCCTTTTAATGCAACCGCCAATTCCTTTGTATCCACTTCTTTTAAGATCTGCTGTACACCTCTGTCGTTTATGTGGATAATATCCTCAAACACGAACATCAGTTTTCTGACGTTGTCAACCAACTCCGGTTCGGTTTCCTCCATTGCCTCTAAAATCATCTTCTCAGTTGCCCTGTCAACGTGGTTTAATATCTCTGCCGTGGTCTTAACACCACCGGTCGTTGCCAGCCCCTGAGAAAACAAAGAAGACAACTTGCTCTCAAGCGTCGCGCCTATGTCCCTGACGATATCCGGAGGAGTCCTGTCCATTGTGGTAATTCTGCGAGTGACCTCTATTTGAAGTTCGCTAGGCAAAGAGGCTAAGATGCTAGCGGAATATTCCGAATCTAAATAAGATAAAATCAAAGCTATGGTTTGCGGGTGTTCATTTTGTATAAAGTTGAGTATCTGCGAAGGCTCTGTTTTCTTCAGAAAATCAAATGGGGACTCCGAATTATCCTCAGCGACCTGCGCCAGCACCTTTTCAGCCCTTTCCTCTCCAAGCACGGTTGTCAAAAGCTTTTGGGCAGTATTAAGGCCTCCTTTTATGTGCCTTCTCTTTTGCGCCAAACTGGCCTTGAACTCCGCAACAACCGCATCAATAACATCCTGAGAAACCGTGCCTAATGCAGAAATCTCCTTTGTTATCCTCGCGATTTCTTCCTCTTCCAAACGCTTAAAAACCTCCGAGGCCCTTCTTGGCCCTATCGCAAGGATAAAAACAGCTGCTTTCTGTGTTTTAGAAAGCTCGGATATGTCGTTTATCACACCCTCTGTTGCAGGCATTATTCACCCTCTCCTTCCAGATACTCCCTGACTACATCCGCAGTTAAATCGTAATCGTCGGCAACCACTTCGGTTATGTCCCGCTCGGCCTTTCTGGTTGCCTGTTTAACAACAGGCGCAGGCGGTTTTGGCAAAGCGCTACTCAAGGATTTTATCATACCCTGCAACGTCAAAATGGCCATTAATGCCAATATCAATAGCCCGACATACTTGGCTATCTGCACTCCCATAGACATCATTTCTTGTTTTGACTCGGCCTTTTTTTCTTTGTCATAAAAAGACGTATCAAATTCTATATCATTCATAGAAATAGTATCGCCTCTTTCCGTATCAAGTCCAACGGCTTGGGCCACCAGATCCTGAAATTTCTTCTTTTGCTCATCATCATACTGCCCGTTTACAACAACCGCAACCGTAAGTTTTTTGATATTGCCCGTTGACTCTATGATATGGGCAATGGTCTTACTCATCTCATAATTAGTAATGGTGTGCTCCTTCTTTCCGCTCTTTCCGGCCTCTCCGGGAGAGACCTCAACGGAACTTTCCTCGCTCCTTGGTGCCAAAGATTCAGGGTCATAACTCTCCTGCGTTTTTTCAACGCGCATAAAATCAATATCCGCATTAACGCGAACTATAGCCTTGCCCGGCCCTAATATACCGGCAAGCATAGACGATGCCTTTTTCTCCAAATACCTCTCAACGCTCCTTTTAACATCCAACTGACTGTCTGTAAGCCCGGCAGCAGAAGCCCCATCCCCGCCATAAAGCAGATTGCCATACGTATCTACAACCGTGATATTGTCCACAGTCAATCCTTCAACGGAACTGGCAACCAAATGCACAATCCCCTGTAATTGGTCCTTTGACAATCCGCTCATACCGGCCATGCCAAGCACAACTGACGCGCTTGCCGGCGTCTTTTCCTCTTCAAAAAGGCCTGGTTTGGGAAGCACGATATGCACCCTTGCCTTTTTGATGCCCTTTATAGTAGCAATGCTCCGCGCGATTTCTCCTTCCAAAGCGCGCTTATAATTTATCTGTTGCAGGTAATCTGTCATACCTATCCCGGACTTCTTGTCAAAAATCTCATATCCCACACCCCTGCCTTGCGGAAGGCCTTCCGATGCCAAGGCAATCCTCGCCTCATACACGTTTTTATTAGGCACCATTATCACACTGCCCTTCACCTTTGTTGGGATCTTCATCTCGTCCAATTTCTGTTTGATAAGCCCTGCCTCGGAAAGGTCCAGATTGGCATACAATACGGCATAATCCGGTTGGGAAAGCCAGATAGATAAGCCGGCTATAACAACGCCTGTGGCAAAAAACACCAAAAAGATGCTCATCCTTTGAGCAGGCGTCATCTTTTTAAACAAATCAAAAAACTGGCGCACAACCGCCATTAGATCGCCCATGTCACATCTGCATCCTCATTAATTCATTATACGCATCTATAAGTTTATTCCTTATCTGCATCATCGTCATAAATGACAGATTCGCCTCTTCCACAGCCACCATTACCTGATGAATGTCCTGCGCCTTTCCCGTGGCAAGCTGTTCCATTGCCGCCTCTGCGTTTAGCTGCATCTTGTTTACGCTATCCATACTTTCCTTTAAAAGGGACAAAAAGTCCTCACCGGCCTGCGCGCCTGTTGCCTTTTTCCCTTGCTCAAGGCCTTGAATGTTTAAACCCGATATCTTATCTATGCCCATCTAATCGGCCTCCTATCACTTCAACAAATCCAAACTCTTCATCATTGACTGCTTCTGAAGATTAAACGCAGCTATATTGGCCTCATAGGCCCTGCTGGCGGTGACCATCTTTGCCCATTCTTTAGGCAAATCCACATCAGGGTATTTTACATAACCTTCCTTATTCGCATCCGGATGTTGGGGATCGTAAACAAGGCGGAAATTATCGTCCTGATACAATCCGGCCACATCAACACCGTTTAATCCCTCTTTTGCCTTTAAAATCACCTCTTGTTTTTTATATGGCCCGCCTTCTTCTGTGCGCGTGGTATTTACGTTCGCCAGATTATTGGCTATAGCCTCCATACGTTTTTTCTCTGCGCGCAGGCCTGTCTCGGATATATTCATACCGGAGAAAACGCCCCTCACCTCCATAGGCACCTCCTATTCATTAATCAACCCTTCCCCTGATAATAGAGGAATAGAGCTGAAATCTATTTGCCAACATATGCACCATCGTCTGATACGACATATTCGCTTCCGTCATCTTTATGATTTCTTCATCTATCTCAACTGGCTTATCCGTATCTTTCACATATTTGCCTAAATCCACGTTGTCATGCAGATTGCCGTCAATATGTCTGGCATTGGTCTTTGCCAACTCAATATGCCTGCCTTGTTCCTGCTCCAATATCTCTGAGAAATCCGCCTCTTTAGCCTTATATCCCGGTGTATTGGCATTGGCAATATTGTTAGCCCTTACCTTTGACTCCAGACTGAGCCTGTCCATTGCTTCGGCCAACTTATTACTTGCGCCTTGCACAAAATACCCCATAGACAAATCCCTCCTTGCCTTTCTACTCGTTTCTTAAATAAGCAAAAACCATTCCAATATCTATTTAGCCAAACAAGACACCAATCCAAATCCCAAGATATCCGCCTCTGATGCAACCTCTTTATCGCAAAGCAGGCACATACGTTGTATGTAATTTTCCAGTTCCCTTACATTTCCCGGCCAGTCATATTCCATCAAAGCCGACAACGCTCCATCATCTAATTTTTTCAAACGCACTGCCGGATTTTTGGAATACTTTTTCAAAAACACGTCCACCAACATAGGGATGTCCTCTTTTCTATCCCTTAAAGCGGGTATTCTAACAGGTATAATACTCAATCTAAAAAACAAGTCCTGCCTAAACCTGCCCTCTTTGGCCTCTTCCTCCAAATCCCTATTCGTCGTGGCTATAACCCTCACGTCAACAGAGACCGTCTGGCTTCCGCCCACTCTGTCAAATTCGCCCTCTTGCAATGCCCTTAACAATTTGGCCTGCAAACCTATATCCATTTCGCTTATCTCGTCTAACAACAGTGTCCCGCCATTTGCCAGCTCAAACTTCCCCAATCTCCTTTGAACCGCGCCGGTAAAGGCCCCCTTTTCATGGCCGAAAAGCTCGCTTTCCAGCAAAGACGCTGGCAAAGCCGCGCAGTTCACAGAGACAAAAGGAGCGTCTTTTCTGTTTCCAGTATAGTGAATATACCTTGCAAAGACCTCTTTTCCCGTCCCTGTTTCGCCGGTTAAAAGGATCGTCGCATTTGAATCCTTTACCCTGTCAACCAATCGCACCAGCTCTTGCATAGATGGATGAAATGCGACAAACGGAACAGAACTTTCCTGTTTTACCTCCTGTTTTAGCGCCTGATTTTCCTTCTTTAAAATCTGCCTTTCTTCCGCCCTCTTTATTATCATCATAAGCTCGTCGCTGGAAAATGGCTTTGTGATGTAATCATACGCGCCTATCTTCATTGCCTCCACAGCTGTTTCAACCGTTGCATAAGCAGTCATCATAATCACGCACAAATCCGGAGACAATTCCATAGCCTTTTTCATTAACTCTATACCGCTCATCTGCGGCATCTTCAAATCCGTTATCATAATCGGGATATCCGTTTTCTTTAAAATAGATAATGCCTCTTTTCCATTAACAGCGGAAAAGACCTTATACCCCGCCTTTTTCAAAAGCAGTTTTAACGACTCCAAAACAAGGGCATCGTCATCAACAATCAGGATTCGTGTGGCAGCCATAATACTATATCCGTCCCCCCTTCTTTGCGGGAATCTATCTCCATCTTGCCATTATGCGCAGAGATAATCCTAAAACATATCGGCAGGCCCAACCCAACACCCCTTTCTTTTGTCGTAAAAAACGGCTCCATAATCTTTTCTTTTACAGAATCTTCTATACCGCAACCGTTATCCGACACAACCACCTTTACAAAAGCGCCTTCTTTTTTAGCGCTTATTTTTATAAGCCCATTTTCACCTACTGCATCAAGGGCGTTTTCAAGTAAATTAACAAAAACCCTTTGCAGATGAAATCCATCGGCCTGTATATATTTTACAGACAAATCCGCTTGTATATCAACATCTTTTTGCGCTCTCTTATATTCTACCGCATTTTCAGCCTTTTCCAACAACTCATTTAAATCCACTTCACGAATGTTCAATTTCAAGTCCTGCGCAAAGGCCAAAATCTCTGTTACAATCGCGTCTAAACGATGCACAGCAACCATAATATTTGATATCAAAAACCGATGTTCTTTATTATCCCGCAATTCCGATTGCAACATCTCCGCAGACAACTTCATACCTGCCAATGGATTTCTTATCTCATGGGCAAGGACTGTTGCCATCTCTCCGATAGCAGCCAAACGCTTTGACCTATTTAACTCCTCGGTAAGGTCTGCAACACGCTTTTCAAGGGAAGCAAAATAGCCTATAAGCTCGCCTGAGCTCTTATTAAACTCCTCAAAGGCCTTTGCGAGTTCTTCAGGAGAGATCTGTGGCATAATTTAGCCTCTTTTATCCATAAACTTACTGGACGGATTAATAGGCCCTTTCCTAGACGAGGAATAAAGGCCAAGGGCCTTTTTCCCAACACTTACCTTTCCCATTTCCCTTGAACGGCCTTGCTGAAGGCCTTTGGCAAGATCTATACATTCCTGCTCAACGGCCAACAACTCCTTTAAAATAGCTCCTATCTCATCAAAAACACCTGAAATGGCAGATTGTTCCTCTGCGGAAAACACCGACCTATCCTCATTCCACCTAAGCTTAAACTCCGCTAACTGGGCATCGGTTTTTTCTATCTCCTTAACCAGTTCGGCTTTTTTCAACAGAAGTTCATTGACTATATTCGTATCAGAGATATTCGCTTTTTGTTGGTGAGAAAACTCCAACATCCGATTATACACGTCTCGTTGTTTTTTCAAGAGGACCAAGACAGCTTCTATATTTTTTCTCATCAGCTGGACAACTCCTCTACCAAATCCTTTGTGCTCTCCAATTTTTCCCTGATAGCCATCTCGTTAAGATTCCAATCGGCTTCCTTTGCCCAATAACTATCAGGATACAACTCCTTCACCTGTTCAAAATATGCCCTTGCCTTTTCTTCCTCGCCAAGCTGTTTAAAACACAAGGCCTTTTGATAGAGAATCCAATCCGGCACTGGAAGCTGCGCCTTTTTATATATGGCCTCCACCTTTGAATACACATTGCGCGCGCCCTTTATATCACCCTTCAAGAAAAACATATCGGCAATCTTTGTTATGGCATACATAATATCCGCAAACGAATCCTTGTCTATATTCTCCTCGCATAACAACTGCGTTGACGATCTGGAACCTTCTATTGTGCAGTGGTGTTTCTTCAAAATCCGGTCAAGATACCTGCTGTAAGAATTAAACGCGCTATCGTACTCCTTCTTCTCAACATAACAATCCGCCTGCCATTTTATCAACTCCGTCTGTCTGTGCCAATTATGGGAAAGCGCGCTTGCATTTTTAAATGCCTCCAGCGCCTCGTCATATTGGCCGGCCTTAAAATATACCCGCCCCAAGGCAAAGAACGTTGCTGATTTTAATCTATAATCTCCCAAAAACCTGTTATTGGCAACGCGAACATAGTTTTCAATCGCAGGAGTAATATCCCCGACGGCCTCATACGTCCGGCCCAAAAGATACCTGCACCAAAATCTCCACGGGCTTAAAGCGGAAAAAACAATAGCGTCCTTTAGAGTCCTTTCAGCCTTGGCATACTCGCCTGCATAAAAGTAAGCAACACTCATCCTATAATATATCTTGCTCCTGTCTATATTCTTGCTCTCCTTAAACTTCTCTATCAATTCTATATACGTGCCGACAGCATCTCTATATTTTTTCGCCCTTAACTGCGCCTCTGCCTTTGCCATATATATCTTTTTCATTGCAATCGCATCATCAGGAAGCTGCAGCTCTTCCAGCAGTTTATCATAGATATCAGCCGCTTCAGAATACCTGCCCATAAGTTCCAATGTCCTGGCCAGTTTCCACTTAACGCGTCTTATGTGCTTATACCTCCTATATTTTTTCACCAATTCCTGAAGCCAATTGGCCGCTTCCTTAAACCTGCCTTCTCTGGCAAGCAACAACGCCATCTCCTCTATGCCAACGGGAACCAAATCCGAGTCGTAAAAACGCTCCTTAAACTGGTAATAGGCCTCTATCGCCTCTTCAAACTCATCTTGTTGAGCTAAAGTGCGCGCAATCTCAAGCATCGCCTTAGGCGCATACTCGCTGTACTTGTATTTTTTGGCCAAAAATTTATATTCCTTTATCGCCTCTTTCGGCCTGTTATCCGCGTTTAAGGCCTTTGCCAATTCAAATTCCAACAATGCCCCCATATCCTCGTCTTGTATCAGGCCCTTGCCCTTTTTAAATGCCTCAACGGCCTTGCCATACTCTCCTAAATTAGACAACGCCTCGCCGTATATAAGATACATCTCCCCTCTGAACTTGTGTTTCGGAAACTTTGCCAAAAACGTTCTACACACGTCGCTTAATTCCTTATACTTTTTCTGAGAACGATAGATATCCGCAATCAACTTATATGCCTGAGGAAGAAGCTTGCTATTAGGATACTTGCCTATCAACTTCCACAGCTCCAAGAGAGACTGAGCGTAATTACCCATATCGTATAATAATTTACCTATATTAAACTGAACCTCCTGCGCCTCTTTTGAATACGCAAACTCCTGCAAAAAATCCCTATAAAATTTCAGGCTATTATGCACATCGCCCGCGCCTTTATATGCCTCCGCAAGCCTCAAAATCGCCTCTTGTTTATACGAAGACTTATCCGATTCTGCGTAAAGGGCCTTATAATACTCTATGGCCTTTTCATAGAATTCCTTTCTTGACGTGCTTTGGGCCTTTTTAAAATACGCATAGCCAATGTAATTAATTGCATCATCTAAAAATTTGGGGCTTAGTTTATCCTTAATAGATTCATAAAAATCCTCTGCCGAGGCCAATTGCCCCTTATCAATCATCTTATATAAAATCGCAAACAATTCTGCTTCACTCATCGGAGCGCTTACGACAGGTTTTTGGGTTTCTTGTTGTTTTGGCGCGGTCATCAACTTAACGAATCCAAAAACAAGCAATACAAGGGATAATCCTATAACGCCAAACAACCCATACACAACCTTTTTAGAAAGTCCCGGAGCAGTATACTGTTCCTTTGCAGTCACATCCTCAACAGTTTCAACAGGCACGGGTTTATCATCGGCAGGACTTTCTCCACCTACCTTGATGTCAACAACCTTCTCCTCGACATCAATATTTTCGCCTTCTTTGAGCAGGATTTTCCCTTCATCCTGATCTGCCTTTTTTCCCGATGAATCCTGATTTTGATCAGATGAATCTTGATTCTTTTCAGAGGAATCTGGAGCAGCAGGGCTGTCTCCTAAAAGGGCTGCCCTTTCATCTCCCGCAACCTCAGGGACATCTTTATCTTCGCCCCCCTCAGGCTCCTCATTCGTCCCTGCTGGCTCCTGTTCCTCTTCCCCCTGTTTCCCGGCAGATTCCTCCTGGCGCGGAGAACCCTCCTCCTGTCCGGAAATCTCTATATCCTCTTTTTCGGATTTTTCACTTGATTCCTTCTCTTCCTGTTCTTGCGCTTCCTTATCATCCTTTTCCTTTGACTCTTCTATCTTTTCCTTTTTCTCCTCAACCGGTTTTTCTTCCTGCTTATCTTCTGCCTTTTCCTCTTGCTTTTCCTCACTATCGGATTTCTCGCCTTTATCTTTAGGCGCAGCGCTGTCCTGTGGTTTTTCCTTATCCTGCTGTTCTTTAGATTCCTCCGCGGGCACTTCACTGGCCGCTTCTTTTTCCTTTACCTGCTCTTCCGAATCCTTTGCAGATACACTAATCTCCTTACCCAGAAAATCTGTTAATTCCTTTGCCAAATCCGCAGTTAAATCAAAAGAATCCTCTGCGGAAAGCTCTTCTCCCACAATTGCGCTAACAGCGCAAACCGCCTCAGTAATATCCAACTCATACTGATTGGCAAAATCCTTTATCGTCAAAGCCCCTGAAGAACCAGAATCGCCTTTATCCGCAGCGCCCTCTGACTTTTCCTCTTCAACTGGTTTTTCTTCCTGCTTACTCTCTACTTTTTCCTCTTGTTTTTCCTCACTATCGGATTTCTCGCTTTTCTCTTCAGACGCGGCGCTGTCCTGTGGTTTTTCTTTATCACCCGAAGATTCCGCTTGTTTTTTGGTTTTCTTTTTAGCGCCTGTTTTTTCCTTTGTTTCCTTTTTCTTATCGGATTTTGCCTGCGGTTCATCCTCTTGATCAGAGCCCTCTGCTTTTTTATCAGGGTTATTTTCTTTTTTCTCTTCAGCGCCTTCTGGCAGTTTAATCTCCATTCCCAAAAAGTCCGTCAGTTCCTTTGCCAGATCAACAGTTAAATCAAACTCATCGTCTAATGAGAGCTCCTTGCCAACAACAGCGCTAACAGCGCAAACCGCTTCGGTTTGGTCTATATTGTATTGGGCAGCAAACTCAGATACCTTCATTGCCGGTTGCGCCCTCCTGCATTTCCTTATCCAAGATATCCCTTATCTGCAACAGGTTATATCCTTCGGATTTCAGTTCCTTTATCCTCTTAACCCTTAAAAAAACATCCTCCGCATACAACCTATGTCCTGACGGGGTACGCCGGGCCTCTTTTAAAAGCCCAAGCTGTGTATAATTGTGGATAATCTGACGCGACAGGCCGGTATAATACATTACCTCGCCTATCTTATACAACTTCTCAGGAACAGGAAATAGATCTCCCTGCACAGGCCCATTAGGGGTCAAATCCGCCAATCTCTTCCCCCTTATTTAGTGTTTTAATATAAAATACAACATATCAATTATGTCTGATAAATTGTATCATATAAAAGACAAAAGACAAAGTATATTTTATCAATTGGCATTTATATTTTATAATTTACATATTGTAAAGATAAGAATGCATATAATTTTGATTAGAAAATAACCCTATGAACCGCTTTTGGTTTGGGCGCCTTGGGCCTTATCTATCAGGGCAGAGACCTGATTGACAAATTCTGGTTTTAGTCCTGCTGACTTGATTTGCTCCAGAATCTGCTTTGCGCCGTCGATGTTTTTGTTCTTAAGCAAAAGAAGAATTCTATCCAAGAATGCCCTTGCTCGCACCTTTTCAGGATATTTCCCATCGGAAGAAATCTCTGATAGGATATCCATTGCATCATTAACCTTTCCCGAGGCCAGATACAACCTAACCAACCCAGTCATACCAACATACTTCAACGCCTCTTTGTCAGAATCTATGGCCTTTTTATATTCTGCCTCGGCAATGGAATAATATTTATCGCCTTTACCTGCGGATTTCGCAACAATATACATATCCGTCAATCCCTTATAATAAAGAATAGAACCTTTAACAGGGGCAAGCCCTTTCTCAAAACAGGACAAGGCATTGTTATAATCCTTTTTCCTCAAAAACCACTTACTAAGCGCGTTGTAAAAAGCAACCTTATCCTTTTGCGTTTCCAGTTTGTCTCCCAAGGCTATGGCCTCTCTATTTTTGCCCAGCGCGGCCAACAAAATCGCCTCTATACGCAATGCCCTTGGGGCCAAACCCCGTTCTTTCGCAGAAGACTCCAAGGACTGCGCTTCTTTAAGCAGGATATTCAACTGCCCTTCCACCATCTGATTAGGATCCGCCACAGCCTTGTCCACCTTGCGTTCCAGTCCCCACAACTGCCTTTCCAAAGAATACCTCTGTGAACAACCGCTAATCAATACAACAGACAAAAACACCAACAATAATTTAACGCGCTTCATATTTGCCCCTCTCTTCTATGTATATATTTATAACAATAACATTAATGGCCGTATTTACAACCACTGCCCATAACCACGATACAACATCTATTGCAAGCAATGCCTCCGGCCCATAGGACGATACCAAGAAAACCTTTGCGCCGGGAAGTTTCACCAATATGAATGGAAGAAAACAAGCCAACGCAAAGAGTAATATCAAAAATGTCAGAAAAAACAGAGAGGCCCCCATTTTTGCCCCCAATTTAATTCCTCTAACAAAAGACTTCAACTCATATATCGCAGGGAATATATACGAAATCAATGCATAAATAATAGCGCTGATTAATAGATTAGTCCCTATTAACAGCCCCATATTAATAACCGCGCTCTTTATGCCTATCTTTCCGGCCAAAAGCCCCACCCCGAAAACAGCCCCTTTACTCACAAGAGACAATATAACTTGGGCCAAAAACGACAACACAAGAAAAATAAAAAACATACGGCTATCTTTCTTTGGCGCATCATTTTCAACTATATTAGACCGCCTGAATATAATCTTTATCAAAAACAACGTTGCTAACGCCCCGACAAGCACGTCAAAAAACACACCCGTGGAAGAAAGGATTCTATCCATCCAAAACAAGTGTCCGGGATAATGCAAAGCCGCGGGAGAAAAAAACCTTGCAATTAAAGGGCCTCCAATAATCTTTAACGGCCACTGCACACTGTAAAATAAGATAACCATCCAAAAGAATTTAGACAACGCCACTAATAAAAACGGCGACCATACAGACATAGAAGCCATCTGCTTAAACGACTTGGACA
>Ga0256914_1003229_pt1 | contig 12959 bp, 4 predicted proteins | sample HulkmetaG_FD_191571 | JGI IMG/M metagenome (GOLD analysis project Ga0256914, IMG submission 191571) | Hydrothermal chimney microbial communities from Main Endeavour vent field at the Juan de Fuca Ridge, Pacific Ocean - Hulk | ecosystem: Environmental > Aquatic > Marine > Hydrothermal vents ... | reverse complement strand
CAAGACCCTGGTCGCCACCCTGCCGATTTACCTCAACGCCCTGGCGCTCAACCCCAAATGGGTGGAACTGGCGCAGCGGAAATGGGGCGAGGACCCCGACAAATGGCAGTTCACCCCCCTGGAGGGGATTCCCGTCAGCCGCGGCGTTCACCTGATCACCGTCAACGATTACCTCGCCCGCCGTGACGCCCGCTGGAAAGCCCCCATCTACAACCTGCTGGGGCTGAGCGTGGGCGTGCTGCAAATGGCTTCCCGCACCGAGCACGGGCGCAAGGCCTTTTTGGTGGATTTGGAACGCGAATCCCCCCACGAGGACCAGCACCAACTCCGCATGGTAGACCGCAAACTGGCCTACGATGCCGATGTGACCTACGGCACCAACTCCGAGTTCGGCTTCGACTACCTGCGCGACAACATGAAAATGCGCCTGGAAGAGCGCGTTCAGCGCGGGCACTACTACGCCATCATTGACGAGGTGGACAACGTCCTGATTGACGAAGCCCGCACCCCGCTGATCATCTCCGGCCCGGCGGCGGAAGCCACCGAATGGTACGTCAAAATGGCGCAAATTGTGCGGCAACTGCGCCCCGAAGATTACGAGGTGGATGTCAAAGACCGCACCGTCACCCTCACCGAAATCGGCGAACTGCACGTCGAGGAGATGCTCGGCCAGCCCCTGCGGGACCCGGAGCGCCCCGAAGACGTGACTCCCGAACAGGCGCGCCTGCTCGGCTACCTGGAACAGGCCCTGCGCGCCCAGTTCCTCTACCAGCGCAACAAGGAATACGTCGTCCAGGGCGGCAAGGTGATCATCGTGGATACCTTCACCGGGCGGCTGATGCCGGGCCGCCGCTGGTCGGACGGGCTGCATCAGGCGGTGGAGGCCAAAGAGGGCGTCAAGGTCGAGAGCGAAAACGTCACCTACGCCACCATCACCATCCAGAACTACTTCCGCATGTACGAAAAACTGTCCGGTATGACCGGCACCGCCCTCACCGAAGCGGAGGAGTTCGAGGAAATCTACGGCCTGGATGTACTCGCCATCCCCACCAACCTGGAATACCAGGCCGAGCGGCCGGATTCGCCGCTCATCGCCCTGCAAGCCGTGGATGAGTACGGCTACAGGTACACCTACTACGCCGACCAGAACGACCCCGACAAAACGCCCCTCTTCTACAAGCGCAAGGACTACCCCGACGTAATCTACCGCAGCGAGGAGGCCAAACTGCGCGCCATCGTGCAGGAGATCATCGCCTACCACACCGTCGGGCGGCCGATTCTGGTCGGCACCACCTCGGTGGAACTCTCCGAGCGCGTCTCCCGCCGCCTCAGGCCGGAGTCCGTGCGCCGCCTGGCGCAGGTGTTGCTCATCCGCGATGCCTGGTTCCGCAAGAACAACCGCGAGCCGGATGGCCGTGCCATTGCCGAACTGGCACCGCTCAACGCACCGCTGGACAAACTGCGCCCCGCCGAAATGCGCCGCATGATCCGCGAGATGGATTTGGGGATTTCACTCAACCCCTCGGATGAACGCAACCTGACGCGCCTGCTGGAAATTCTGCGGGTTGCCCCCTCCGGGGGGGAGCGGCTGACGGAAATTCTGGAGGGCGGCATCCCCCATCAGGTGCTCAACGCCCGAAAACACACCGTTGAATCCCAAATCATCGCCGGGGCCGGTGCCTTCGGAGCGGTCACCATCGCCACCAACATGGCGGGCCGCGGTGTGGACATCAAACTGGGCGGCGAACTGGCCGAGGAAATCCTGACCTCTGTCAACCGCGTCCTGCGGCGCGCCGGTTTCCACAACGCCTACGAGATGACGATGGAAGAGCGCCGCGACGCCCTGCTCACCCTCTCCGAGAGCGATTACGGCATCTACGACGCCGAAGTCCACTTCTTCCTGAAATCAATGGAGGAGATGGAGGCGGTCAAAGCCCTGGGCGGTCTGCACGTCATCGGCTCGGAGCGGCACGAAGCCCGCCGCATTGACAACCAGTTGCGCGGGCGTGCCGCCCGTCAGGGAGACCCCGGCTCCTCGCGCTTCTACCTTTCCCTGGATGACGATCTGATGATACGCTTCGGCGGCCAGCAGATGGAAAATCTCATGGCGCGCCTGAACATTGACGAGGCCCTGCCGATGGAAATGCGCCTGGTTAGCCGGATTGTAGAATCCTCCCAGACCCGCGTGGAGGGCGCCAACTTCGATGTCCGCAAGCACCTGCTGGAATACGATGACGTTCTCAACACCCAGCGGCAGAAAATCTATGAGCAGCGCGACCGCATCTTCGTCAAGGACGACCTCAGCGAGGACGTGCTCGATATGCTGCAAACCGAGGTCACCCAGCGCGTTCCCGAAGCCCTGGCAGACGAGGGCGGCCCCTGGAAACTGCTCTCCTGGCTGGAACAGATTCAACCCTCCATGCCCCTGCACGATGATGGCATTTTCCCCTCCTACACGCTGAAACTGCTGGTGAATCAGGCCCTCGGCGAGGGCGAAATCGTCATCAGCCCGCAGCAGGCGCGGGAAACCGTAATTCAACTGGCATCCGACGCCATCCAGGCTGAGGAGGAGCACATCCTCGCCAGCACCCACCACCTGCTGGAACAAAACCTGGACCGGCTGGACGAGCAACTGGAAGAACGCCTCGACGCCCTGGACATCTTCCTCGAAGGGCTGGAACTCGGCGACGAGACCGACACCCGCACTCCGAAGGAGATTGCCGAGGAGTTGGTGCAGACCGTCCGCCTGCCGCTGCGCCTGAACAGCAGTCAACTGCGCACCCTGCGCGACGACCCGCGCGCCCTGGAAGACGACCTGCGCGGCCAGATCGAAAAGGTGATGACCGCCATCACCATCGCCCGGCTGGTCGGCGCAATCCAGCGCGTACTCAAGGAAGACATCGGCCTGGCCGCGATCTCGCTGGATGATGCCGATTGGGAGACACTCTCCAATCAGGTGGTGGCGGCGCTGCAAAACACCTTCGCCCGCCGCCGGGAACGCTACATCGGCGATGGAACTTCCGGGCAAATTTCCACGGATTTGGACAAAATCCTCCCCCGCATCGAGAAGGAAGCGTTCAATCGCTCCGACCTGTACCGCCTGCTGTTGACCGTAATGCAGGGCCGCCGCGCCGATTTCGACAAGAAGACTCACCGCCGGGTGTGGGTGCGCACCACCCGTATCACCTATATCTACGCCGCCGCCAAACTGCTGGAAAACCGCTCCGACGAGACCATCACCAACGATGTGCTGGCCCACTTGCAGGATGCCCAGGCCGCCATGCAGGAGATGTGGGGCGAGAGTGAAATCCGGCGGCTGGGGAGCGTCACACCCGGAGGCCTGGATGACACCGCCCGAAAGGGGCTGCGGGCGAGCCTTGGGGAGGATACCTTTACCGAAATCCAGTCCACGCCCTTCGGGGACCTGACGGGCGACCTCCGCCAGCAGGTGGTGGACGAACTGGGGCGGCAGGCGCTCACCCAAATCTACCGTCAACTCCTGCTGCGGGTGATTTCCGATCTTTGGGTGGAGTACCTGACCCAAATGGAAGCCCTGCGCGTCTCCATCGGGCTGGAGGCTTACGCCCAGCGCGACCCGCTGGTGCAGTACAAGAACAAGGCCTTTGAGATGTTCCAGGGCCTGCTGCGCGATATGCGCATGAGCGTTGTGACCCGTATGTTCACCTACCGCCCCGCGCAGGATGTGGGCGTCGGGCAGGCCGCCTCCGCCGGGTTCATTCTCAGCGATGACGTCGGTGCTGGTTCCCCGCCAGCAGAACAGGCCGCGGCGCAGCCGGAGGCTCCGAAGAAGAAGAAACGACGGCGGAGACGGCGGCGTTAAGGAAAAATTAAGGTTTCTTTTTGTGTTTTTTGTGGTAAAAATGCAATCTCTTCATGCTGTAGAGATGCCCGCGTGCCCCCGCCAACTCCCTGCCTCACTTCTGCCCCCTCTCCCGAAGGGTGCGGGGAACCAAAGCGGAAATTTTGGGGAGATGTGTGTTTGTCAGGTGTGCGTGCGGCGCACACACACCAAAGAGTCCAGTCCCCCCTTCCCTGGGGAGTGCGAAATCTGCCCGAAGGGTGAGAGGGGATGGGGCTTCAGAATGCCACGGCTTGTTGGCAGATAACAATCTTTCTACAATATTTGCCTGTACCCCTTTTGCGGGTGCAAGCAAAAGATGTAGAACGACGGTGTTTCCCCCTACCCTGCCCTCCCCCCGCCGGGGGGAGGGTTGGGTGGGGGGGAAAGGAAGCAGAGCCCATACGACTGCCCAATTTCTACAACATTTGCCTGCACCCCTTTTGCCATTCGGTTGACGGCTTCAGGGGTAAAAGTGGTATACTTGCGTTATCTTGCTGTTCAACATGATCGTGAATTGCCCAAGTTGGGGTAATCACATATTGCCCAAAAAATTGCTAAAAGACCGGGCCGCACAGGGCTTGCTAAAGCCCTGGAGCCTCCTGAAAAAAATCAGCAGATGGCAGGCGGTTTCGCCTGCTTCGCCTGTACAGGCGCCGAGGCCCGGCCGACTACCCAATGCAGAATCGTACCCGCCGCCCGATTGATTTTTATATTGCCTTTCCCAAGGTGGAACTTCATCGTCACCTGGAGGGTTCGCTGCGTCTCAGCACGTTAATTGAGATTGGGCGGGCACATGGGCTGGAACTGATGGGGACTGAACATTTGCGTCCGCTGGTACAAGTGGGGGAGAATGAGCCCTACACTTTTGAGAATTTTCTTTCAAAATTTACTACTCTGCGCTTATTCTACCGTTCCCCGGAAGTGATTGGGCGCATCACCCACGAAGCCATCGAGGACGCGGCAGTGGACAATATCCGTTACCTGGAACTGCGTTTTACGCCCGTCGCTTTGAGCCGGGCGGAGGATTTCCCCCTGGGCGAGGTGATGGACTGGGTGATTGACGGCACCCGAAAGGGCGAGGCAGATTTAGGGGTGAAAACCCGTCTGATTGTCAGTGTCAACCGTCACGAGAGCACCAGACTGGCAGAAGAAGTTATTCAACGGGCGGTTGAGCGGAAGGACCGGGGCATTGTAGGGGTAGATCTGGCGGGGAGCGAAGCCACATCGTCGGCCGCTCCGTTCATCGGCATGTTTCGCGAGGCGCAGCAGGCCGGATTGCGAGTGACTATCCACGCCGGAGAGTGGGGCGGCTCAGAGAATGTGCGTCAGGCTATTGAGGATTTTCAGGCGCAGCGCATCGGCCACGGGGTGCGTGTGATGGAGGACCCGGACGTAGTGGCGTTAGCCCGCGAGCGGGAAACCACCTTTGAAGTTTGCATTACCAGTAACTACCAATCGGGCGTTGTTGCCAATTTGGGCAACCATCCTTTTCCCAGAATGCTGGACGCAGGGCTGAATGCCACTCTCAATACCGATGATCCCAGCATTTCTCAGATTGTGCTCAGCAACGAGTACCGCCTGGCCGCCGAACAGTTGGGGGTTCCTCTGGCAGAGATTCGGGAACGAATTTTTGCGGCTGCCAGGGCATCTTTCCTTCCTGAGGACGAACGCGAGGCGCTGCTGAAATCCTTGCAGGCGGAATACGAGCGGAGCCTGGCTTTTCTTTAGCGCCGGTGATGAACTTTGCTCTCTCCCCCCTTTCGCTGCAACGCAGGGAAAGTTTTTTTGTGCTTGCTCCGGTTAACTGCTGCGTTGTCCGGCTGGTTTTTCATCGTCAATTTGCTGTTCCCACGCCTCAACAGAAGCACGGATGATTTCCCGCACGGGGTCGTAGGGTACGTCATCAATCCCGTCGTATTGTTCCAGCCCAACCAGCACTACCATCCCCCGATCGGGTAGTTCCACCAGCCGTATTGCCCATTTTTGCATGTTGGCTTCCTTGATTTTTTCTTGCAAAACGGCATCAATTTGCGTGACAATGCTGGGCGTTTGCGGCGGTGGTGCGGGCACAACCGATTTCAGCGCATCGCTCAACAAGACGGCTGGGCTGAAGCCGCGCGGCCCTTCTGATGATTCTTGCGGGGGAACCATGACAAGTGGAAGACCCTCGTCCGGCGTGCGGGTTGCGCCTGCCGCTTTTCGGGGTTTGGCCGGGCTGGGCGGTTCCAACCAGCGATAGAAATCCATCACAACTTTCAGAAGGATTTTGCGGTCTGCGGGGGTAAGATCAGCCCCTCTTTTGTAGTACTCGTTCTCGATCTGGAAAATCAGGCGCCCGTCACGCGGGTCCCGCCAAAGGTGGGCGATCTCTTCCCATTTTGGTTTCGGCGGTTTGAACTTCGGGGGGAGGGCCGGTTTCCCGGATGAGGGTTCCGGCTCACGGGGCCTGCCTGGCGAGCCTTGCATTGCTGTTTCGGATTCTGCTTCATCCTGCGGCTGATCGCCGGAAAATTTGCAGAATCCGTACCCTGCCAAAGCAGCCAGAGAAAAGGCTAAAATCAACACGACAGTAACAGCGCCGGGGTTTGCAAAAAGATTGTTCATTCTGTTTTTCCTGACCAAATAGCGAAATTGACGGGAAACTTCAGGGCCAGCGGAAGCAAAATCGTGAATGTGCAATGCGAAGCGGATGCCCGCTTGCGCTTGCCTGCTGCCTGGCGGTTACGATTGCTGCGGGCGGTTTGCAGGCTGCGGTGCATTTGGTCCTCGCAGCCCGGAATCCGGTATGGGAGGCAGCCCGTGGCCTGTCCCGCCGGGCTGTCCCTGCGCCTGCCGCAGTTCTGCGAGCATTCCCAACTCTTCGAAGATGGTTGTGGCGCGGAAGTGGCAATCCACCGCCCAGGCCACCTGGCCTGCGCGATCGTAAAGTTTCCGCAGCACGAGGTAAGTGCGTGCCAGATCCGGGCGGGCACGAATACGGCGCAAAATCTGCATGGATTCAATCAGATACTGTTCTACTTGCGGCCATTCGGGGGCATTGTTCTGGGCGTAAATTTCTCCCATCAATTGCAGGGCGACGGCTTTTGCCCAGCGGTCGTTACCGGCGCGTGCCTGATCCAGTGCGCGGCGCGCTTCGCGTTCAGCATCTTTCAGACGGCCATCCCGCAGCAGCGTGCGTGCCAGAAAAATACGCGGCAGGTAGTGGAAAATGCGGTGGTTATTGGCCTCTGCCCAGCCCAGTGCGCGCTTCAATTGTGCGATTCCGTTCTCGCGCGGCGGGTGAACAGCAGAAACATACCCCTGCAAACTCAGTATCATAAACGTCAGCGGGGTAATTTCGGAATCGTCTGTGGTGGAGAATGAAATACGGTCCAGCGTTTGACGGCAGGATGCCCAATCGCGCAAATGGGCATGAACAAATACATCCTGCATCAATGCAAAATGGAGGTTTTGCAGCGTGCCGTGGGTTTCAGCCAATGCCACCCCCTGGCGGACAGATTCCAATGCTTGCTGCCAGTTTCCAACCCGGCTATAGGCCACACCCAGGTAGCCATAAACAACCGACAAATCGGAGGCTTGCCCGCCGCGCTCTGCCTGTATCCGGATGTACTGTTGAAGGGCGGCAATTGCATCGTCAAAAGCAGATTGGGCGATGCCGGTCCGCCCCAGCATTCGCAGGGCGGCCAGTTTGTGGTGATGACTGTTTTGCTCGCTGGCGAGTCTGAGTGAGCGGCGGGCGTAATCCGCGGCCTCTTCCGGCTGGCCGTCGAGCCAGTAGATCTGCGCCAGACGGCGGTGCAGCCGCATCAAAAGCGATTTGTCGTCTACCGCAAAGGCCAGATGCTCGCTCTCCAGAAGGATTTTCCGCGCCTGGGCGATATTTCCGGCGAACGCATAAACCTGCGCCAGTTGCAGGTTGAGTTCCAGCCGCTCCTTTTTATGGCTTGGCCCAGGCATCCGTCCCAGCAGGCGCATGGCATGAAGCCCGAATTGCCGTGCCTCATGGTATGAGCGCATCTGCAAGGCCTGTTCTCCGGCACGGGTAAGGTAAGGGATGGCTTTCAGGGGCTGATCGCTGTGGGCGTAGTGATGTGCCAGGGTAACAGAATCAGCCGGTGGTACGGTTTCTTCCAGGGCCTCGGCGATGCAGCGGTGAATGTATTGGCGACGCGCCTGGCTCAATTGTGCTTGTGCCACCTGGCGAATTTTATCGTGGCTAAAATCGTACCCGGCAGGGACTTCGCGTACCAGGTCGCGTTGCAACCAGGTTTCAATGTGTGGAATTAATTGCTCCGCAGACCGGCGGCTGACGATCTGCAACAGTGTAAACGAAAATTCCCGCCCGATGACCGCGGCCTGGGCGAGCAACTCCCGGTTTTCATCGGAAAGATGATCCAGACGCGCCTCGATAATCCGCTGGATGGAAAGCGGAATTTGCGTTCTGAAAGCAAGCGATTTGTACGGTTGGCCGGATTCCTGCATGGCGCGCAGCATCTCGACGATGAACAAAGGGTTGCCCTCGGTCTCCTGGTAAAGCCGCCGCGCCGAACGATCATCCAGCCCGCGGTGTGCCGGCCATTGTGCGACCAGTTCCTGCACCTCTTTCTGGGTCAGGCGTCTCAGGTGCAGCCGTTTGAGCAGGTGGTAGCGTTCCCAGGTGCGCATGGTCAGCCGTCTCTCGGCGGGTACATCCTCCGGGCGGCACAACCCGATCACTACCAGCGGATGTTCTGCAATATGCAGGGCCAGGTAATCCAACACCTGCCAGGTGGACGTATCGCACCAGTGAAAATCATCAAAAACCAGATAGAGCGGGCGGCGGGGGAGGCTGCGGCACAATTGCAGAATGAGATTTCCGAACCGCTCCGGCGATACGCTTTGCGAGGATTGCCGGTACCCGCGGGGTGTGTGTGTTCCGGTGCGCGGGGACAGGGTATCCAGTGCATTTTGCCATACTTCAACATCTCCCAGAATTTCGGCGGGGACCGTTTGCAGCAATTTGGCAAAGATCTGGTGAAGTGCGGCGTAGGGAATTAATGTTTTTAACTCATGGCAGATGCTTTGTAAAACCAGCACGCCGGGATGTTTTTGCAGATATTCCTGTACCAGACGCGTTTTGCCGATGCCAGGCTCTCCGCTGATGAGCACAAGTTTTCCCTGCCAGTTTTCTCCAATGCGGTGAACCGTCTCCATCTGGGCGAGGTACTCGTCGCGCCCCACCAGCGGAAGCGCGGCAAACACATCGGGGGCGGGGGCAGTTGCTGCGGCGGGCAGCGCTGTTGACGGCGGCGATTCGTCACCGTGCAGGGCACGGGCAAGATTTTTTGTTTCAGGAAGCGGTTCAACACCGAGTTCGTCTTGCAGCATTTGAACCAGGTGTTGGTAATGACGAATGGCATGGTTGCGCTGCCCCTGTTGCACGTAGAGCCGCATCAGCGCCTGATGTGCTGCTTCGTCCAGCGGATCGGCCTGAACCCATTGCCGGGCGTAGTTTATGGCCTGGCCGCTGGCACCCACCAGCGGAAGTTGGTTGCTTAACCGTTTGAGTACATCCAGATACAACCGGCGGAATTGCCCGCGCGGTTCGTGGGTCCAGTTTTCGTACAAATCTTCCAGCAAATCCCCTGTGTAAAGTGCGGCGGCCGTTTGCAGTTGGGCCAGGCTGGCAGTGGGCAGCGCGTTTTCGCGGAATGTTTCCACATCTAGCCAGAGTTTTGCCTGCGGGTTGAAATGTACACTGGACCCATCTGCCAGCAGCAAGTCACCATCAAACGGGATGGGTTCCAGCACGCGCCGGATGTGATGCAGGTATTGGCGCAGGTTCCGCCGTGCAGCGGATTCAGTGCCGCGCGGCCAAAACAGAAACGCCAACCGCCGCCGGTCTGTCGGCGACTGCCGGTGCATCAGCAGGTAAGAGAGCAGCGAGCGCGTGGTCGGTGAGCCGAGTTCCGTCAGGAGAGTCTCGTCCCAGGTGATGCGCAGCGTCTGAAATAAATAAACCCGGATTGCAGGCATGGTGCGGAGAAAGGGCGCGAAAACGGTTCTGGTTTGCTGCATGGTCAGGGTTTTCGCTGAAGTGCACAAAGCACCGCGAACGACCACGGAGCGAAAGCCCTGAGATTGTAGGATTATACCGCGCCGCCGCGAAAAACCGTTTGGGCCGCGTACATCGGGCGGGGGCAAATGTTGTAGACCCCCCTCCCCTGCCCTCCCAAAATTTTCCGCTTTGGTTCCCCTCTCCCTTCGGGGGAGGGGTTAGGGGTGAGGGCGGGGGGAGGGTTGGGTGGGGAACCACCGGCGTTCTACGTCTTTTGCCTGCACCCCTCGCATCCCGTCCCGTGCACATCCTGCAAATCATGTTATCATGGGCACACGATGACTACGGCTGATGATCTCCCCCGCGACGGAGCGGATGCTTCGTCGCCTGGCGGGCACAACCCTCTCCCGGAGGGAGGCGGTTCCCCTGAGAAAACGGAAGCCCCCGCGGGCGAAGTTCCGGCGCGCCAACCGGCGGGAACGGATTCCCCTCCGGGCAGCGAAAAATCCGCAAAAGCAACCGTCAAAAGCGGGAGAGAAAAATCTTCCGCAATCCCTCCCCAAAAAATTGCGCTCTTCATCGCCTATTGGCTGATCGCCTGCCTGTTTCTGTTCTGCCTGGTGGCCGGGGCGGCCGGTGTCACTTACCCGCTCTGGCGACCGGCGACCTTGACCCCCACCCCAAATCTGACCCGGACGCTGCAAGTCGCCATGCAGTCAATGGTGCCGCCCACCTGGACGTACACCCCCTCCCCGCCGCCGCCTACCGCGACGCCCCTGCCCACGGCTACCTGGACTCCCCTGCCGACCCAATCCCCCACCATCACGCCCACCCCAACCCGCACCGGCACGATTACGCCGGGGCCTTATCCGCCCACGCTGACCCCCGCCCGCCCGCGCGAGGAAGCCAATGCCTTTTACATTTACGAGTTGACCGCCGCCGATTACGACTACGCCATCGGCCTGGCGGAAGGCTACCCGGATACGCTGCCGCAATCTGCGCGCGGGCCGAACAACCGCGATTATTACGCGGCTTACGGGTACGCGGTGATCTTGCAGGGGGAGGCGCTGCTGCGCTATCCCGGAGACCCGCTCGCCCAAAAATGGCGCTGGAGACAGGCTTACAACCTGGCGCGCACCGGGAACCCGCAGGCCGCGGTGCAATACGCCTCGCTGATTGAAGACGCTTTGCTGCACGGGGAGGTGGCGCTGAGCGGCCTCCCGGCGTGGCTGCACTTCCAGGACCCGCGCTTGTGGCTGGAGGTCTTCGACCGCCCGGCGGCGGCGGGCAACACGGCCAACTTTTTGCTCAAGGTCAACGCGGATCGCGGCAGCGCGTACCTGTGGATGGTCGAAACCGACAGGGGGACGCGCATCTACCCCCTGGCTAGCGAGTTCGACTTCCCTACCCGTATCCTGCCGGAGGAATTCTGGAGCGACCTGACCGGCGACGAGACGGCGGAACTGGTTATCCACCACCCCGGCGACCCGACGCGGGCTATCCGCCTGCCGCGCGTTTTCGACCTTTCCATCAACCCGCCGCGGGAACTTTATTTCCGCCCCAACCAGGATTTCAAAATCGGGCTGGAGGGCGAAGACCAGTGGCGCGCCGTCGCAACCGGGGCGGGCGGGAACGTCCTGCGCTACACTGCCAGCGTCTACCCGCCTTGCCCGACCACCATCGAGCAAACCTACACCTGGAACGGCACCTGGTTCGAGCGTACCCAGGCCGCATATACCCTCCAGCCGTCGCCCGGCCTGACCAGTTACTGCGCGCTGGTGGTCAACCAGGCTGCTGCCGTCTGGGGGCCGGAGACCGCCATCCCGCTGCTGGAAACCTTAATCCCGCTCTGGCCGCCCCAGGGCGGGACGACAACGTATCCGCCGGATGCCAAAGACGAGTTGCGCTACCGCCTGGGGATTGACTACGCCATGAGCGGAGATCCCCTGCACGCCGACGCGGTGTTTGCCGATTTGATCGCCAACCCGACGGTTCCCGGCAGCCGCTGGGTGGCTCCGGCGCGGGATTTTCGGGCGGGGCTGCCCTCTCCGGGGGGGATTTACCGTTCTTGTGTGGAGGCCTCCCTGAATTTCTGCGACCCGCGGCTCGCCCTGCAAAATCTGGTGGATTCGATCCCCGGAGATACGCCTTACGATGTCTTCTACTATCTGACCGGGGCGGGGGTGTCCGTCCGCTATACGGATGTGTTCGATTTTGAGGGGGACGGCATCCCGGAGCGTTATTTCACCTTCCGGCATACGCCCGACCAGAAACTGGAATTCTGGCTGATTGCCGGGAAGGAAAACGGGTTCGCCGCCCTTTTTGTGGATACCGTTGATCAGGTCAACCCGACCCTGACGCTTTACACCACCCGCCAGGGCGTGCCGATTGTCTGGCTGGGGAAGCAGCAATCGTTCACGCTGAACCGCTTCCCTGCCACCGACGAGGTTTACATTACGCTTTACCCGCCCAGTTATTTCTACGAGGATTACACGATGGATGCGGCAAAAAGCGGGATGGAAGCCCTGCTTTCGGGCGCGGCGCCGCTGCCGGTGCGCGATGCTCTGCTGGAACTGCGCCGCTCGGAGAATTTCGCCTGCCTGAATGATAACAACTGCGCCTATTTCTACTACACCCTGGGGCTGGCGAGCGAACTGATCCCGGATGAGCAGGGTGCAATTGAAAGTTATCTCTACAACTGGAACGAGTACCCCTACACGGTGTTCACCGCCATGTCGCGGCTCAAACTGGCTTACAAGCCCGGCTACGGTCCGCCGCCGACCTTTACCCCCACGCCGACCAAGACTCCCACGCGCACACCGACCTTAACCCCGACGCGCACGCCGACTCTGACGCGCACGCCCGGCCCCTCCCCGACGCCGACACTTTCCCCCACGCCGGGGCCTTCCCCGACGCCGACCCAGACACCGACCCGCACGATGATACCGACATCCACCCCGACACATACGGTCGTACCGACGGTTACGGGATCGCCCTGAGAGTGATGACGAGTCAGCGAATCAGCGAGTCAGCGGGTCGGCGAGTCAGCGAGTCAGCGGG
>Ga0256914_1003228_pt1 | contig 12959 bp, 11 predicted proteins | sample HulkmetaG_FD_191571 | JGI IMG/M metagenome (GOLD analysis project Ga0256914, IMG submission 191571) | Hydrothermal chimney microbial communities from Main Endeavour vent field at the Juan de Fuca Ridge, Pacific Ocean - Hulk | ecosystem: Environmental > Aquatic > Marine > Hydrothermal vents ... | reverse complement strand
CGCTTTCAAGATAGCCCAAAATAGCATATTTTTGATTTTGGTTTTCAAAAAGAGAATCTATATGTTCGCAGACCTCCTCCATGCTTTTTAGATACTTTTTATTTTCCTGAGTCAGTCTGTCGATATGGGGAAAAAGTCCATTTTTGAAAAGATTTGAATTTATCTGCGCTTTTGTATATTTTGCGCACTCTTCTATATCAAAACTGTTATCGATAAATGCTATAAAATCAACCGTCTCTTTGATAAGCTCTTTTGAGATACATATCTCCTTTTTTTCGGATATCTTGAAAATATCAAAAATGGAGAGTAAAGAGGTGTGGAGGTATTTAAGTTCCATGGGATGGAGTTTTTTTAGTTTTATGCGTCTTAAAATCCTCTCAAGATCGTATATCTGTTTCAAAGGAACTTCAAAATCCCTGTAACATTTTATCAGTTTTTCGATCAGTTCATACCGCTCTTTCAAAGAGTGAATATCGCATATCGGATTTAAGAGTCTCTCTTTTAAAACTCTCTTTCCAAAAGCGGTGGATGTTTTGTCTATCAGAGACAAAAGTGTCATATCGGAGGGATTTTTGGAAATGATACCGATTTGCTCAAGGGCATTGTTTCCGAGATAAACAAACTTTGAGTTACCCAAAAACAGAGGTCTGTTCATCTTCTCAAGAAGATTTTGATCATGGTCGATGATAAATTCACAAAGTATCGCCAGACTTTCGCTTGTGTAGGGAAATCTCTCAAGATTCAGGTATTCTATGGGAGAGAGGATCGATTTTATCTCAAATATTCTCTCAAAAAGGAGATTTTGATAGATCACTTTTACTCTGTGATCATTGAAACTGTAATGATAATTCCCCTCTATTTCAAGATATTGGAAAATCTTATCAACATCTATCTTTTTATCCAAAAAGGTGAAGATTATCTCACTTGTCTGATAGCTTTGCAAAAGGGAAAACACTTCATCCAAAGCATAGGTTTTATCCTCTCTTGTTCCATGTATCTCGTTTATCAGAGTCTTTCCGGTACTTACATCGATAGCGGCATAACCTATGGAATAGACATCTCTGTTTCTGTCGATAAACAAAGAGACGATATAGTTTTCGTTTGGCTCCATCACATAGTCGATATTGGTTCCCGGAGAGATGATATTTGAGATATATCGTTTGATATTGGGCGGTTCTCCCTTTTGTCGTACGATCACAAGGGTATATTTTTTGGTTTGGATAAGACGGTTTAGATATCTCTCAAAAGAGACGGAAGGCACACCGGCAAGGAGAGGATTTTGCATAGAATTTTCTATGATCGATTTGTTTTTGCGGGTAAGCTGGATGTTTAGAAGCTCGGCTATCTCTTTTGCTTTTCCTATCCTGATATCGCTGTTGTTTACCTCATAAACTTCAAAAAACGCCCCTATCTCTATCAGTACAATCGTATCTTTGCCATATTTTTTTTCAAAAAGAGTTTGCAGATCAAAATATATTTCGGTTAAAAGCTTTTTTTTGTTGTTTAAAATCCTGTCAATTTTTTGATTTTGTTTCAATCAAAATCCTCTTTTTTTCATATTTTGGGATTTATTATATCACATTTTGTTTCATGACAAATTTAGTTTAAAAATTCTACAACAACTATAAATATATATTGTAATATAATTAAAGAGTATTTTGTATTGTGCAAAATTAATCATATTCTTAAAAAATATACGATTTGGATGAAAACAAATGATTGATATAAATGTCTCAAAAATATTGCAGGGAAGTTTGGGAGAGATGGAGCTTGAAGTTTCTTTGAAGATAAAGGAGGGGGATTTTATCGCACTTGCCGGAGAGAGTGGCAGCGGTAAAACAACTCTGCTTCGTATCATAGCCGGTTTGGAAAAAGCAAAAGGCAGGATTACAGTCGGTGATATTGTATGGTCGGATGAAAACTTTGTATTGCCTGTGCAAAAGAGAAAGATAGGTTTTGTATTTCAAGATTATGCTCTTTTTGATAATATGAGTGTTGAGGAGAATCTGCTTTTTGTAAGAAAAGAGAAAAAATTGGCAGAACATCTGCTTGAGATAACAAAACTTGACAGATTCAAAAAACGACTCCCTTCCACTCTAAGCGGAGGACAAAAACAGCGTGTCTCTTTGTGCAGAGCGATGATGAACAGACCCAAACTGCTTTTGATGGATGAGCCTCTCTCAGCTCTTGATCCCGCTATGAGAAGCAGACTCCAAAATGAGATCCTTACTCTTCATAAGGAGTTTAAAACGACAACGATTATGGTCAGCCATGATCCAAGCGAGATTTATCGTCTTGCCGATAAGATGGTAGTGCTTCATCTAGGAAAGATTTTGCAGGAGGGGAAGCCAAAAGATCTGCTTTTAAAAACAAGCGGCAGTAAAAAGTTCTCGTTTGAAGGAGAACTTTTGGATGTGATCAAAGTTGATGTGATCTATATAGCGATCATCTCCATAGGACAACAGCTTGTAGAAGTGATAGTAAGCAAACAAGAAGCCAAAAATCTGCGTATAGGAGAGAGAGTAACAGTAAGCACAAAGGCTTTTGCTCCGTCTGTTGTGTAAGGTCATTGTTTTAAATCGTTATCTTTTTAATTTTTGTTTCAATGAAAAGTGAAATGCCATTGTTTCTTCTTCTAAATTTGCTTTTGAGTTTTTGTGATGAAGTTGAAGATTTTGGATATTTTGAAGCTACTATATAACACTTTTTTTCACTGTTTTGATGCTCAGATCTACAATGATTTATGGTTGCTTCCAACTGTTTTATTCCGTGTTCTACACCTTTTCCTTTTAGTTCCACATAAAAAACTTTTTCTACTGCTTCTTCTTGTATAATTTCAAAGAGATAATCACATTTTAGACCTTCTTTTATGTAACACCCGTCCACTGTAACTTTGTTTACAAGAGATGATGATTCATTGATAATTTGGAATTTTTTCCCTCGTTCTTTAACAGATACTATTCTATTTCTTGTATTCTCGTTGCAGATAGAAATCATTGCTAATCCAATTTGGATAATAAAGTGTCAAAAGTATTACTGACTTCGTCTGATATGGAGTCTATCAGATTGATACCGATTAATCTATCCTCTTTGTCCATGATATCAACGGATTTTCCGTCTATTATCGTATAAGCTTTTACATCTTCAAAGTTGACGCAGTGTTTTTCTTCTACAATATTTTTGATAGCATCTGCACCTTTTTGATTTTTTACATCATTTGCTAAAATTAAATTATTTAAAGCAGTTAAAATATAAGGACTGTGTGTCATCATAAACAGTTTATTTTCACCTTTTATATGCTCTATGATATATTCTACCGTTTCTTTCTGGGATTTTGGGAAAAGGTTTTGTTCAGGTTCTTCAATAATAATGCTTTGATGTTTGTTTGCAAAATATTTAACAGTTAAATAGAGAGGCAGAGAGGATTGGATTCCGCTTGAAGCATATTCCAAATCTAAATAGTCAGTCTTATTATAATAAATTTTATCTTTGGTGTCATTTATATATTTTATATTTAGAAATTCCAACTCTTTTATTTCATTTCTTGCTTTTTCAAATTCGCTGGTAAAATGAAGAAGAAATTTTGGTAAAGGAACTTCAGCGCTTATGAGTGTAGATAGGGATTTGCTGAATAAAGATATAAGGTTTCGTTCTGCCGGAATATATTGGGATGATTTTGAAATAAATTTTATTGTTGCCATGATGTCGCCCATTGGTTCAAAAGCCGGAAGTTTTCTTAATTCTTCAGGAATTATATCGTCTTTGAAATAGTTGTTTAACAGATATGTGGAAATTCTTCCATATTCCAATACAAAAAATCGTTCATTATCTATATAATATTCTATACGGGATTTTTCTGTAATAAAATTGATATTATAATTTGCAAATTTTTTAAGAATTTTTTCTTCATCATCTTTTATATCATATAAATTTGGTATATCTGTAACAATAGCGATAATTTTTGCCAAAATACTTTTTCCGCTACCGTTTTCTCCGATAAAAAGATTAATTTTACTTAATTTGATATCGACATCTTTAAGAGGACCAAAATCTTTTACAATTAATCTGTTCATATTTTATATCATCCGTTTTTTGGCATTATTATAGCATAAAGTTATATTGGATAAAAGCAAAAATCTTCCTCAACCTTTTTCCCGTTTTGCCGATTATATGCAAATAGTTTCAATAATAAAAAGGATCCTCACGATGGAAAAATTTTTACGCGGTTATTTTAACAGATTTTCTTTATCGGTTATGTTTTCTATAATTATTTTTATCATAGCTCTTATCGTTTCTACTGTCATTCAGACTGTGAAATATCAACAGGCAAAAACGGTTCTTGAAGAGAAGTTGGAATCACAGGCCATGTCGGTTCTTAATTTTGCGGATGTTTTGCTTGAGAGCAGAAATGATAAATTTTTCAGTGGTCAAAGTTCTGAAATTCCTCAGGTGATACAAAATGAAGTTTTCAATAAATTTACAAAAATATCCAACGGAAAAATCTTCTTTAAAGAAGCCTCCATTACTCCTACCGATCCGAAAAACAAAGCAGAAGATTTTGAAAAAGAGACAATAGAGTATTTTATAAAACACAAAGATAAAAAGATAAAAGAGCAAATAATCAAAAAAGACGGCAAAGAGTATTATATGCTCTCAAAGCCTATCCTTTCTGAAAAAAAGTGTCAGCAATGCCATCCAAACTGGACAAAAGAGGGAGAGGTTATAGCAATAGAGGATGTTTTGATTGATCTTGATGATTTTAAGGCTGCTCTTAAAAACAATCTTTATATGACTGTTTTTCTCTGGTTTATAAATATTACCATTTTACTGCTTATCATATATATTTTATTTAAAAAACTTATTGCAAACAGGATTCAAAAGATTTTGGAGATCATATTTCGGGTTGAAAACGGAAAATTTATCATAGATGATCTTTTAAAGGGTGAAAATATAAAAGAGGGCAGTTCCAAAAATGAGATAGACAGGATAATCCGTCATCTTAAAAGAATGGTTGATACTCTAAAACCGGTTATTGAAAATGTTGTGGCAGAGAGTAAGGATACCGCTTTTGAATCTATCTATGCCTATATAAAGCTTCATGAAAGCGTTGATTTGATAGAAAAACAGCAATACTATATCTCATCCTCTGATAAAAATATACACATGATGCTTGATATAAACAGACAGCTTGAAAGCAGTCTTGATTCACTCGTGGAGAAACTCTCAAATGCTTCAACAAGGATAGGTGAGGGACAAAAAGCGGTTAATGAGAATATCAACTCATCAAACAAAGCAACTTCTTCCATGAATAAAACCGTAACAGCTATCAGTGAACTGAAAACTTTTTCGGATGAGATATCCGTAACGATAGGCAAGATAACAGATATCGCAGATGAGACAAATCTTATAGCCCTAAATGCCGCTATCGAAGCGGCAAGAGCCGGAGTTCACGGCAGAGGTTTTGCAGTTGTGGCAGAAAAGATAAGAGAACTTGCCGAGATATCTTTGGAAAATGCAAACAATATCACATCACTTATCAAAAAGATAAACAAACATGTTGATGAGGTAACTATCAATGCTTCCCAGACAAAAGAGATTATAACCGTATTACAGCAAAATTCTTCTATGATTAAAAATGATTTTAACCGTGTTGATGAGAGTATAGTGGAGACAAATGATACTTTGTCGAGTTTTAGAAGTGATTTTACAAAAGAGAAAAACGCTTTGAATGATGTTGTCTATTATCTTGAAGATATTTTGAAAAATGCGGATCAGCTGATATCAAATTCCAAAATAACACAAACTTCCATCAAAAATATAACGATAGAAAGCAGCAATCTCAAAAGTCTGGCTGACGGATTTGAGGTTATACTAAACAGAAGAGAGGCAAAAAGAACCGTTATAGCTCCTCCGGTAAAAGCCAAAGTTACATCAAACAAAGGCAAATTTTTGGATGCTTACATATTTGACAAATCCGAAGGCGGACTCTCTTTGGTCTATCAGGAGGGTCCTGCTGCCTTATCCAAAGATGAAAGAGCAGAGGTTGAAGTTGAAAAAGCGGTAGAAGGTTCGATGAAATTTAGAATAGAAGTCGTTTACTGTTATAAGAAAAAAGGAACCAACACCATTTTTTGCGGAGCCAAGATCATCAGATAAGGGATCTGTTAGCACTTTTTTTGTAAAATGCCCTTAAAAACATTAAAGGGCATTTATGCAAAATATCAAAGAAGTTTTAAAAGCTCATAAGCTGACAGAAGAGGATTATGACCATATAAAAAAGATCCTTAAAAGAGAGCCGAATTTTTTGGAAATAGGGATCTTTTCTGCAATGTGGAGTGAACACTGCTCCTACAAATCTAGTAAAAAATATCTAAGAGGTTTTCCCGTCAGTGCGCCCTGGGTTATCCAGGGTCCCGGAGAAAATGCGGGTGTTATCGATATAGGAGAAGGCATGGCAGCCGTTTTCAAGATGGAATCCCATAACCATCCGAGTTTTATAGAGCCTTTTCAGGGAGCCGCTACGGGAGTAGGAGGAATACTGAGAGATGTTTTTACGATGGGTGCAAGACCTGTTGCAAATATGAACTCTTTGAGATTTGGAAATATCCGCAAAAATGACAAAACAGGACACTATCAAAGATATCTTGTCAGAGGCGTTGTAGAAGGTATCGGAAGTTACGGTAACTGTATGGGAGTGCCGACAATCGGAGGAGAGATCTTTTTTGATGACTGCTATAACGGCAATATTTTGGTAAATGCCTTTACACTTGGAATCTGCAAAGAGGAAGATATATTTTACGGAAGAGCCGAAGGTATCGGCAATCCGGTTATCTATGTAGGAAGCAAAACCGGAAGAGACGGTCTAGGCGGTGCGGTTATGGCAAGTGACAGTTTTACAGAAGAGAACAAATCTCTAAGACCTACTGTTCAGGTGGGAGATCCTTTTACCGAAAAACTGCTTTTGGAAGCTTGTCTTGAGCTTTTTAAACAAGACTATATCGTGGGTATTCAGGATATGGGAGCTGCGGGACTTACAAGCAGCTCTTTTGAGATGGCGGGAAGAACCGGAAGCGGAATGAAGATGTATCTTGACAAAGTTCCCGCAAGAGAAGAGAATATGACCCCTTATGAATTTATGCTGAGTGAATCTCAGGAGAGAATGTTGATATGTGCCAAAAAAGGGTATGAAGACAAAGTTTTGGATATTTTCAGAAAATGGGATCTTGATGCCGAAATCATAGGAGAGGTAACTGACAGCGGAAATATGGAACTTCTTTGGCATAATGAATTGGTTGCAAATATACCGATAGCACCGATAACCGAAGAGGCGCCTGTGCTTGATCGCCCTGTAAAAGAGCCTTCATATCTGAAAGAGACAGCAAAAACGGATATAGATGATTTTGAAAAAGTCTCAAATGAAGAAGCATTTGACAAACTTTTTAAGAGTGTGGAAGTTGTAGATAAATCATGGATCTATGACCAATACGACTCTATGGTACAGACAAATACCGTAAAAGGACCCGGAACTCTTGATGCTAGTGTTGTTCGTATAAAAGAGAGCGGAAAAGCTCTTGCTATGAGCAGTGACTGCAATCCGAGATACTGTTTTATCGATCCAAAAGGCGGAGCGGCGGCGGCTGTGATGGAGAGCGGAAGAAATGTCGCTATGAGCGGAGCGGTTCCTTTGGCGATCACGGACTGTCTAAATTACGGCAATCCCGAAAATCCCGAAGTTATGTGGCAGTTCGCAAAGGGATGTGAGGGGATAAAAGAGGCGTGTGAGAGGCTGAATACGCCTGTTGTCAGCGGAAATGTATCTTTGTATAACGAAACAAACGGTGTTGGAGTATTCCCTACGCCTACTATCGCAATGGTCGGTTTAAATGATGATCAAAACAAAATCCTTCCTTCATTTTTTCAAAAGAGTAAAAATTTGATATACTTGATAGGAGAGGTAAAAAAAGAGTTTGGCGGGAGTTTGTATCTAAAAGAGATTTACGGAAAAGTTGTCGGAAAACTGCCTGAAATAGACTATGAAAAAGAGTTGAAACTTTGGAAAATTGTCAATGAAGCAAACAAAAGAGATCTTATCAGGTGTGCCAAAGATGTCAATGTCGGAGGTGTCGCGATAGCACTGGCAAAAATGGCGGCAAAAAGTTCTCTTGGTCTCAATGCCTCTATGAAATGTGATGATGAAAGAGAGATTTTTGCAGAATCTTTTTCCTGTGCCGTTGTGGAAGTTGAGAGAGACAAAAAAGAGGAATTTGAAAAACTTGCAAAAGAGTTTGATATAAATGCAAAGTTTTTGGGAGAGATTACAAAAGATGGATTTGTTTTCAACAATATAGAAAAAGATATAGACAAACTGAAAAATATCTATTTTGATACATTTAAAGAGTTGATAGAACAAGATATTTGATTTTTATAATGATTGAATAAAGGAGTCAAAAATGTTAAAAGATTTACTCTATATAGGACTTGGAAGCGCACTTCTTGCAAAAGAGAAAGTCGAGGAGGAGTTGAACAAACTCATAGAAAAAGGCAAACTTTCAAAAGAGGATGCCGAAAAATTTCTTGACAGCGCCAAAAAAAAGGGAGAAGAGGAGGAGAAAAAAGCGAAAGAGGAGTTTAAGAAAACTCTAAAAGAGGTTTTGGAGGATCTCGATATCGCTACGAAAAAGGATATAGAAGATTTAAAAGAGTCTTTAAAAGGTGAGTAGTTCTCTTTACTCTCCCTCAAGAGTATGGAAGATTTTCATACTCTTGATGACTCTTTTTTTACTGATCAAAAAAAGAGACAGATTTTTATGGTTTAGACCTTTAAAACCAAATGATTTAAGATCTTCTATCATCTCACTGGGGGCAAGTTTTATAAAACTGGCTCAGGTATTGGCAACGAGGGCTGATTTTTTTTCCACCGAATATCTGGAGGAGTTAAAAACACTTCATGACGAACTGCCTCCGATGAGAGAAGAAGATTTTAGAAAAGTCTTTGACAGCTCTTTTAAAACAAACCCTTTCAAATCTTTCAATCAACAACCCATAGCAAGTGCATCGATAGGTCAGGTTCATGAGGCATTTTTAGAGGACGGAACAAAAGTTGCGGTAAAATTAAGAAGATTTGGTATCCAAAAAAGAGTTTCAAGCGATATTGTCATACTAAGGGCAATGAACTCTGTTTTTAAGCCTCTCTTTTCCCATTACACCAAAAATTCGATAGAAGCGGTTATCAATGAATTTTCAAATATGATCATGCAGGAAGTCAGCCTGAGTCATGAGCTGAACAATCTGAAAAAGTTTTCCCAGACCTATAAAAACAGCGGTATAATTTTCCCAAAAGTCTATGAAAAATATTGCAGTGATGATGCTATTGTTATGAGTTTTGAAGAGGGATACAGATTTGACAACAAAGAGGCTCTTTTGAAAGAGGGGATTGATTTTAAGCCGATTATTGAAAAAATGGTAAATTTTTATGCCGAACAGATGTTGATAAAAGGCTATTTTCATGCCGATCCGCATCCGGGAAATCTTCTTGTAAACAAAAAAGGAGAGCTTATACTTTTGGATTTTGGGATGGTAAAGAGGATTCCCAATGAAACAAGAATAGCCATTATAGAGATGATAAAATCGGCTCATGAGAGAGATTATGAACTTTATGTATCAAGTGCCAAAAAGCTTGGAACGATTGCCTATGAAGCGCCAAAAGGGGAGTTGGCGGAGTTTACTGAGAGAATGTTTGAGATATTTGACAATGACTCTTTAAGCGCTTTGTCTATGCAGACTTTGGCGTTTGAGATACTTGAATCCACAAGAAATTTTCCTTTCAAACTGCCTCAGGAGGCTATCTATATCCTAAGAGTAAGTGCCATAATAGAGGGGCTTGGAACGACATATATCGAGAATTTCAACGGTATAAAAGATATCCTTCCGATTTTGCAAAAAAATATCCCAAGAGCGCTTGGCGGAAAAGAGAATTTGATAGAAACGGTTATTGAAGAGTTTAAATATGTTCCCTTTTTGATCAAAGATCTAAAAAGCACTCTGAAACAGGCAAGTGAAGGGGAGTTGAAAGTAGAACTCTCTTTGCATCAGTTGGAGTGGATCACAAAAGAGCTTAAAGAGTATATTAAACCCATTTTGATATCATTTGCTTTGATGTTTGCTTCCCTGTTTTTGTTACTGATAAATTCTGATTTTCAAGCTATATCGATAGTGATATTTCTGTTTGCTTTTTTTAAGATTATTTATAGATAAAAAGGATAAAAATGAGTTTGAAGTTAAAATTTTTTATTGCATTTGTTGTTGTTTTGGCAGCTCTTCAACTCTTGCCGTTAAAATGTGATAATCCTCCTTATAACAAAGATGAGGAGATAAAGGTTCCAAAAGAGGTTATGACACTCTTTAGGAGAGCATGTTATGACTGCCACTCCAATGAAACGAAATGGCCATGGTATTCTCATGTGGCTCCGATGTCGATCTTTGTTGTCAAACATGTTCATGACGGCAGAGCGTGGCTTAATTTTTCCGTGTGGGAAAAATATGATGAGAAAAAGAAAAAAGAGCTGAAAAATAAAATATTTAGAAGTATAGCGATGGCAATGCCTCTGGAGATGTACCTGAAAGTGCATAAAGAGGCTGTTTTGAGTGAAGATGAAAAAGATATCATCAGAAGATGGGCAAGTAACGGTACTATGCAAATAGAACCTTTAAGATAAGGAGTCAAAATGGTAACAAAAGAGATAAAGGATTTTGAAGAGATACGAACGAGGGCGAGGGCGTTTTTATGTTATCTGCTCTCAAGAAATATTCCCAACAAAGTTCCAGAACCCATGCTTGATACAATAATACAGGCTTTGAAAAAAATAAAAAAAGAGAATAAAGATATTGATTCTCTTTATGTTCTGGATCCGCAGGGTATTCAGATAATAGATGCCATATCCAATAATTCAAGCTTTAGAAGAGGAAAAAATATCAATAAAAGTATGAGAGCATACTATTACCGTGCGGCAAAGGAGAAAAGATGTATTTTAACAGATCCCTATCCTTCTGCCGCTACAAAAGAGTTGACGGTAACGGCTTCCTATCCCGTTTATGATGATAAAAACAGACTCAGATTTATAGTTTGTATGGATATTTCACTGAGTAAACTGTTGAAAATAGTTCATCCTACTTCGATAGATTCCATATTTGGGAGTTTTAACAAAACTGTTTATGCTCTTTTTTGTTTTGCACTGTTTTTGGTTGCATTTTTACTCTTTTTCAAAGGTTTTACAAGTATAGCAACTTATGGATTCAGTATAGAGAAACTTGATATCAAAGAGATATTTGAATCAACTATTTTGATAACTCTTTCACTGGCTATTTTTGATCTGATCAAAACCATATTTGAAGAGGAAGTTTTGGGTAAAAGCAAAAAGGAGCATACCGAAGACATCCATAAAACAATGATAAGATTTTTAGGCTCTATCATCATAGCGTTATCTATCGAAGCCTTGATGCTTGTATTTAAGTTTGCGATAATAGGTCCTGAAAAGATTCTCTATGCTGTATTTCTTTTGGCGGGAGTAACATTTTTGTTATTCGGATTGGCTTATTATTTAAAATCGATCAGAACGGATAAGTAAAAAAAATGGTAGCAGAGGGGGAACTCGAATCCCCGACCTCCGGCTTATGAGACCAGAAAGATATATTGGATTTACTGAAAATAGTACATTAAATAGTGTTGCTGAAGTATATTTTAATGTTAAATGTAACCCTCAAGTAGCATGGACATAGTACATTCCGATATAAGGAATACTTTTTGCTATAAAGCCAAAAAAGTATGTTTATATCGGGAGGAAAAATAGAGCCAGAGTTATTGAGAATTTTAAAAGAGCATATATCAGAACAGGCAAGACCACAGGGGAGACAATATAGTTTGCCAATAATAATGTTTTTATCAATAATAGCTATATTAATGGGAGCAAAAAATCCAATAGAGATATATAAATGGATGAAAGCAAACGCAAAAAGAAAGGAGATAAAAAAATTACTCGAAGTGGAGTTTATACGAATACCTGGAAAATCAAGATTATATGATTTTTTTGAGATAGTAGATAAAGATGAATTAGAGACGGCTTTTAGAAAATGGGTAGAGAGTATTGTGGATATGCCAAAAGATGCAACACTAGCGGTAGATGGTAAAAAACTTCGAGGAAGTGATGGTAAAAATAGAGATGCTGTAAATATACTTTCAGCAGTTATTGCCGAGTATGGATTAATTGTTGCCCATAAAGAGATAAATAATAAATCAAATGAGATACCAGCACTTCAAGAGTTAATAGGAGAGCTTGATGAGAGCTTTTGTTATGAGTTTGATGCCCTAAATACTCAAAAAAAACTTTAAAAGATATCCAAAGCAAAGGCAGTACATTTGTGGCAAAAGTAAAAGAGAACCAAAAAGAGTTAAGTGAGTTTGTTAAAGAGATAGAGAGTGTATCAGCAATTAGTTCGCATCATAGCGATACTGTAAAACAGTCTGGTCAAATAATAAACAGAGAAGTTTATGTTTATAATGATTGCTCATATCCTTGGAATGGTATCTTTATACAATCGATTATTCGCATTGATAAAACCATTGACAATCAAGAGACTACAACACACTATTATATATCAAATGAGTATAATGATGCTAAAACTTTTTTGGCAAAAATTCTTGATGAATGGAGTGTCGAAACGATGCACTTTTATAAAGATACTGCATTAAATGAAGATAAATGCAAAGTTAACAAAGGTGCTTTTGTTTTATCTGTTCTTAGAAGCTTTGTTATCAATATTTTACATTTGAATAAAGTTAAAAATATTGGTAGAAAAATTGTTGAAACAACATATGACCTTACAGAAGCTTTAACACTTATTTGTATGACAAAAATCAAGTATGGACTTATTAAATGAATATTAGGATTGGAATGAAGTACGAT
>Ga0256914_1003227_pt1 | contig 12963 bp, 13 predicted proteins | sample HulkmetaG_FD_191571 | JGI IMG/M metagenome (GOLD analysis project Ga0256914, IMG submission 191571) | Hydrothermal chimney microbial communities from Main Endeavour vent field at the Juan de Fuca Ridge, Pacific Ocean - Hulk | ecosystem: Environmental > Aquatic > Marine > Hydrothermal vents ... | reverse complement strand
CTATCCCAGGGACGCGGCGGCCTTCGTCTTCATCACCGGCGGTCCGGGGACGGGAAAGACCATCCTCGGGCTGGAGCTCACGGCCAGGGCCTGGCTCGGAAGGGAGGAAGGGGGAGGGGTCTTCCTCTTTTACTCCGTGGAGCAATCTCCCCTGGACATCCAACGGAAGCTCGAGGCCGATTTCGGCTACTACTTCGAATGCGACCGGGAGGTCCGGGTCAACACCGAGGGCCTCATCGGCAAGGTCCAGCTCGAGGTCGACGCCCCCGGCGGCGGGGTGAACCGCCTTCTCCTCCTCCAGGCCAACCCGGCGGGACTCCAGGGTCCTCCTCCCGGGGGAAGACCTCCCATGGTGGGAATCGAGTGGATCCAGGCCGAGGTGGGAAACCTGGCCAGGGTGGACAACCTGGTCCTGGTCTGCCTGGACAACGTGGCCCTCCTCCTCTCCGAGACGGAATACCTTCCCAAGAGGGCCGCCCTTCTCCAGGTCCGCAAGGAGCTCCAGCGCCACAGGATCCACGGAATCTTCATCCAGGAGGAATCGCCCGGCGCCAGGCCCTGCCTCCCCTCGGCGGAGGAATTCTCCACGGACATCCTGATCCGCCTGAGCTTCGGCACCTTCCGGAACGACTTCAAGGCCAGGATGCTGGAGATCGAGAAGGCCAGGCACCAGTATTACTACCGGGGGGCGCACCACTTCTCCATCGTGGGGAAAGATATACGCCGGGACCAGTTTCTGGGAGCCAGGAGCGAAAAGGGCCCGGGCGTCCATATCTACCCCTCCATCCCGGCCCAGCTCTCCCTTCTCAGGGATGCGGCTTACCACAAACGTCCTCCCAGGGGGCCCGACCCCCTGGACTACGGGATCCCCGCCCTGGACAAGGCCCTCTCGGGAGGAGGCGGCCCGACGGTCCGGACCTCCACGGTCCTCCTCGCCGAGCCCGGGACCCCCGCAACGGAAGCCGCCCTCTTCTTCGCCGCCGCCGGTGTGGCCAAGGGTGAGAAGGCCTTCTTCGTCTCCACCAGGGAGGACCTGGACTCCCTCCGGAGGATCTGCAGGAGGAGGAAGGGGCTGGAAGGCCTCCTCGCGGGGGGCGGGGAAGGATTCCACCCACTCTTCGTCCCCCGCTATCTCAATCCCGAACTGATTCCTCCTGGGAAGTTCACCTGGGACATCCTGGACATGGTGGGCGCATCGGGTCCCGTTCCCGAGGAACCTCCTCCCCACAGGAGGCTCGTCTTCGACACCATCACGGGCCTGGACACCCGGTTTCCCCTGGTGGAGGACCCGGATTTCCTCGTCCTCGCCCTCCTGGACCTGCTCCGCAACCAGGGGGTCTCCCCCCTCTTCATCGAGGTCTTCTCCCCCGGGGACGGGGAAGGCGGGGCGCCGGCGGCCCTCCTGGCGCCCTACGTCTCGCGCTTCGATACGGTGGTCCAGGTCTTCTTCCGCCGGGACGGAACCAGGGAGACCCCCTGGTGCAGGATCCACAAGTCTCCCGGCGGAGAGGACGGGCGGGAGCCCTTCCCCCTGGACTTCAGTTCCGGAGCCTGAAAGGGACCTCCATGCCGTAATCCGCCCGGAGGACCCGGCCTTCCACGATACTTCCCTCCCTCCGGAGGAAGGGAAGGGTAACCCGGACCCGGAAGAGGCCGATGGCGGAGCCTTCCCTGGAGGCCCGGGGAAGTTCCGGAAGGGGGAAGGAGGGCTTTCCCCAGCGGATACAGATGGAGCCCTTCCCGTCCAGGAAGGAGACCTTCCCGCCCACAAGAGCCTTCAAGGCCCCCAGGGGAAGTCCGGGCCGGGCGAGGGCCGAAGCCACCTTCCTTCCCCTCTCCCCGGAAAGGAGTCCAGCCCGCAGGAAGCCCCCTTCCGCCCCGAAGGCCAGGAGGATCCGGCCGTCCAGGCCGGCCGCCAGGTCCCGGGCCGGATCCAGGCCGAGGCGGGCCTTCAGGAATCCCACACCCACCTGGAGCATCTTTCCCGCCGGGCCCGAAAGGCTCTCCAGGCCCGAGAGGAAGGATCCGAGCCTGGCGGGATCGATCCTCCAGGCCAGGTAGGAAAAAGCCCCCCTGGGGGGACTTCCATCGATGCCCCCTTTCCCGGGAAGGAGGATCCCGGGCAAACCGAACCGGTCGGGCCAGAGGAAGAGGGCCGCCCTGCCCCGGCCACCCCTTTCCACCCGGGCCAGGAGGGCCTCGAAGGTGTCCAGGTTCAGAGCCTCCCGGAACTCCCTCCGGGCAAGCCAGGCCGTTCTTCCGGGAAGCATCCCCTCCTTTCCCTTCCCCGCCCCACCTCCTTCCAGAAGGCGGGCCAGGGAGATCCACAAGAGGAGCCTTCCCTTCCAGGGCGCTGCGGCACGGGTGAGGACGGGCCAGGCCGGGGAGTCGGCCAGGACGGGTCCTTTCGGAACCGAATCCCCCGAGGGAGTGAAGGAGAGGATTCCTCCTCTCCAGGGCCGGACCCGGCGAGGAAGGGAGCCCCCCCCTCCCTCTCTCCGGAAAAGGGCCAGGAGCCGCCGGCCCGCCAAGGCGGCGGCCAGCCCGTCCGTCCTCTCCAGGAACCGGATCTCCTCCCTCCCGAACCCCAAGGACACGAGGAGATCCGGAATGGGGGAATCGGGAGGAATCCTCCCGGGGAAGGAGAGGCCGAAGAGGGTCTCCTCCGGGAGGGCGCCCAGGAGGTCCCCTCCCGGAAGATCGGAGGCCCTCCCTGCACCTTCTCTCCTGCAACCCGCCGCCGGGAAGGTGCAGGCCAGCAAAAGGAGGAGAAGACAGAGGAGTCTCACCTCTTTTTCTTCCACGGCGCCCCACCCTCCTGGAGGAAGCGAAGCAGGAGCCTGACGCCCACGCCGAAGGCGCCGCCCTTGTAGTAGTCCCGCTTGCGGACCTTCCAGGCCGTTCCGGCGATGTCGAGGTGGGCCCAGGGGGTCTCGCCGGCGAAGTGTTCCAGGAAAGCCGCCGCCGTGATGGTCCCGGCGCCCGCGCCGTCGGCGCCGATGTTCCTGAGATCGCCGTAAGCCCCCTTTACGAGATCCTTGTATTCCTTCCAGAGGGGAAGGCGCCAGCACCTCTCTCCCGTCTTCTCCCCGGCCGAGAGGATGGATTCCGCCAGGCCCTCGTGGTTGGAGAGGAGCCCCGTCGCCTCGTGCCCCAGGGCCACCACGCAGGCCCCTGTCAGAGTGGCCAGGTCCACGATCGCCCTCGGCTCGAAACGTTTCTTCCCGTAGGCGATGCAATCCGCCAGGACGAGTCTTCCCTCGGCGTCGGTATTGAGGACCTCGATGGTGGTTCCGTCGCAGGCCCGGACCAGGTCACCAGGCTTCTGGGCGCCCCCGCCGGGCATGTTCTCCGCCAGGCCCAGGATCCCGACCAGGTCGTAAGGCAGGCTCTTTCCTCCCCTGAGGGCGTGGAAGAGCCCGAGGACCGCGGCGGCGCCGCACATGTCGTAGCGCATTTCGTCCATGCCCCGGGAAGGCTTGAGGGAGATCCCCCCCGAGTCGAAGGTGAGTCCCTTCCCCACGACGCATACCTTCTCCTTGGCGGAAGGCCTGGTCTGGAGGATCACCATCCTGGGTGTCTCCTTGGATCCCCGGGCCACACCCAGGAAGGCTTCCATCTTCAGGCGTTTCATCTCCCTGGGGCCGAGGACGGTGCACTTGTATCCCCAGGCCCGCGCCACCTTCCTGGCCCGGGAGGCGAAATCCGCCGGGGTGAGGAGGTTGGAGGGAAGGTCGCCCAGCTCCCGGGCCAGGTTCTGCCCCTCGGCACCCGCCAGGCCCAGGCGGAACCCCCGGGAAGCCCGGCTCCGTTCCCCGGCCTTCCCCTGGAGGAAGACAGCCGCCCTGGCGGGAGCCTTCTTCTCCTTGGAATCCTTGTGGCGGAAACGGTCGAACTTGTAGGAAGCCAGCAGAAGCCCCTCGGCGAGGGCGGCCCCCGCCTCGAAGGGCTCCACCGGGTGTCCCCCCAGGGGGAAGGCCAGGCTGAACCCGGGGGCCTCCAGGGCCGAGGCCCGGTTGTAGGCCTTTCCTGCAAGACGCCGCACCTTCTCGGGGTCCAGTTCCCCCGCCTTGCCCGCCCCCAGGAGAAGGAGCCTCGACGCAGGGGGACTCCCCTGGGGATAGAGGAGCCTGGTGGAACCGAAATCCCCGTCCAGGTCCTTCCAGGCGGCCTCCAGGGGCTTTCCGTAGCCCCGGATCGCGGGCGGAGTCTCCCCCTGGAAGGCCGGCAGGATCAACAAGGCCGTCTTCACCCCTTCAGGGGCTCCCGTCTTCAAAGAGACTTTCATGGAGGTTTCCTCTCCTTTCGTGCTCCGTCTCGTCTTTTCGCCGGGTCAATCGCCGTCCAGGATCCCTGCAAGGAAAGGATTGGACCTCTTTTCCTCTTCCACCGTGGTCCCTGGACCGTGGCCCGGAAGGATCCGGGTCTCCCCTGGAAGGGAAAGGACCTTCTCCCGGATGGACTGGAAGAGGAGGGGACCGTCTCCACCGGGGAGGTCCGTCCTTCCCACGGAGCCGCGGAAGAGAAGGTCTCCCGTGAAGAGGGTGTCTCCCGCCAGGAAGGCCACCGAACCGGGGCTGTGGCCCGGTACGTGCAGGACTTCCAGGAAGCCCTCTCCCAGGGGGATCTTGTCGCCCTGGGCCAGTTCACGGTCCAGGGGGGGCGGATCCACGGGAGGAAGGCCGAACTGCTTGCGCGTCCCGGCGAGCCCCTCCAGGAGGAAACGGTCGGCGGGATGCATGGCGAAGGGGATCCCCCCCCAGGCCTCCTTTAGGCCGGGAGCGGCCGAGACGTGGTCCAGGTGGCCGTGGGTGGCCAGTAGGATCTCGACCCGGACCCCCCTACCCTCCACCCAGGAACGGATCCGCTCCGGTTCGTCCCCCGGGTCCAGGAGGGCGCCTCTCCCCGACGCGGGGTCCCATACGAGCCAGGCGTTGGCCTGGAAGGCACCGACGGCGAGACTTTCGATTTCCATCGCCGCATCATACCAGGGGGACTTTCCGAAGAAAGAAAGACCCGGGCGAAGGGCCCCGGCGATGCTCCGCCGGAAGTGCCGGAGAAGCGAAAAAAAAAGGCCCTTCCGGTCGTTCCGGAAGGGCCTTCCCCGTCCGCCTCGGGCCGCCGCCCGCCTTCCGGCGGGCTCCCCCCGGCCCGGAGCAAATCCTTGTTTCCGCTCTACTCGTCGCTGATGGCAGCCGCCACGAGGCAACCCTTGGCCACGGAGTTCAGGGGCTCCGGAGCCCGGCGCACCTCGGACACGTCCAGGGGGAAGTCCACTTTCTGGAATTCCTCCCGGAAGACCTCCTCGAACCCCTCGATCATGGAGGTTCCGCCGGCGCAGACCACGTGGATCGCGTCGGGGAAGGTGGGCATGTTGGAGCTGGACTCGAAGCGGTGCTTGATGTTCGTGATGGTGTAGTTCAGGAGGTTCCGGTAGTAGATGGCGATGGCCTCCTCCTCCCGGTTCTTGGGATTGCGGATGTCCACGCCCCGCTCCTTCAGGTAGGTCGCCTTGGAGGTGGGGATCCCCAGCACGGTGGCCACGTTCTTGTCGATCCAGTCCCCGCCGCGGCAAACCGAGAAGGAGAGGGCCGGGATGGTCTTGTAGCAGACGCAGACGTTGACCATTCCGCCGCCGAAGCTGATGCCGATCCCCGTGAAGTCCTGCTCGGCCAGTTCGGAGAAGACCACGGCGTGGCCCTCGTTGATGGCCTGGGCGTTGTAGCCCATCTTGCGCAACATGCCCTCGAAGAGGCCCTGGTGGTAGATCACGTTGTTGTCGGCGTCGATGGACTCGGCGGGCACGGAGAAGTAGCAGTTCTCGTTGGGCGCCGCCGGCTCACCCAGGACCTTGGAGATGATCAGCTTGATCATGGGCAGGGCGTCCACCTCGCTGGGGCTGATCAGGCCGTCCTTCATGGGACGGCGCGTCTCCCTTCCGAAGATGTTGGCCAGCTCGAAGGCCGATTCCCCGATGACGATCATCTTGCCGTTGTGCACGACGTAGGGGACCTTGAGCTTGGTCAGCATGTTCTTGGAGTACACGTCGCCCTTGATGTCCAGGAAGGCGTTTCGCTCCAGATGGATGGCCACGTTCCCGTCGGGAGTCTGGACGGCGGCGGCGATGTTGGCCGTCCCGATGTCCAGTCCCTTCCCGAGGAGGATGTTGGTCTCGCCTCCCTGCTGCTGGTCCACCTCCGAAGCGGTGGTGGTGCCGGCATCCTGCTGGTTCTCGAAGTCCTGGTAGTTTTCGTTTTCGCTCATCTGCTCAACCCACTCCCCTTCCTGGCCTTGGAAATCTTCCGGATGGACTGGATCAACCGCCCTGGCGGCGCAATTTCTTCATGCGTTCCAGGTTCGCCGCGATACCGGCCCCCGAACGCTCCTTCACCTGGACGGTGTCCAGGTTGCTCTCCAAATCCACATCACCGTGATCGGTGAAGAGGGCGTCCAACTTGACCTCTTCCCCTTCCACGGCCTGGTGGATTCCCACTTTCTTCCCGATCTTCTCGATCTTCCCCTCGAGGGAATTCATGACCTGCTCGAGCATGGAGGCGATCTTGCTCTCGTCCCCTCCGGCCTGGGCCGGCTTGGGAGAGGCGACCTGGGCCTTGAGGTCGGCGATCTCACCCATGAGCTTCATCATGAGCTCGGCGTTGAAGCCGCCCAGGGCGGCCTGGGGGGGCTCCCCTGCGGGGGTGGAGGACTCCAGCTCCTTCACCTTGGCCTGGAGTTCCTCCTTCTCCGAGAGGACCCGTCCGAGTTCGGCCCTGAGGCCTTCGAGCTCTTCCTTGAGGCGGGCCGTTTCCTCCAGGCTCGCCTGGAGTCTCTCCGTCTCCCGGCGGCGTTCTTCCAGCTCCTTCTCCCTCTGGGCGAGGAGCCCCTGGAACTCCGCCTTCCCCTCCTGGACGAGCCGTTCCACCTCCTCGGGCGGAACGTAGCCCGAGCCGGCGAGGGCCTTCTCCACTGCTTCCTGGATCATCCCGGCGATTTCGGATGGTCGTATGACCTTGACCCGGGACTTTCCGTTGCGCTCCAGCTCGGCCAGGCTCTTCTCCCTGGCCCGGGCCTCCAACGCTTCCAGCAATTCTGCGGTTTGATCCATGCCAAACGCCCCCAGGTGCGGATGAAGGGCAACCGCCCCCCTCCCTCCGGGGCGAAAAACCGGCTCCCGGGATTCCTCCCGGGCCGCCGTCCCCGCCCTGGGGAAAAGGAGGCACTCAACTCCCCCCTTCTCGAACGGGACGGGCCCCGGCCTTGAGGGATTTCCGCACCCCTGGGGCGAAGTTTGTCCATTCCGGGGACACCAGGGAGGAAATTCCACTCGACCCCGGCGGACGGGATGGATCGAAGGAGAACGGAGGAGGCCCTAGAAGGGGATGGGATCGTCCCCCCCGCCTTCGGCGTAGTACCCCCCTTCGCTCTCCTCGGGAGGAGTCGTGTATTCCTCCTCGGCCCGGGGGGGCGGCGCCGCCGGGGGAGGAGCGGGCCTGCTGGGGGCTTCCTCCCGGTCCTGGCGGGATCCGAGGAACTGGAAGGATTCCCCCACGATCCGGTGCTTGGACCGCCTGGTCCCGTCCTGGGCCGTCCAGGAGGCATACTCCAGGCGCCCTTCCACCAGGATGGGCCGGCCCTTCTTCATGTAGGTGGCGAGGATCTCGGCCATGCGGCCGTAGAAACGGACGTCGATGAAGCAGGTCTGCTCCCTCTGGCCGGAATTCTGGGTGTTGAACCGCCTCGTGGAGGCCAGGCCGAACTCAACCACTTGGGTCCCCGTGGGCAGGGCCCGAAGTTCCGGGTCCCTCGTGAGGTTCCCGATCATGATCACTTTGTTGAAACTAGGCATCTCGAATGTCTCCCGGGTTCTTCGAATGGTGGAACCTCTTCGGGGTGATTCTAACCCTTTCGGCTTCCCGTCCCAATAGAGCCTTCGTGAGGGCCTTTCCTTGGCCCGGAAGAGGAATGGCCGTTAGAATTCCCGGCCACACCAAGGAAGGCGAACTATGAGCGAGAACTACTCCGAACGGCGCGCCCATCCCCGGGCCGAGGCGGATTTTCCCTTGAAGCTCGGTCCCGACGGGAAGATTCCCGCCCGCCTGAAGAACATCTCCCGGTCGGGGCTTTGTTGCGTCGTCCCCCAGCCCCTTCCCGAGATGTCCCTCGCCGAGGCCGTGGTGGAACTCCCCGCCCCCGAGGAAGGGACCCGGGCCTTCCGGCTCCAGGGGGCGGTGGTCCGTTGCCGCCCCGAGGAGGAAGGGGGATACGAAGTGGCCCTCTTCTTCCAGTTCCCGCCCAGGGAGGCCCAGGACCTGATCTCCCGCTACGTCGATTCCAGCCGCTGAGCCCCTACGACCCTGGGCCTTCCCGCCAGGTCGGGCCAGGTCCTCCCGGCCCCCCAGGGAGGTCCGGCCAGGGCCTTTCCCAGGCGCTCCGCCTGGGCCGGAGCGCACTCCAGGAGGAGCCACCCTCCGGGCACCAGGAGTCTCCCCGCCTGTTCCCCCAGTCGCCTCCACAGGCCTTCCAGGCCTTCCCTGCCGGGGAAGAGGGCCAGGGAGGGCTCGAAGCGGGCCACAGAAGGGTCCAAGTCGGGATCGCCCTTTTCCACGTAGGGGGGATTGGAGAGGACCAGGTCCAAGGGGCCACCCCATCCCCTCTCCTCCAGGGGGTCCAGGAGGTTCCCCTGGAAGAACCGCAGCCTCCCGGCCACACCGTGCCTCTCTGCATTGGCCCGGGCCACCTCCAGGGCCGGGCCGGAGAGATCGATGGCGATCCCCCTCCAGCCGGGACGCTCCACGAGGAAACTCACGGCCAGGCACCCCGAACCGGTGCCCACGTCGGCGAAGGTCCCCTCCCCTCTGCCGGCGGAAACCTCCAGGGCCGCATCCAGGAGGGTCTCCGTCTCGGGCCTGGGAACGAGCACCCTCTGGTCCACCAGGAAGGACAAGGAGTGGAACTCCTTCTCTCCCGTCAGGTAGGCCGAAGGAACCCCCCGGGCCCGTTCCCTCAGGAGGTGGCGGAAGGCCTCCTTCTCCTCCTCCGTGAGGGGCCGGTCGAACTCCAGGTAGAGCTGGAGCCGGTCCATCCCGAGAACCTTGGCGAGCAGGACCTCCGCCTCGAGGCGGGGCCTCTCCAGCCCCCTTCCCCCAAGCCATTTCGCGGCCGCCTCCAGGACCCCGAGAAGGGTCGAGGGGAAGGCCTTCCCGGCCTTCCCCTCCCCTTCCCGGGGACGGGGCGAGGAATCCATGGGCTCCCCTTCCAGCCCGCTACCTCCGGCGGGAACGCCCGCCCTGGGCGGCCCGCTGGGCGGCCTTCTGCCGGTTGTGCCGCATGCCGCTGAAGAGCCCGCCGATGATGAGGAGGAAGCCCAGGAGGGATCCGAGGGTGATGAAGGCCGGACCGTATCCGTTCACCCAGAACCAGGCACGGATCTTGCCCCAATCGGGGGGAGCCTGGCCGAGGGCTCCGAAGAGCTCCTTGAAGGTCGTGGGAGCGCCGTGGGCGGCCAGGGACTGGAGGTGGTGATAGTCGGCGAGCTGGGCCGCCGAGAGCTGGACCCCGTGCTTGACCAGTTGCTCGTACCCCTGGAGATCGGTCCCCATCATGGGGAGGCAGAACCGCCAGAACCCCCAGATCACGGGGATGAAGAGAAAGAGGATCCAGCGGGCCGAGAACCTTCCGGAGTAGATGGCCTTCCAGGAGGACCACATCACCCCCAGGCCGAGGAGGAAGAAGAAGCCTCCCGCCATGGTCTGGAGGGTCATCACCTTGGCGTCGGGCCCGACGGGCATGAACCCGCCCAGCACGATCAAAAGCCCGCAAAAGAGGAAACGGAAATACTCCTTGGGCGTGGAGGGCTCGAAGGGACCAAGGGCGTGGCCGCAACGCTCGCAGGCCTTGGCCGGAGCCGGGATCCTGGCACCGCAGAACATGCAGTGCTTCCAGGGAATTTCCTCTTCCTCTCCCCCCCCGGGAAGGGGCTCCTCTTCCACGAGGGCCTCCTCTTCCGGCTCCAGGGGTTCCACGAATTCCTCCAGGGGTTCCTGGTCCTGGGACTGATTTTCCGTCATCGGCGTACTCCCTTGGCTTGGGATCCTCGAATCGGCCAGGAGGCCACGCCTATTGTGCCCTTCCTGGGATGAACTCACAAAGCCTTGATCTTTTCCTCCCTGTCCCTCTGGAGGAGCTTCTCCAGGAGCCCCTCCAGCTTTCCGTCCATGATCTGCTCCAGGCTGAAGTTCTCCTTGATCCTGTGGTCGGTCACCCGGTTCTGGGGAAAGTTGTAGGTCCGGACCCGCTGGTTCCGGTCTCCCGAACCGATCTGGTTCCGCCTCTCCCGGGCCCGCTCCTGGTTGCGCTCCTGCCGCTCCTTCTCGAAGAGGCGGGACCTGAGAACGCGCATGGCCTTGGCCCGGTTCTTGTGCTGGGATTTCTCGTCCTGGCAGACCACGACGATCCCCGAAGGGATATGGGTGATCCTCACGGCGCTGGAGGTCTTGTTCACGTGCTGGCCCCCCGGACCGGAAGCCCGCATGGTCTCCACCCGGAGATCCTTGGACTGGATCTGGACGTCTACGTCCTGGGGTTCGGGAAGGACCGCCACCGTGGCGGCCGAGGTGTGGATCCTTCCCTGGGATTCCGTCTCCGGGACCCGTTGGACCCGGTGGCCGCCGCTCTCGTAGCGGAGATACTTCCATGCCCCCGGCCCGGAGATGGAGAAGATGGCTTCCCGGAAGCCCCCCCGTTCGGTGGGAAAGAGGGCGATGGTCTCCAGCCTCCAGCCCTTGGACTCGGCGAAGCGGGTATACATCCGTACCAGGTCCCTCACGAAGAGGCTGGCCTCCTCCCCCCCAGTGCCGGCACGGATCTCCATGATGAGGCTGTCCCCCCGAACGTCCTCGTCCTCTTCGACGAGTCCCTCCAGGACCCTGGCGGCCTGAGCCTGGAGGGATTCCTCCAGGCGGGCCGCCTCCTCCCGGGCGAGTTCCCGCATCTCCGGGTCCTCTCCCTCGGCCAGGGCCCGGGCTTCGTCGAGTTCCTTCTCCAGGGAGAGGTAGACCTCGAAGGGGCCCACGATCCGGTCCAGGAAGCCTTCCTGCTTGCGGAGCTCCGCCGAGAGCCTGCCGTCGGCGGCGGTCTCCGGGTCCTGGAGCCTGGAACGGAGCTCGTCCCTTTGCCGGAGCTTCTCCAGCAGGAGGGCCCGGACGGATTCCTTCAGGGGCCGGGTCATTTCAGGAAGGGGAGAGGCCGGGAAGGGGAGGTCAAGCCTTCTTGCCCTTGGCTTCCCGTTCCTTCTTGAGCTGCATGGCCTTCTCGTAGCGCCGCTTGAACTTGTCCACCCTCCCGGCGGTGTCCACGAACTTCTGCTTGCCCGTGTAGAAGGGGTGGCAGGAGGAGCAGATTTCCACGTTGATCTTGGGGACGGTGGAGCGGGTCTTGAACGTGGCCCCGCACCCGCAGGTCACGGTGCACTCCACATACTTGGGATGGATGCCCTTCTTCATGGCTCAATCACCTCGATACCCAGGTCTTCCCCCTGGAAAAGGGGGGAATTCTACCGGCCCTTTTCCTCTTGTCCAGGACCTGCCCCCCGGATCCAGGATCGAAGGCGGTCCCCATCCAGGCCGGATCCCCCCCCGGTGGAAGGCCTCTTCCGGGAGGACCAGGGAAGTTCCCAGGGAAGGCGGACGGCCTGGACGGGAAGGGAGAAGAAGGAGACCAGAGCCTCCAGGACACGGACCAGGCTGGCCCGCAGCCTGGGGGTGGCCTCTCCCAGCCAGGCCAGGCGGAAGACCCCGTCGGTCCGGGCCGGCCCGGAGCGGGTCCACCTGGATCCCCAGGCGATCCAATCCTTCCTTCCTTTCTTTTCCTGGGCCGAGAGGACCAGGTCGTAGGTGGCCAGGGCCTTCTTCCAGTTCCCCTCGTTCCGCCTTCCCCCGTGGTAGACCAGGATCCAGCGGAAAGACCTTCCTGCCCCGCCCTTCTTGAGTTCTCCCAGGAACCGGGCCGGAAGGGTCACCCTGGGCGGCCCCGGGCTCCTCCTGCCGGCCCTTCCCTTCCGGGAAGGTTCCTCCCGGGAGAAGGACCAGACCAGGAAGAGGAGGGCCACCGAGAGAGCCCCCGCTCCAAGAGCGAATTTCAGGAAGCGACCGGCTTCCATGGTCCCCCCAGGCTCTCCAGGAGAAAGAGGGTCAGTCCCTTGGGAAGGCCCACGACGTTCTCCCTCTCTCCCTCCAGGGCGGCCACGAAGCGGGAGGCCTCCCCCTGGACGGCGTAGGCCCCGGCCTTGCCCCTCCACTCCCCTCCCTCCAGGTAGGAGGCGATCTCCTCCTCCTCCAGGGGGCGGAAGCGGACCAGGGTGGTTTCCACCCCTCCCTTCCCGGGATGGTCCCCGGGCAGGATCCTGGCCCAGACCCCGGTGATCACCATGTGTATCCTTCCCGACAGGAGGCGGAGGAAACGGGAGGCCTCCCGCCGGTTCCCGGGCTTCCCCAGGAGGCGACCCTCCGGAGAGACCACCAGGGTGTCGGCCGAGAGAACCAGGGCGGGGCCTTCTCTCCTCTCCGGGAGGGAGGCCCCCAGGCACTTTCCCCGTGCCAGGGAGAGGACGGTCTCGAAAGGGGAGATCCCCCGGGGCGGATTTCCTTCGGCCCCAGGTTCCGCCAGGGAGTAAGGGATCCCCCACTCTTCCAGGAGGCTCCGCCTCCTGGGCGACCGGGAGGCGAGAAAGAGGGGTATATCCCGGGAAGGACCCACGCTACGCCTTGGAAGAGGGGCACTTCTTCCCGAAGATGCACTCCCGGCACAGGGATACCCGGATGGCGGATACACAGACCTCCGTGCCGTGGCGCACCAGGGCGCACTGCCAGGGAACCCGGTTGGGGTGCCCGCCCATGAGGGCCTCCCCCGCCTGGGCGGCCTTCCGGGGGGAGCCCTCCCGGGCGATCAGGTGCAGCCGCTGGAGCA